>SXGQ01251095.1_pt1 | contig 10715 bp, 11 predicted proteins | sample 3178371 | NCBI WGS metagenome assembly SXGQ01 (sample SAMN11356859, study PRJNA531348) | freshwater metagenome | isolation source: freshwater sample F1-20 | place: China: Fuxian Lake, Yuxi | collected 2017-12-25 | reverse complement strand
GCACCGGCAATATGGAACTGACCCTCGACCGGCAAATCGCCGAACGGCGCACATTCCCAGCGATCAATCTAGGGGCCAGCGGCACACGGAAAGAGCACCTGCTGATGGGCGAGCGGGAGTTGAAGACAGTCACCGCACTGCGGAGGCGGCTCGGCGGCATGCCGCCGTTCGTGCAGATCGAGCAGTTGCTGACGGCACTCAAGCGCTTCCCCGACAACGCCACGCTGGTCGGCAGCGACTAGTTGCCAAGCGCGCCCCTGGGCGGGGGGTTTGTGCTACAAATCCGCTCATGCACCGCGATGTAGTGCGCGCTGGAGTCTTCTGCGCGACCGGGGCTGTTGCCGTGGTCTTGGTCACCGTGGCCCTCTCCAAGGCTGATTGGTTCACCAAGTACAAGGCGTACACGGTGGTCTTCTCCGTCTCCGACGGGGTTGGCGGGCTGAATCGGGGATCAGAGGTGCGCGTCGGCGGGCTGAAGCGCGGACATGTGCTTGAGGTCGCCACCATTACCGAGCCCGAGACTGGACGCGTCGTCGAGATCGACGTCCACATCGCTCTGGACCCATCCATCGCCTTGTTTTCCGAACCACGCGTCATTCGCATCGCCCCACTGATCGGTACGGCCGCTTGGCTCGACTTCCGCGGGTTGGGGGAAGGAACCACGCCGCTGGCGGCGGGATCTCGCATCACCGCCTCGCCGGGCTCGGGAGTTCTCGGCGCAATCCTCGGGCCGGAAGCCGCCGCCCAGACATCCGGAGCCATCGGCGACTTCGGCACTTTCGCCGCCTGGCTGGCCTCGCTCCCGCGCGACTACAAGGAACATGTCTACCCCGCACTGCTCAACGCCGAAGCCGTCACCGTGAAACTGCGGGACGGTATCGACCTCTGGACGCCGCGCATTGATGCCGGATTGGCTTCGGCGGCTTCCGCAGCCCAGAACCTCGATGGCGGCATTACCGAGGCGCGGACCATCATGTCCCAGAGCGCCCCGAAGATCGACGCCACACTGGACAACGCCGCGGCCGGCACCGCCGACCTACGCGAGATTATGTCCCGGGTCCGCAGCGAAGGATTGGACTCAATGCTGCGCCTGCTCGCTCGGGCCGAGCAGGGAGTGGAATCATTCAGCAGTGCCATCACCGACCTGCATGATGTCCTGGTGCAGGCCATGCCCGGACTGCGCTCCACTCTGGAGGATGTGCGAACTTCGGCTGGGCAACTCAAGCTCATGTCCCATGAGATACGACGCAGTCCGTGGAAACTCCTGTATCGCCCCACCACCGATGAGGTTGCCCACGAGAATCTGTACGGTGCGGCGCGCAGTTTCGCGGTGGCCGCCGACGACCTGCGCGACGCCGGTGAGACGCTGCGGGAAGTGCTCAATCGCGAAGGAACCCGCTTTGACTCAGACAGCGAGTTCCGCGCCATGATCGAGAAGAAAGTGATGGACTCGGTGGAGCGTTATCGCAAAGCGGAGCGCGCCATGAGTGACATTCTGCAGGGTGCCTCGCCAGCGGGTGAAGCCTCCGGGACCCGGTGAGCATGGCCGCGGGCGCCCGAAGCGAACTGCGCGCCGGTTTGCTGGTCTTCTTGGGAATCTGCGGGGCGATCGCCGCCTTGCTGAGCCTGCCCCACGCCTTCACCAGTTGGACTAGCTACACCACGGCAGTGCCGCTGGCCTGGAGCGCCGACGGGCTGCATTTCGGCTCAAGAGTGCTCCTAGGCGGAATTCATGTCGGCCAGGTTGACGCGGTGGAGTATGTGGGGTCGGATGTGGAGCAGCCGGTGGTGGTGCTGAGCTTTGTGGTGAAGTCGACCATCCAACTCCGGGAGGGCACCTCGGCGGGGATGGCGCGCGACCTGGTCAGTGGCCAAGCGGAACTCTTGGTCATCCCGCCAGCGGTCCCCGGAGCCCTGCTCGCCCCTGGCGCCTTCATACCACTGGCCCCATCCGCCACGATTGCCGAGACCGCCTTCGGACCCATGGCTGGAGCGATCTTCTCCAAGGCCCAGTCCGATCTGAGTTCCTTTTCGAGGGAGTGGCAGAGCCTGCCGCCGCCCGGGGAGACCATGAGCGCTGTGAGTCGGGGTTGGACGGCGCTCTCTGCGCACCTTGATGATCGGGCCGCCAGATGGAGTGAGAGTTGGGAGTCGGCGCTGGGTGCCGCCCGCCGGGCGCGCGCCAGTGCCAGCGGTCTTACGGCCGAAGTAATCGGAGAGCAGTCGCGCATGTCGCTGTGGCGTGAGCGATATCTGGCGCTGATCGCTCAGTTCCCCCAGATCCGCGACGATGCGATGGCGATCCAGTCGGCGTTCTCCGCAGAGATGTCCCCGCGGGGAGAGGCAGTCTTCACCCGAGCGATGCGGGCCCGGGAGGGAATGCTGGAAGAGCTGCAGTTGCTCGATGATGTGGCGGCCGAAGCTCGGCTGGTGCAAGGCGAAGCCCGGGCGGAGATGGTGCTCTTGGCCGAGCAGATCGATCGATTGACCACCGAAGTAGTGCTCATGCCGTGGTCATTGCTGGGTGGTGTCTTCGGGGATCCCGGCGCCCAGCAGCAGGCGCTCCACGAACTGGCGCAGGCGACCACCGACCTGCAGGAGGCGCTGGCCGCGCTGCGCAACCTCCTCGAGGCCGCGCCTGAGGTGGCCAGCCGCCATCCGGAGTTACTGCGCCTCTTGCGCGCCTGGCTAGAGGCGGCTGGAGCCAATGCGGTGGATGTGTCCGAGGCAGTTCGCTCCCTCTCCGGCGGCCAGAGCCAGCCGACTGCCCCCTGACCGTGGCGCAGGTGATTCGGGTCCAGTCCCTGACCCATCCGGGCATCGCCCTGTTTCGCGATGTGACCGACGCCGACCTGCGCGGCGCTCACGGCCTCTGTCTGGTCGAGGGAGTGCGCATCGTTCGGCGCTTTCTGGACTGGGCCGCCGGGCCCGGAGCTGGCGCGAGGCCCAGCCCGGAACGCCTCCTCCTGACGCCATCGTGCGCCGAATCACTGGCCGGTTCGCTAGCTCGGCACCCGGATCTGCCCTGCTTTGTCGGCGATGAGGCGCTGGTGAATCAGATAGCTGGCTACCGACTCCACCGCGGCGCACTCGCCTTGGCGCAGCGCGGCGCGGATCCGCTCCCGTCAGCCCTGCCCTCGCCACCGCAACTGCAGACCATTTTGGCTGCCGAAGGAGTGGTGCACGTTGACAATCTCGGCTCGCTGTTCCGCAATGCTGGTGCCTTCGGGAGCTGCGGCATCCTGCTAGATTCCGACTGCAGCGATCCACTGCTGCGCAAGACCATTCGCATCTCCGCCGGGCGCGTCTTCACCGTGCCCTGGGCCCGCGCGGCGCACTGGCCCGACACTCTGCGTGAACTGGCGCAGCGCGGCTGGCGACTCATCGCCGCCGAGAACTCGCCGTCGGCGATCGCTCTGGGGCAACTTCCACCCGGGGGACCGACGGTGGTAGTGCTGGGCAGAGAAGGTGCTGGCCTGTCGCCGCAGACCATGGACCTCTGCCACGCTGTGGTTCGCATTCCAATGGCCGACCCCGACGTCCGGATCAACGCCGACGACCGTCCCAGCCTGAATGTTGCCGTGGCCTCAGCCGTTTTCCTGCATGAACTGCGCCGCAGCGGCGCGTAGGCCGGCACCGCGCGGCTCGACCACCTGCGGAACCTCTTCGCGCACTCGTTCGATCTGGGCCCCCAGACGGCGCAGCACATCTTCCATCCGCGAGTAGCCGCGATCGAGGTGGTAAACCCGACTGATGGTCGTCTCTCCTTCGGCGGCCAGTCCGGCCAGCACCAGGCTGGCGCTGGCTCGCAGGTCGCTGGCCATCACCGGTGCCCCGTACAACCCATCGCAGCCCTGCACCATCACGGTCGGCCCCTCGCGATACACCTGCGCCCCCATGCGACCCAGCTCGGCCACATGCAGGAATCGCTCCGGATAGATCTTCTCGGTGATGATGCTGTTGCCCTTGGCTAGGCATAGCAGGGCCATGAATTGCGCCTGCAAATCCGTGGGGAAGCCCGGGTGCGGCTGGGTAGTGATGATCGCCGGCTTCAGCAGGCGCTCACTAGTGACCCGCACCGTGCAACGGCGGTCATCGGCGTCAGGAAGCACTTTCTCGACATGGACCCCGATCTCGGTCAGGCGATCAATCGCCGCCAGCAGTGCGTCGTAGGGGAAGTCATCCAGATAGACCTCGCCGTTGGTGATCGCCGCCGCCAAGGCATAGGTGCCAGCCACGATTCGATCGGGCATTACTTGATGAGTGACGCCGGAGAGTTCATCGACGCCATCGATCACCAGACGGGGGCTACCCGCCCCGCGGATGCGCGCCCCCATGGCGTTGAGCATCTCGACCAGATCCACGATCTCTGGTTCGCAGGCGGCGCTCTCGATCACGGTGCGACCCTTGGCCAGCGTCGCCGCGCAGAGAACATTGGCGGTCCCGAGCACGGTGGAACCGAACGGGCCGCCGAGGAAAACGGTCGCCCCCTTGAGACGATCGCACTTGGCATGAATGTTGCCTTCGCGCAGTTCAATCTTGGCACCCAAGGCGCGCAGCCCGCGCAGGTGCAGGTCGACCGGTCGAGCGCCGAAGGAACATCCGCCCGGCATGGAGATGATCGCCTCGCCGCGTCGGGCCAGCATCGGCCCGAGCACACAGATGCTGGCGCGCATTGTCTTGACGATTTCGTAACGCGCCGTCACCGCGCTGCGGTCGACGGTGCGCAGCAGCGCCTCGTTCTCATTCAGCTGCACCGACACCCCCAGCTCCCCAAGCAGCCGCGTCATGCTGGTGATGTCGCTCAGCGAAGAGAGGTTGCCTAAGCGAACTGTGTCGTCGGTCAGCAGACTGGCCGCCATCAGCGGCAAGGCCGCATTCTTCGACCCTTCAACACGAACTCGCCCGGAGAGTCTGCGGCCACCTTGAATCACGAACACATCCATGTGTCTTGGCTCCTGCCGAACCGTGCGCCTCCTGCGCGATCCGTACCCTATTCTGTCGGCCCGGCCTGCCTGAAGTGGGCAGTTATTTCGTGCCGTTCCGATAGTACCCGCCTCCCACGAGATTGCCCTTGTCCGAGACCCTGAACGACCTCGACCCCAGACTCCCAGCCGCCAAGATGCACCTGGCCATGCCGAATCAGCCGGTGAAGGGCCGGGTCACCACCAGTGAGTCGTGCCTGAACGGCAAATCGGCCAGTTTCGTGCGCCATGTTTGTATCGATGTGAGCGGAACGGTCCTTGAAGGCAACTTCCTGCCCGGCCAGTCGTTCGGCGTGATCCCGCCGGGACTCGACCCCCGCGGGCGCCCGCACAAACTCCGCCTCTATTCCATCGCCTGCCGGAGTTGGGGTGAGGACGGTGCCGGGCGGGTTGTCTCAACCACACCCAAGCGCTTGCTCGCCGAGCACCACCCACAGACTGCGACCGACGATCCCGGCGACCACTCACTGTTCAGGGGAGTTTGCAGCAACTATTTGTGCGACCTCCGCCCCGGCGATGAAGTGCTGCTCACCGGTCCGGCGGGAAAGCGCTTCCTCCTACCCGAAGACCCCAACGCCCACGACTATCTCTTTCTGGCCACCGGAACCGGCATCGCTCCATTTCGCGGAATGCTGCTGGACTTGCTCGAAGGCCCGCCGCCGGGCCCGCGTCGCGCCGCTTGGCCGGGCCCCTGCCGCAGCCGGATCCATCTGGTAATGGGAACTGCCTATGGTACTGACCTGCTTTATCACGGGCTGCTGAAACAACTTGCGGCCACGAACCAGAACTTCACCTACCACCCGGTGCTGAGCCGTGAGCCACTGCCTCAGCCCGGCTACGGACCGCATGTCCACCACTATCTAGCAACCCGCATTGGCGAGTTCAGCTCGTTCCTGTCGAGCAATCGGACGCTGGTCTACATCTGCGGTCTGGCTGGAATGCAACTGGGTTTGTTCAGGGCGCTGGGCGTGCACGGGCTGGCCAGTGGCTACCTGCGAGTGGATGAACGAATCCGCGACCGTGCGCCAATCGATTGGACCGACGACGACATGCGGCGCTACATCCGCCCGACTCATCGTTGCATGCAAGAGGTTTACTGAATCGACACCCGAAATGTGGCGTCTGCGCCGGGCGGGATAGAATTGGGTTGATGGGCGACTCTGACGAGATGGGCCGGGCTGAACTGCACGCGCGACGGGCCCACCGGTCCTTCCGCAGTGGTCAGTTTTCACAGGCCGAGCAGGAACTTCGTCGGGCCCTCAGGTTCGATCCCAATCGCGGCGACTGGCGCTGCAACCTCGCCGTCACTCTGGAACTGGGGGGAAAGCACGCGGAAGCTCTAGTGGAGTACGCCGCCGCGGCCGACCTACTTAATGGTCACCTCGATGCGCATCTCGGAGCGGCGCGCTGCGCGGGTACTTTGGGGCGCCACGACGATGCGTTGCGCTGGGCTTGCTCCGCGCTGGAGTTCGACAGACTCAACGAGATGGCCCACGCCATCCAGATCGAAGCGCTGAGTCATCTCGGTCGCCACGAGGAGGCTGAGCAGGCCTACTTCGTCTGCCAGCAGTATCTGGATCGTTATCCCTGGGCGCTGCGCGCGATGGGCGATTCCCTGCTGCGCCGTGGTCGGCACTCGCGAGCTTCATGGTGTTTCCGCGAGGCGCTCACCCAAGCCCCTGATCTGGAGGGGGGTCGCGTCCGGCTAGGGATGGCACTTCTGGCCGCGGGCGAAGCGGCCCGAGCTGCGCAAGTATTCCTGCAAGCGATCCGGGCGGATCCATCTGATGCGGATGCGCTGCTGGGTTCGGGAGCAGCGTTGCAGCAACTTGGCCAGACCGATGCAGCGGCTGAGCGTTTCCGCCGAATTCTGGAAATGGAGCCCGCTCACATGGGCGCCCACCTGCGGCTGGCCGAGTTGGCGATGAGCGGCGGAAACTTCGAGGAGGCTCGTGCCGCATTCGTCGTGGCCATCTCGGTTGGCACCCCTCCGGCCGGAGCGCGAGTCCGCCTGGCACACTGCCTGCTGCGGCTGGGTGACGGCGATGGAGCCCGGACACAGTTGGCCGAGGAGCGCGCCTTGCCCGACTTCGAGGCACGGCAAGCGGATCTTGCCACTACGCCAGCCCTGGCGCTCGAGGCCACGGCGGTGGCGGTTGCCTGTAAGGACTTTGAGTTTGCTCAGGGGGTGAGCACTGCGGCACTGGCCGCTCACCCAGTCGACCTGCAACTGCTGCGCCGCGACTGCCGGATTTCAATGGAGCAGGGGAACCTGCAGCTCGGCCTACGGAAGGCCAGGCGAATCTTGCGGGCCCACCCGACCGACGCTGAAACGCTGCACAACTTTGCTCTGGCGGCACTCAAGCTGCGGCGACCGCGTTGGGCTCTGGCTGTCCTTCACCGCGCCCGCACGGCCGGACTTCACGAACGCTCACTTCGAGCGATCAGCACCCGCCTGCACCTAGCCCACGCGCCAGCCCTGATCGCGGCGCTGGGCCGAAGCTGGGGCGCGCGACTGCTGGCGGCGCTGCCATTCAGCGCGCGCGAAAACTAACTCGCTCAGCGTCAGCCTGAAGCGTTGGTGTAGGGCAGCAGTGCCAGGAACCGGGCGCGCTTGATGGCCAGCGCCAGCATTTTCTGCTCGGCCGAGTTCAATGCCAGCCGCCGCCGCGAGTAGATCTTGCCGTTCTGGGTCATCGCCCGACGAAGTTCGTCGGCCTGCTTGTAGTCAATGAAGGACTTGCCCTTCAACCCGGTCTGCCGCTTGATGGTTGGCGGCGCCATCTGAAACTGTGACATTGATCTCAACCTCGGATGCGCCCTGCCAGACGCATCGAAACACAGGCTTCCGCCATGGATCCCGTTGCAGCGGGAGCCTCCAGACGCTGGAGGCGGCGAATGGGTGAGTATAGCGCAATCAAGCCGGTGGGCGGCACACCCTCAGACGAGCGCGCATCCAGGCCCCCGCCGCCGCCACAGCGGCGCGGTCAATACCGGTGGCGTGCCCGAGCGACTCGAGCAATTCCAGAAGTGACTCCGTGGCCAGATTCCCCGGCGCTCCCGGCGCAAATGGGCAGCCGCCCAATCCACCCGCCGAGGCATCGAATGAGCGCACTCCAATCGCAACCGCCCGACGGGCACACTCAATGGCCCGCCCACTGGTGTCGTGCAGGTGAAGGGTTGTCTCCCCGGGAGAACGAAGCCCGTTCAGTTCTTCATAAAGCGCCTCAATCTGGTGGGGATGAGCCACGCCGATGGTGTCCCCAAGATCGAGCTCATCGACTCCCAACTCCAGAAGTCTCTCGCTCACTGCGCGCACACTCGCCGGGGTAATCGGCCCCTCGTATGGGCAGGCGATCACACAGGAGACATAGCCGCGCACTGGCACGCCGGCTGACCGGGCCCGTTTCACCACCGGCGCCAGCCGATCGAGCACCGCCGCAATGGTGCCGTTGGTGTTGCGGCTGGAGAAGGTCTCGCTGGCCGCGACAAACACCCCAACCTTGCCGACGCGCGCGGCCAGTGCCGCGTCCAGCCCGCGCTCGTTGGGCACCAACGCAGAGAGCAAGACCCCCTCGGCGCGTTCGATTCCCGCGAAGACCTCGCTAGCGTCGCCCAGCTGTGGAACCCAGCGCGAGCTCACAAAGCTGGACACTTCGATCTCCCTCAGCCCGGTTCGGCTGAGGGCATTGACGAACTGAATCTTCTCTGCGGTGGGCACGATGGCTGACTCGGCTTGCAGTCCGTCCCGCGGGCCAACCTCACAAATGCGCACCTCAGCCACCCGACCTCCGTTGATCAGATTCCTCCGCAAGAGCATGGCGCAGGAGGCGCCAGGCGAAGATGGTCACGGCAACGGACACCACCGCGCCGCCCACCAGCAGCCACGCCTCTGGCTCCCAATTGGAAGAAAACCCTTGGGCAATGGCTCCGTCCGGGGCGGCCTGCCAAAGGATGGATGAAATGGCCTGCATCGTTGGCGCCAGCAATCTTCCCACTAACCGTTGACCTGACCGATTGAGGTCGGCAGTGTATTGCCACTCGCTTGGCGTCCGCGCCGGGGCAGTGATGCTCGCCAGCGACGCTTGGCGGGATCACTCTGTTCGACTCGGATGTGGCCGCTAACGAAACCCGCGGATCGCCCAGCACCACTGCCGCCCCGAAAAACCATTAGCTTCCGGGCCATTACGACCCAAAAACGAGGAAAATACCGGCGGGTTGGCCCAAATCAACTTTTGTTCAAAAACCGTTGGACTGCTTGGCTTTCCGGTGGCAAGGTAGGGCCACTCGTTCGGCGCAGTGCCGAACGATCCCTACCACACCCTGTGTTGAGAGAGAAGGATTTATGCGCACCCTTGCATCGCTTTGCGGCGTAGCTGCGACCTCCCTTGTCGCAACCAGCGCCTCGGCCGCGGTCGTCACCGGTTGGACAACTTCGTACACCGTTAACTCGGCTGGCGATCGCGTCCACTCCATCTATGCCAACTTTGATGTCGCTGGTCTCATCTTCCTGAACTGCTTCGACCATGAGGAGCGGGCCGGGGCGATGGGCGCCAAGCACAACGACATGTTCACGGATGTCGACGGCGGTGTCTTCGGCACCTGGTCGCCGGCCGGAACGAATTCGGGCTTCAACTCAACCGACTCCTATGTCACCGCCACCAACAACTTCGGCGGCGGCCTGACGGGAACGGCGCTCGATCCCAGCTTCAACGACGATATGGGCGATCACTTCAACTTCCACGCCGGCTGGTACGACGCCAGCCCGGGCACCATGAACGTCATGGCGATCTCTCACAAGGTCGCGCAGGTCGTTCGGTCCGGCTCGGCGAGTGACTACCGTGGGTTCCTGAAGATCGGCTTCAAGATTTCCAACACCACAGTGGCCCTCTTCGGCAACGGCGAGTACACCCTCCCTGGCGTGCCGGCCCCGGGTGCCTTGGCCCTGCTGGGCATCGCTTCGCTGGTCTCGCGCCGTCGTCGCGCCTGATCGAATCCGTCTCAGTGTTCTTCACAATCCCCGAGGGCCCGCATGAGAGTGCGGGCCCTCGTCATTTTTGGGTAGCGCGAACCGGAGGCGCGCCACGCTGCTGACCGGGAGTCGGGGGTTCATGACGACCGGTGGACAGGGAGTCAGGAGAGGGGCTATGCGCATTGTTCGCTCGGTGGTCCCGGCGGCTGGTTTCGCTGCGTTCACCTAGGCACCTCCCGGCGCCGCGGATTCAATGGCCGACCCTTGAACGACTGCCACGGGCAGTTGCAGATCCGGCACCGAACTCATGCTTGGAGACTCCCGTCCCCCGTTCCTGCGGTGGAACTCTGGCTGGTATCCGATCGCCACCACGGTCATGGGGCAGTCCTGGAAGGTCGCCCGGATCGTGCGCGCCGCCAGCACACCCCCTCGCTCCGCATCGGCTTCAAGGTCGCCGGGACCACCACCGTCCAGTGTGGTGAGGGTCAGTGGAACGTCGGCGTCCCGGCTACGGGAGCCGACGCCATGCTGGCGCTGGGAGCCTTCGGGCGCCGTCGTCGGCGCTGAGGATCAACTCTGGGCGCCAAGCCCCGAGGCAACTCTGGCTGTGACAAACGCCCCTTCAGCAGCCACCGCAAGCTCGGTCCACACGCGAGCGTGACTGGACTTCACCGTAGCCAGGGCCAGTGGCGCTCCGCCGGCCAGCAGGCTCGGCGCGCTGCTGGTGACCACCCCGACCACCTCTCCAGGCGATCCGG
>SXGQ01757284.1_pt1 | contig 10716 bp, 14 predicted proteins | sample 3178371 | NCBI WGS metagenome assembly SXGQ01 (sample SAMN11356859, study PRJNA531348) | freshwater metagenome | isolation source: freshwater sample F1-20 | place: China: Fuxian Lake, Yuxi | collected 2017-12-25 | reverse complement strand
CTCCCCGGCCCCGCTGCGCCGTGCGCGTGGCGGGGTCGCCGCGTCTCGCGGTCCTGTACAGAAAAGGCCTTGACGGCATCGGCAGCTTAGAATAGGTTGACAGTGCTCCGCCACACCATCAGCCCTGAGGTGCAGATGCGCCCCCCTGGACACAACCTCGCAGATCGACGAGACCGCAACCGGCTGGCCAAGGTCGGTGACCGGGTCACGGTCACAGCACAGTACGCGCCCGACGTGCGCACGGGCGTCATCACGCACATCGAGCCCCGCGGCGTGACCGTTCGGCACGACTACATGTCCGCCACCACCCACGGCCTCAACTGGGATTGGTCGGAGTTTGAGATCGAGCCCCAGCCTGAGGGCTCGACGGATGTCTGACATCCTCCTCTCGGTCATCGAGCAATACTCCAGGGTGAGCCTGCGCCTCATTGCCGACCTGAGGGCGTCTCAGGCCAGGGTCGAGGCCTTGGAGGTCCGGCTCGCCGAGGCGCAGGCCACAGAGCGCGCGCTCGTCATCTCGCTGCACGAGATTGACCCCCGGTCGAGCTGCGGCTGGTTTGACGCCGCCACCAGCGACGCCCTCGGCCTTCCGGAGCTCTCGATGCTGGACCAGATGGCGTCGGAGACGCGGTCGGAAGACTTCGACCCTATCGTCATCGCCGCCATGCGGCGGGTCATCGCGCGTCGCGGGCCATCGCCAGCTGCGCAGCCCTCGCCGTTGCCCCAGGACGTCGCTCCACTTTCTCTCGAGACCCCCTCATGACCGCCCGCCCCACCTTTCGTGCACCCAGCCCGCGTCCGCCTGGTCGTCCGTTCCAGCCCCGGGCGCTGCCGCGGGACGAGGACACCATGCCCCACATCGAGCACGCAGAGCGCTCGGTGTGGCGGGCCGCTCATCAAGACCACCTGTCTCGCCGCGGTGTCCTGCTCTACCACCTGATGGAGATGAACCACCACTGCAAGATGGCTGGCCTGCACCTCGTGCTGGTCGACGGGCCCCGCAGCGTGCGCACCCGGGCCCGGCGGCTGTGGCGGCGGGCGGAGCGGATGCAGGCCCGGGCGCTGGCGGCCATGGGTGTGCGGACGGCGTGACTCGATCGACTGCGGTGCGGGGCAGCGGCACAGACTGGCAACAAGGGAGGTGGGTGATGGGAATCTGGATGGACGAGGTCAATGACATGATCAATAAAGTGGAGTCCCTCCGTGCCCGCGCTGAGTCCGCCGAGGCTGACCTGGCCGCCGCGCGGGCCGATCTCTCTGCGCTCGCAGCTGCGGTCGGGTCGGCCGTTGTGGCTGGCGCGTTGGCGCCGGGCGAGTCATTGTCGCAACCTTCGGGACACATTATCGTCTCAACGGTGAGCAGGCTGCGCGCCCGCGCCGAGGCCGCCGAGCAGCGCGCCGAGGCCTTGGAGGCTGCGCTGGCGCAGGCGCGGGCCGACGCGCGGACACTGGTCGGCGTCGCCTATGGCTTGGAGGAGTGCTGCTGGGTAGAGGATCGGCTGGTGCCAGCGGGCCTCACCGACACCGAGATTGACGCAGTCGAGAGTGCACACAACGACGCCTTCCTCATGACCAACGCCGAGGTGGTCGCGGTCATCCGGCGCGCAATCGGGGCGCGCGATGAGGCCACCGCCCTGCGGGCGGAGGTCGAGCGCGCATGCGCCGACTCCGCGATATTAGGATAGGTTTACGCGTGGCGGAGGGTGCATGAGCAAGGCGCGGCGCAACAAGGCCAAGGCCAAGGTGAGCATGGACGCATGGTCGTCCACCCTCCCCGACGGGCGGGTGGTGATCAACATCCCGGCGCTCCTCGCCAGCAATGTCGTGCTTGAGTCGCTGATTAGCCAAGAAGCCTTCGTGCCAGGCATGCAGATTGGGGCCTACCCTCGTCGGGTCCAAGTGGCGTGGACCCAAGAAGAGGTGGAGCTCCTCGAGACCCAGCTCTGTGGGTGGCCGCTTGACGACGACCCGTCTCCGGGCCCCAGGTACAGCTCGGGCGTCATCCGCTCTGTTGAACGAAAGTCCGGTGAGAACCTGTTGGGTATAACCCTTGTCATCGAAGGCTATGGGTCCAAGCACGTCTTTTGGGTGTGGGTGCTCAAGGAGCAAGGAGGAGCAGATGTCGCTCTCTGACGCAGATCTAAAGCTGCTCGAGGCCCGCGTGGCCGAGCTGGAGCGCGACCTCAGCGCGAAGCGGGAGGAGGAGGCAGCAGCCAAGGTCAAGTCCGACGCGGCGCAGCAGGTGGCGTCGCAGGCCTTTGAGGCGTGGCTCGCGCTGGGCAATGAGGCGAGCGCGATCTTTGATGCGCTTTTCGAGGCCCAGGACCTCCTCTTCAAGGAGAAGACGGAGAGGATCATCAACCGAGGCCGACAGGGCGCGGTCGGCCAGCAAGCCCCCAGCTCCAGGAGCGACAATGACAACGACTGGTCTTGATGGGGGCCCGCTTAGCGCCGACGACCCGATCAACAGGCCCTGCCACGTCTGCCACACAAAGCCCGGTGAGCCCTGCCAGCGCCTCGATGACAACGACAAGCCCACCGGGGAGCGGGTGCGCTCGTTCCACGCGGGTCGGGTCTTCGGCCCTGGCCCCATCGTGGTCCGGCACACCGGGCGCACCAACGCGGATGGTGGTGGCATCTTTGAGCAGGTCGAGCTCGACAGCGACGAGGCCTCGGAATGACCAGGACCAAGGACAAGCCGCCCCGGGTGACGCCGGACGACGACCGCCGGCGCAAGGGGGCCTTCCACACGCCGCGGCTGTGGGTGGAGCGGGCTCACCGGGAGCTCGAGCGCGTGCTCGGGCCGCGGTGGCGCAGCGACTGCGTGGTGTGGGACCCCGCTGCGGGGACCGGCAACCTCACCGCGCTGCCCCAGCACCACGACTACAACGCGCTCTTCTCGTCCACGCTCGACCAAGAAGACGTGGACTCCATGCACGCGAGCTACGGGGGACTGAACGCGCACCAGTACGATTTTCTCAGCCGCACCCCGCCACCCTCCGAGATTGACCGTGGCCTGTGCAAGGCCGCAGCGCAAGGCAAGCGCCTCGTCTACCTCATGAACCCGCCGTATGGGACCGCGGCGGCAGGCCTTGGTGACGTGGGCCGGGCGGGGATGACCGCCTCGGCCGTGAGCGTGGCGATGAACGAGGAGGGGTTCGGCGCAGCCACGCAGCAGCTCTTCGCGCAGTTTCTCTACCAAGCGGTGGTCTTCGCCGAGACCTACGGGTTCGCCGACTACACCGTGGCCTTCTTCGGCGTGCCCACGCTGATGACCTCGGCCTCGTTCCGGAGCTTCCGCGAGTGGTGGTACAAGCGCCACCGCTTCGACGGCGGCTTCTTCTTCCAGGCGTCGCAGTTCGCAGACGTGTCGGACACCTGGGGGATCGTGTTCACCCTCTGGTCGTCGTCGGCGGTGCGCACCCCGGTCGATCAGCCGCTCCCGGTCCACATCGTGGAGGTCCACGATGGGCAGGCGATTGATATGGCGGTCAAGCGTTTCTACAACACCGATGACCGGCAGGCCTCGGAGTGGGCCCGCGAGGCCGTCCGGGGGATCAAGGGCGTCCGCTTGCCCTGTCTGACCAGCGGGCTCAAGCTCAACGGGGCGACCAAGGCGCTCGCGCCTGGCGCGCTGGCGTACTTCGTCAACAACTCCAACGCGATGTACGACAGCGCCACCTTGTGCGCGTGGGGCTCGCTGCCAATGACCCCGACCGGATTCTCGGTCACCCCAGACAACTGGCGCAACGTGGTCGCGCTCTACGCGGCCCGCAAGCTCGTCCCGGTCACTTGGCAGACCGGCAAGGACGAGTACGCTCAGCCCGACAAGACGTGGACGCCGGAGTACAAGCAGTGGGTGAACGACGCCCACATCTACGTTCTGCTGCATCACACCAACAGCTGCGCCGCTATGCGGGGCGTGCCGGTCGTGCCCCATGGCCGGGTGAAGAACCACTGGTTCTGGCTGCCGCGGGTCACCTGTCGGCTCGCGCTCTCGACGCGCAAGACGCCGTCGATCTTGGATGACCTCCAAGAGGAGGACGCCATCCCGTCGCCTGTGGACGCGCTTGGTCGGGCGATGGGGCATGACACCTACTTCTCGCGCTCGATCCGGATTTCGCTGGAGTTCTCTGAGGACGCCAGCGAAGTCCTCTCGAAGCTCAACGATCTCTGGAGCAAGTCGCTGGCGGACCGCGAGGATTACTACGCGCAGCGGCGCGTGACCGAGAAGGAGCCCGACCTCCACCTGCTCGCGTGGGACGCGGGCGTCTACCAGCTCAAGCAGATGTGGCGGGAGCTCTACCCTGTGGACTGGAAGGAGCTGCAGGAGGCGCACAAGGCCCTCGCGGCCCGGCTGGCCGAGGGTGTCTACACCTTTGGGTTCTTGCGCCGCTGAGCGGCGCGGCGGCCTGCCGCCCGCCCTTGGCGGCCCGGTGTTCAACATTCGTGTGCGGAGTCTGCATGCCCAATCTTGTGCCGATCACTGAGCCCGTGCTGGACTGGACAGGCGTCCGCCTTGACCCCAGCTTTCACGATCCCTCTCGGTACACACTGACCCATCACCGCTCCCGCATGCACTTTGAGTGCTATGTGGACGGGTACTGGGTGCTGCCCGGAGAGTGGGTTGATGGCGCCCATTACACTGTTTGGGACCCCGACAACTGTTGGGCCGACTGGAGCCCGGAGGTCAGGTCTCAGAAAAAGAACCTGCAGGTGTCGCTGCTCCGCGACATGGACGTGGTGCGAGAGGAGCGCGAGAAGATCTGCGCGCGGATCGCCCACCTGAGCCAAGTCCTTGGGGAGCCTGCGCTGGACGTCGAGGCGATCAAGCGGCGGCACCTTGGCGGCGATGTGCAGAGGACGTTGTACGACGGCCATGTCTTGGCAGACCTGGCGCTGGTCATCAAGGAGCTGGAGCGCTTCCGCAGATCTTCTGCTTCACCCTGACGGGACGCGCGGCAGTCAGCACGGCAGCTCTTGGACTGGCTCTCGGGGCGCCAGCCGGGTCCCGCCCTGCTGCGCTGAGCCGCGTTCTGCCACCAGCGACAGCCGTGCTACACTTCGCGCATGCCCACAGCCGCCCGCCGCCCACCCGCCGCCGCGCCCTTGTTCGGGCCGCTGTCTGTGCGCCGCTACACCGCGAACGGCGTGGACTTCGACATGGTGCGCGTGCCGCCGGGTCGGTTCATCTCGTTGCAAGTCGAAGATCATGGCGGAGGCAAGCAGCAGATCTTGATCAGCTATCCCTTTGAGATCGGGCTTTTCCAAGTCAGCGCCAAGCTCTGGAGCCAGATCGTGTTCACACTCCAGAGTGAGACACAGGACGACAAGATCAAGTACCTGGAGACCTACAACAACCTCGATCTCTTCTGCGAGCACCTCTCCACGCTTGGTGTCGGGTTCTTCCGGCTCCCCACGACCGCCGAGCTCGTGTGGGCTGCGCATTGTGGTGTCCCGGCCGCCTTTGGCACGTCCAACCGCTTCGAGGTCAGGTACGGGCCAACGGCGATCACGAAGCAGGGCGATGGTGAGGTGGGCGCCGCGGGCGTCTTTGACCAGCACGGCGGCCCCCTCGACGCCTCTTGCGAGCGCGGCTATAGCTATCACTACGATGGTGACGAGAGTCCGCTCTCCATGATCGATCCTGTGTTCGCCCTGAGGTCGCCCCATCCGTTCCAGCGGCGCGCGATGGGCGGGCAGTCGACGAAGAACACGGCATACAGTCGGAATGGCTTGGTGCGGCGTGTTCCGCATCCATACATGCAGACGCATCGGAATGTGGGGTCAAGCTCCAGCCAGGTCGCCTTCCGCCTCGTCCGTGTCCCCCCGGCCTTGCAGCTCGAGGCGCACTGAGCCTGTCGTTCCGCGTCCGCTGCGACCGCAGCCAGATCGACCTCGTGCTACACTTCGCGCATGCCCACAGCCGCCCGCCACTCACCCGCCGCCGCGCCCTTGTTTGGGCCCCTGTCCACGCGCCGCTACACCGCCAACGGCGTGGACTTCGACATGGTGCGCGTGCCGCCGGGGCGCTTCATCTCGAGTGCGCCCAATGACAATACCGCTCAGCGGCAGACCTTGTTGAGCTACCCCTTTGAGATCGGCGTGTTCCAGGTCAGCGGAGAGCTGTGGGAGACGATCGTCCCCAGCTCTTCGCGCGAAAAAGGTGACAAGATCAAGTTCTCTGAAAACTTCAATGAGATCGACCTCTTCTGCAAGCGACTGTCTGGCCTCGGTCTTGGCTTTTTCCGCCCCCCTACGACCGCCGAGCTTGTGTGGGCCGCCCATTGCGGCGTCCCTGCGTACACAGGGGCGACAGATCGACCGACCTTCAGCGGCCTCAGTAGGATCATCAAGAGGCAAGGCGACGGCAAGGTGGGCGCTGCAGGCGTATTCGATCAGCTCAATGGGTTTGTGGACGTCTCTTGTGAAGGGCCGATCCGCTTTGGGCATGACGAGGACCCTTACGTTTACCCATTGAACATGGTTGATCCTGTATTTTTGGGTCGGTCGACATACGCGCGTCATGCGATGGGTGGGCTTGCGCTTCGGCAGCGCATGTTGGGGATTGGCCGGGTGGAGAGCAGGCCGGTGTCGTACAACCACGCGCAGCAGAACGTGCTCGTGACTTCATCGGAGTCGTCCTTCCGTCTCGTTCGCGTCCCCTCCTCCTTGAAGCTCGAGGCCTACTGACCATGCCTGTGCTCGCGTTGGCCGCCACGGCAGCGCTCGCCCTCGCGGCGGCCACCAGGGGCTCTTTCGCCCGCGCGCCCAAGCCAGACCTCGGCGGCCCTCCCGCGTGGCTCACGCCAGACGCCCAGGCGCTGCTCGAGCGGGTGGAGCGCGCCTACGCCACCAAGATCGTGCTCGCCCCCCGCGCGGTCTACCTGCTCGCGCCCCCGGCTCGCTTGCGGGCCCTGCTGCAGCCGCACGCGGCCCGCGCCCACCAGCAGCTCTTGGCGTCTGTGGGCATGAGCCAGGACCTCGCCTGGAGCTACGCGCGGAACGTGGACCACTGGGACGGCCTGCAGGCCGTGGTGGCTGCGCTGCTCGACCAGGTTGGGGCGTCGGCTCCGGGGCTGGACTGGCTCGATCTCGCGGTGATCCCCGTGCCGGCGCCGGGCCACCCGGTGGGCCCTGTCTGGTCGGTCTCGAAGCGGGCGATGGTCGAGGGCAAGCGGCCCAAGCCCTTCCGCTTCTGTGACCTTCCTGCGGTGCCGATGGGGGAGGCCTCTGGGCCGGTGCTGCTCGAGCTGCCCAAGGTCAAGGTCCCGCTCTTCCTGTCGCACGGGGTGAGCGTCGAGGGCCTCGCGCACGCCAAGGATTGTGGCGGGCTGCTGTGGCCGAGCTTCGCGCTGACCTGGCGTGTCCCCCCAAGCTACGGCGACGTGGTCTTCTTGGCGGACGTGCGCACCATCTCGTCGATCGTCAAGCCCACGGGCAAGCCGTCTGCGCTCAAGCACGCCTACCTCGCAGCGACCGACATCTGGTCGCCGACAGTCACAGATCTGGAGAAGCGCGAAGCGGAGATCGACCAGCAGCGCGCAGGCAGGCTCTACCGGGGCCTGCAGTCAGACCTGGTCGCAGACATGGCCACGAAGTCGTCAGGGGACGACCTCGTGGGGGTCTTCTCTTACTTCAACGAGTCCGACGCAGGGCTCACCGACCGGGTCGACAGCGTGCCCAAGCTCGCGGCGCACATGCGGGCCATCCTCGACGCGCACGGAGACGGCGACCCCTACGCGCAGAGGCCCCGGCGTGACGACATCTGGCCGTACCGCTACCCCTACGCCGAGCTGAAGATCGTGGGCCGCGTCGAGGCCTCCTCGATGCCGCTCTGCCTCTACCCCGACAGCCTCGCTGTGCAGGTCGAGCCCCAGCTCGACGCGCTGGGCTTCCGCGGCTTCCGGGTCCCCTTCCCGTGGTCCGGCGGATGCCGGTCCTCTTGGCGGGGCGGCGACGGGGGTGCTGTGGAGCAGGCCTGGGCGGCTGCTGCGACGTCTGCCCTACTTCGCTGGGCCACAGCGCCCTGCGCCTCAGCGCGCGGCCAGCAGGGCGCTGCAGCGCGGCAGGCGGGCAGCTACCATCCGCTGCTCCGCCTGGGCCGCACAGCCGAGCTGGGCCCGCCCGTGCGCTGCTGAGCGCGCTCAGGCCTTCGCGCGCCGGATGGCGTCCTCGATGGCCGCGACGCAGTTGTTCACATCCTCCTCGGTCATCACCTTGCCTCGGGGGGAGCCAGCGATGCCCGGGTGTCCCCCCGCGAGGTCCCCCCAGAGGCTCTGGACGACATCCCGGCACGAGACGCCGGGGATAGGCGACTCGAGCGAGACGGTGATGGTGCCGACGTGCTTGTTGTACGCGACGATGGCCACGCCCAGGTCCCCATCTGGGGCTGCATAGAGCAGGTTGACGGAGTCCCGCTCTCCAGGTGCCGTGCGCACGATGACGTTGCCGTCGGTCATGTACTCAAACGACTGCTCGTTGAGCTCCTGCTCCTTGCCGCGGAGGTCGCGGCCTGCTTGGAGGAGCCCGGCGTCGTCGGCGAGCAGCGCGCGCAGCACTGGGAGGGAGCCGAGCACGAGCTCGGTGGCGTCGGTGAGGACGTTGAGGGGCAGGCGCGGGATCGACTTGCTGTACGCCATCCAGCCGTAGATTCGCTGGATGTCCTCCTGGGAGGCCCCGGCCAAGGCCATCTTGTGCGCACCATTCACATCGAGGAAGGCCGCGAGGCCCCAAAACCCGTCGTGCTCCGACGCGAAGATGTCCGCCGCGGCGGGCAGCGCCCGCAGGACCCCGCCGACGGTGTCGAGGTCGACGTGGCTGATTCCAATCAGCCAGTCCCCCTCTTCGGGGAGCGTAGGGATGTTCTTGTCGACACAAGGCGAGGGGCGGCCGCCCTCCACGACGTGGTCGCCTGCGTACCGGCTGCCGACGGGCTGGTGGTGGGCCGCGGTGTAGACCGCGCCCTCGACCACAATGGTGCCGTACTCGGCCTCCACGGTGAGGTGGGGGCGCTCCGCGGAGAGCAGCTCAGGGTTGGTGGAGTGCTTGATGATGATCGACATGGTGGCCTCGGAGTGTGATGGGGCGCCCGCCCCGCGCTGAGGCTCGCGGCCTCACATCCAAAGACGCCCGCCCGTGCCTCTACGGACAGCGCCTGCGTCGAGGTGTGTCGATTTTTCATCCGGAGATCGACACGATGCCTCAACGTGTCGATCCTATTATTGTCTGAAGAGATCGTCAAGGATCATGTGATGGATTTGTGCGAACCTTACTCAGGCTTCCGCTCTCGCACGAAGATCGCCCCGCGCGGGACGCCGTTTTTGGTCAGGTCCCGATACGCGTAGGTGATGATGCTCCCGACAGGGAGGGGGCGCCGGCGGCCCTCCGCATCGATCCCGATCCCGATCTCGAAGAGAGCCCCGCTCTCGAGGTCCTTGACCTTGTAGGCGCCAAGCTGGCCTGGGTTCGTCGTGCTCCACTCGTGGCCCACGACCTTCGCCTCCGCGTCGTGCTTGTCCTTGACCTTGAGGAAGAGGTGAGACCGGCTGCGGAGGTAGGGGCTCGAGGGCGCCCGCAGCACCGTCCCCTCGCCGCCGCGCGCGACGATGGCCCGGTGGAAGCGCTGCAGGTGCGCGAGCCCCTGGGCAGCCACCTGTTCGACGTGCTGGTGCGGGCAAGGCACGGGCCCGCGGTGGGCTCGGCAGGCGCGCTCCACGGCAGCCTTCGCTGCGCGGCTCCGCTCCGCAAAGCCGCCGGGCGCTTCGGGCGCGTCAAAGACGCAGAACGTGACCGCGCTCCACCGCGGGTCTGGCACCTTGCGCCGCAGGATGGAGCCCAGCTCGTCGAGCCGCCCAGGCCCGAGGTAGAGCTCTCCGTCCAACGGGGTGTCCCGCGGCAGCGCGGCGACGAACCAGAGCGGCGCGGCGAACCGGTGCCCATTCTTGCTGTACAGGCTGCTCCCATCCCAGTACGCGCGGTAGCCGTCGTACTTCTCGCTCATCAGGTGTCCCGCCACCTCCATCCCGGGCGTCCACCGCTCCGCCTTCATGAGCCCACGCCAGGCGCCTTGGCTTGAAGCCGCCTGTGGTCGGGGCACCTCCTCGCGCGACGGCGTGGCCGCTGGAGCAGAAGGCGGAGCCCGGGTCAGCCCGTGGCCACCATCCGCTGGGGCGCTCGCGCCGGACTGGACGCGCAGGATGTGCGCGCAAGGGCGCTCCCCCTGCCGCCAGGGCACGCAGGTGCAGGACCACTGGCCGTCACGGTGACGCGAGACCCGGACGCGCCCAGTGCCCGTCTGGACGTTGACGTGGCCGCCCACAGGCAGGGCGTCTACACCCCCCGCCGTCACCTCTGCCGGCGCCGCTGCGCGGGGTGCCGCCTGGGGCGCCGCCGCGCGGCCTGTGCGGGCCCGTGGGCGGACCTTGTCGCGCTGGGCGGCCTCCACCTTGCCGATGAGGTCCAAGATGTCCACGGGCGACCGGCTGCCCGCCCGGGTGCAAGCCTCCCCCGCCAGCCAGAGCGCAGTGACCGCGCCGATGCCTAAAATGGAGCCGTTCATGCCTGCCTCGAAAGAATGGCCCGCCCGCACGTTTCCGTGGACGGGCGGGCCTGCACCTGCGGTTCATGTTCATGGCGCCGCTGCGTGAGCAGCGCCGCGCGACGCGGCTGCGGCGCGTGGCGCCCAGGCAGCGCCTGGGCGGCGAGGAGGACGGT
>SXGQ01782880.1_pt1 | contig 10717 bp, 11 predicted proteins | sample 3178371 | NCBI WGS metagenome assembly SXGQ01 (sample SAMN11356859, study PRJNA531348) | freshwater metagenome | isolation source: freshwater sample F1-20 | place: China: Fuxian Lake, Yuxi | collected 2017-12-25 | reverse complement strand
GCGGTTTCGAGGTCGCGAATCTCGCCGATCATGACGACATCCGGATCCTGTCGAAGGATGGCCCGAAGCGCCTTCGCAAAACTCATATCGATCCGTGCGTTCACCTGAGTCTGACCAATGCCCTCAAGGTGATACTCGATGGGATCTTCCACCGTAAGCACATTCATGCGGCTGAAATCGAGGCGGCCCAGCGCGGCGTAGAGCGTGGTGGTCTTGCCTGAACCGGTAGGCCCGGTCACCAGCAGAATCCCATGCGGCTGATGCACCAACCGGTCGAATGCGGCGAGCGTGGGAACGCTCATTCCAAGGGACTGGAGATCGAGCCGTCCCGCTTCCTTATCCAGCAGCCGCAACACCACGCGTTCACCGTGGCCTGTGGGCAGCGTGGAGACGCGCACATCGACCGCACGGCCTCCGATTCGAAGCGCGATGCGCCCGTCCTGAGGCAGGCGTTTTTCGGCGATATCCAACTGCGCCATGATCTTGACCCGAGAGACGATCGCCGCATGCAATTCACGACGCGGCCGGGCGATGTCACGAAGCGTGCCGTCAACACGGAATCGCACAACCGAGGCGCTCTCGAACGCTTCGAAGTGAATGTCGGATGCACCGTCGCGGCTCGCCTGCGTGAGAAGCGCATTGATCATCCGGATGATGGGCGCATCATCCTCGGACTCGAGCAGATCTTCGATACGCGGAATATCCTGCATGAGCTGCGACAGATCGAGATCGCTTTCCACCTCATCGACCACTTGAGCCGCTGACCCTTCGCGCTGCGCGTAAGCGCGCGTGATCGCGAGATCGAGTTCATCCGCAGGCTTTCTGACCGACACCAGACGCAGGGGCACGGTGCGCGACAGCTCGGCCACGGCGCGTAACGGCGTGCGCTCGCCAATCCAGATTTCGAGCGCCTCGGGGCTCGCCGCGGCAACTAGAATCTGATTGGCCCGAGCGAAGGCGTAGGGCACATAGCGTGAGGCTGGAACAGGTTGCATGGTCATGGGGCGAGCGAACCGGGCAGGCTCAGGGTGTGTCGACTCTAGGAAGAGCCGGCGCTGCGGGTGCCTGGGGAAAGAAGCTGAAACCGGGCTGCCTGACCGCAGCAGGCAGCCGGGGCTGACCCTCTGGCACCTCGGGGCGAGCCGGTAGCAGCGTACCGTTCATGTCGGGTAAGCCGTTGCGGGAGGGCAAGCGGACGTCATTACGGATCGCACGAATGTAGTCGTAACGATTGGCCGACACTGCATTCGCCGCCTCCATGTCGCGCAGCACGACAGGGCGGAGAAATACCAGCAGGTTGTTCTTCACCCGCTTGCGGCTCTCGTAACGGAACAACCCGCCCACAAGCGGCAGATCACCCAAGCCCGGAACCTTTGACTCGGAGCCTGAAAGCGTTTCCTCGATCAGTCCGCCGAGAACAATGATTTCACCATCATCAACCAGCACGTTCGATTCAATAGCCCGACGATTGGTGATGATGCCCGACGCGTTGGTCCGGTCAAGAACGCTGGAAACCTCCTGAAAGATCTGCAGGCGCACTGTGCCTGATTCCGAGATCTGGGGCCGTACCCGAAGCGTGGTGCCCACGTCGCGCCGCTCGATCGTCTGGAATGGATTAGCGGTGGCGGTGCCCGCACTGGCCAGACTGGTGAACTGCCCGGTAATGAACGGCACGTTCTGGCCGATCATGATGCGCGCTTCTTCATTGTCGAGCGTGAGCAGATTGGGCGTTGCCAGAACATTGGCGGAGGCGTCCGATTCCAGCGCTCGGGCAAGAAGTCCCAGGTTCAGCACCTGGGCGCTGCCCAGCTGAGCGGTGCCGCGAACCACACCGATGTTGAGACCGTTGGCAGTGGCGATCTGCCTGGGGTCGGCTGCGAGCGCTGCGATATTGGTTCCGCCAGAACCGAAGTTGGTGCCGCCAAACCCACGGGTCGACCCCTCGGGCGCCCCGAGGAACTGCCACTGGATCCCGAGTTCGGCTGCCTTGTCGGCCTGCACTTCGACGATCAGGGATTCAATGAACACCTGGGCGCGACGCGCATCAAGCTTGTCGATGACCGCACGCAGGCTGCGGTAGATCGCATCGGGCGCGGTAATGATCAGCGCATTGCTCGCTGGATCCGCGGTGATGATGGCTCCCCCCGCCCGGACACTGGTGGCCCCCTGCTGCGACGCGCCACTTGTTGACTGACCCATGGAGCCACCTAGCGGTGCGTTACCGCCGAGCGCGCCCTGGCCGGCCTGCGGCCCGCTTGCAAGACTGGTTCCGCCTAGCGAGGACTGCTGCCCCGCCGCGCCCGACAGGCTTTGTCCGAAGGTTGTGGCGCTTTGACCCGCGCCCTGCCCGCTGTCGCCCGCCAGCACGCCGCGCAGTGTTTGCGCGAGCTTCACCGCCTCTGCGTTTCTCAGATAGACGACATGAATGTTGCCAGGCTCGCTGCTCGCCACATCAAGCCGCGCGATCAGACCTCGCGCAAGCTTCATTCGCTCAGGGCTGGAGGTGCGCACCAGCACCGAGTTGAGGCGAGCATCAGCAAACACCGTCACGCGCTGGGTCGGATCAGACTGCTGCTGCTGCGCCCCGGCGCGCGCGCTCTCATCGAGCATTCGGTTGACGGCCACTGCCACATCAATGGCCAGCGCATGAACCATGGGAATCACTTCAACTTCATTGGCCACCAGGGTATCGATCGATTCGATGATCGCGGCGAGCCGCACTATGTTGGACGCATAGTCGGTGACCACCAGGGAATTATTGCCAGGATAGGCGACAACCGAATTGTTGGGCGTGATGAGTGGACGCAGCACCGGCACCAGGTTGGCCGCGGTTTCGTGCTTCAGCCGGAACACCTGCGTAATGATCTGTTCGCCGGCGGGTGCGGCCGCCGCCTCCGGCCGCTGAACCGCAGAGGCCAGCACCTTGCCATCAGCCTCCGGCACGATCCGCCCGATGCCACCCACATCCACATAGGCGAACCCCAAGCCGCGCAACGCGATCCGAAACAGTTCGAACGCCTGCTGGCGACCTACCGGCCGCGCGGTTTCCAGCGTGAGTTTGCCGCGTACCCGCGGGTCGACCACCAGGTTACGGCCGATCAGGTGGGCGAATGCATTGGCGATGGATTCAATTTCTGCATCGCGAAAGTTGAGCACCACCTCGTCGCCGCGCGGCGTGAGCGGCGGTGGCGCCGCCACCGCGCCGCCCGAGGCAGCCGCGGCAGCAGGTTGCACCGGCGCGGCAGGCTGGGCGCTGGCCGCAAGCGGCACCAGCGCGACCGCCACGGCGAGCCCCCATGCAGCGACGCCGGTTGCGTGCGGTGCCAGCGCACTCACCACGGTGAGGCCGCGCACCGCGACGCTGATTGTGGGCCGGGGCTGGGTACGAATGATCCTGCGCATGAGACTGTTATTCATGACCCTACTCTGATAATCGTCTGTTCACCATCTTGCGTCCCGACCAACCCGAGCAGACCCCGCAACCGGGTATCGTCGGCCTGGGCTGGCTGGGCGCGCGCCACGAAAGAAAATCCGCGCGCACTGGCCGCCCCCTGACCCGTAAGCGTCAGGGCCCCGTCAAGTGTCTGCATCCCGATCCTGGCCTGGGTACCCTGCCCCTGAATCTCGATCCGGTAATTGCCCAGCGGCCGAACCGCGCTCAACGCGGAAGCAACGTTTCGCAGTTCAATCGTGACGCCGCCATCAAACCGCTGCGGCCCCAGCATGATGTTGGACCATGACAGCATGACGGCACCGGCAGGGCGGACGGTATTCCAGGGCGATCCCAGGGCACCCAGTTCGATTCGGGGAATCTCTAACCGTCCGTTACCCAGGCGTAGTTCGCGCCAGTTTCCCTGCAGCGCCACGGGCTGGGTCATACCGTCAACTTTCAGGGTTGCCTCGATCAGGCCCAGGAACAGTGGCGCGGGCGCAAGCTGCCAGTGAATCCGGCCGGGCAGGGCGACGCCCGCGAGCGAGCGTCGTGATTGGGCCGACTCACCCGTGTCAACCCAGACCACACGGCCGCTCCCCTGCCACACCGTGCCGGTCGCTTCGGCGAGTCTCAGCCTGCCACCCGTGAGGCTGGCGGCGAGCGCATCAAGCCAGGTTGCGGGCGCGGTGGCGAAGATCACCCCCAGCGCAACCAGTAACGACCCCAACGCCGTGGCGGCGGCAGCGATAATCATTCGAGCCCTCATCGCCGATCACCCCCTGGCAGCTCCAGAACCATACGCACGCTCACCAGCCCGGGATCGGCATCTCGCGTCACCGTCAGATCAGCCACCCGCAAACGGGTCTCGCGAAGCGCTGAATCCAACCAGCCGACCCAGGTCGCGAAGGGCACACCGCGTAAGCGCAGGTCAATGAGCGATTCGGTTGCCTGAATCTGCTGCAAGCCCGGCCGCAGTCCGGCTGAATCAAGGGATTGCTCGAGCCGAACCCGTACCGATTGAAGCGACGGACGGGGCGATGCCGCAGCCGCCGAGCTGAGGCGGCGCGCCTCGGCGACCATCAGGTCGGCCTCGGCGACTTGCGCACGCAGCGCGGGCAGTCGCGCCTGTACCGCTTCGCGACCGTTCCAGGCGGGTTCAATCAGGAGCAGATAGACCAGTGCACAGGCAGCCGCCACCACGGCACCCACCATCAACCGACGCTCTCTGGAGGAAAGCTGCCGCCACCGCTGAAGCAGATGTTCCATCGCGGGGCGCCCTCAGCGAAGAACCGTGATGGTGGCGAGTGGCTCGCGCTCGCTCTCGAACCGCAGCCGCAAGCCCTGTCTGCGCCCGGCAAGTTCGAGCGCCTCGCGCGCGGCACGCGTATCGGCGATCCCCGGGCGGAATCGCGCTCGCAGCCGGCCGTCCCGGTATTCAAGTGACCCGATCGCATCCTGCGCCTGGGTGCCCAGCGCAAGACCCAGGCCAACCACCAGCGGCAGAAAATCGTCGGGACTGGTCTGTCCGGCCCTGGCACGTAACTGCGCCACATGGCGCTGCATCTGGAGTACCGGATCGACCCGCGTGGTGCCGGCGGGAAATACCTGGGCGAAGGATCGGTCGAGCGTGGCCAGCAACTCGGCCTGTTCCCGCGCGAGCGAATACCAGTGCAGATTGAGACCTGCGACCGCCAGTGCTGCACAAGCGAGCGCGCCCGCCAGCGGCCAGCGCCAGGCACGCCAATCGAGTGCAGAGGCCCAGCGCGCGAGCGCGCCCGCACGCTGCGCGGCCAGCAGATCAACCGCCGCCGAGCCGGGCGTTGGCAGTTCGCCGAGCCGAAGTACCACACCGGCTTCAGCAGCCGACTCGCGAAGTACCGCGCGCCAGGCGTCATCCTCGGCCAACCCCAGAACTTCGCCCCCACCACTCGCCGCGAGCAAAGCCCAGGCCGATCGCAACGCCTCGCGCCGGGTGTGAAGTTCGGCGCCCGCTGCCAGCCCCACTCCGTCGCCGGCCGCAGGCAGCACCGCGATCGACGACCCGACACAGAGCAGCACCGCCACCGAACCGGGCTGACGTAGCTGAAGCGCCTGCGCTGGCCACACCGCCGTTACCCGAATCCCGCGACGCTCGAAGGCCTGCGTGACCACATCAAGCCAATGCCTGTCGACGGCCGCCACCAGGCGCTCTGCGCCACCGTCGGAGCCTCCCAGCGCCCAGGCGCAGGTCTGCGGATCCTGCAGGATCTGATCTTCAAGCAGATTGGGAAGCGCCCGCTGCAGCCGGGCTGCGGGTAGCGCCGGCAGGCGCGCTCGGAGCAGCGTCACATCTCGCGCATCAACGATGAGGCGCACGGACCGCATATTCGGCAGCGCTTCAAGACCCGCACGCACGATCACAGGCCGATCGCGCGAGCGACCCGCCGCCACCAGAAGACTGTTCTCGCCCGCCAGCGACCGCTCGCCCGCAACCCGCGGCGGCAGCCAGACGATCGCCTCTCCCCGCCTCAGAACTGCTGCCGCCATACCAGATCGACTCGCGCCGGCCCCCTGAAAAATAGCGCCTCGGTAGACGCCTCTACTCGTTCGAAGCGTACCATCCCAACCAGCAGAAAAAAGCTCGACCCGACTGAAAATAGCTCGGCATTGAGCGAGATCGGGGGATTGAACCGGCTGCCCGCCTGTTCGATGGTGGTGGAAACCACACGCTCCCGCGCGAGGACAAACCCGCGTGCAGCATCCAGGGTCAGATCATCAGCCAGCGCCGCGATCACCTCGGCTGGTGCAGTGTTCACGTTCACCCGCGTGCTAGCCGTGCTGTGACGGGCATCACCAGAGGGGATGTGTTTAGGCAGCAGTACGGCAAACGGCATTAGGGCCTCGACCACGCGCTCGTCAAAACCCGGCAGCCGCAAGAGTTCGCTCATTTTGAGTGGCGGCGCGAGTGGCGGAATCGGCGCCATGGCTCTCTGGGCGGGAGCAGCCGACGGGGGCGAACCCGACGCCGCCGGCACACCCGCCGATCCCGCGGCCCCCGCGGCAACCGCTCCCCCCTGATCGCCTGCCGCTGCCGGGGGCGCGGGGTAAGACTCGAGCAAGCGCCTCGTCAGGACTGATTCCAGTTCAGGGGGGAGACCCAGGAGCGCGAGCAACCGGCGAAACGCAGCGGCCTGGTTCTCCGCGGGCTTGCCGTCGTGCACCAGGTTACTCAGGTTGAGCCGTCCCTGGGCATCAAAGATCTGCCCAGCGATCAGGGCCGAGCGAGTGCTGCCCGATATGCGAGCCCCTGCGGTCACCGTTTCATCGAGCCGGGTTTCGGCCACCGGAACGGCCCAGGTCTCCTGGAGATGATCGACCTGGCCGCTCGAGCTCTGGTCGGACCGCAGCACCACCGCAGCCCAGTCGAGCACAGCGGTCTCGATCCAGCGCAGCTGCGCGCTCGCGAAACGATTCTGCACCGACCGCGTCGCCAGGTGCTGGCGCCAGAACAGACTGGCCACCAGCAGCGTCGCGATCGACACCAGCACCAGCACGCTCACGATCGCCGCACCCCGCTCACGATAAAAATGACGGTGCATCATGTTCAGTCCCGAATGGAAAACACGCGCACGAGCCGCTCGCCGCCGCGAATCAACGACAGTTCCACCCCGGTGACGCTGTCGCCTGTGCCGTCGATCCGCTGGCCAGGCGGTAGCCAGCCCAGGCCGGGTCGATACAGGCGCCAGCTGATCGCGTCGACCCGCTCGACCAGCGGCTGCCAGGTGGTGGCATCAACCGTAGAGCGCGCCCCGAAAGCAGTGTCAGCGAGGGCATCGGGGCTACCCGGCCACCACAACACGAATCCACGCTCGAGCCGGCCGCCTTCAAGGCGCCAGACCACCCGCTGCAGCCCGCTGGCACGCGACGGATCGCCTGCGGTCGAGCCTGTTGATGAAAACGCTGCTACCGCCGGCGCCTCGCGAATGAGGTCAAGCTGCCCGCCCGCAGTGGTGTCGCGTCCGCCCGGCGATTCGGTGAGTGCAACCGGCCCCCGCCCGGTGTCGAGCAGCCGCACTGGCCAGGAGCGACGCAGATCTTCCTCGACCTGAGCAAAAGCCACCACCAGCGCGCGCAGATCATCGCCCGCGCGGGTGATGCGTTCGCGCGCATCGATCAGGGCATCAAGCGCGCGCCAGGACATGAGCGCAAGCACCGACATCAGGGTTACTGCAATCAGCAGTTCAAGCAGCGTGAACCCACGCATGGGCCTGCGTCTGCGAAAGCGGGTTGCCCGGATTGGCCGCGGCCGATCGCCATACTGACCGCACGCAGCGGCGGGCCGACAGCGCGCAGCATTCATCGCTGGTTCACCGCGAACCCGGTCAGTCGGGCGAGCCGGTGTCCATCGGCAGGATTTTCGACGCCGAGTTCAATCCGTCTGAACGAAGGGTTGGGCGTTGCGAACACGTCTTCACTACACCGCAGCGCGACCGCCCCCATCGGGCACTCGTAGGTACGGCGACCAACCGGCGGGAACTCGCCCATCAGGCGAATGGCAGACAATCGGTTCTCGGCACTCCATTGTGCATGGGTACGCAGCCGCGTCTCGCCCGAGGCCTGTGCGAGCGAAGCGCCCGCGCGCATCGCTGCCACCAGAGCGATCGAGGCGACGGTCAATGCGATCAGCACCTCCAGAAGCGTGAACCCCTGCTCCCGAGTCCGTGGGTGGAAAACGAGTGCTGTCCTGGGTGGCCGGTGGCGCAGGCTCATGAGACGCTCATTCGACTGAAAAAATCCCAAGTCCGTTGGTAACAATCGCTGCCTGCACTCCCTCTCGCGAGAGCCGCAGGCGAAAAGGTACATCGACTTGTTCACGGCCAAATTCGATCACCCGCTGGCCATCGGCGCGTTCCAGCGTAAGCGTCGTCGGCGCGAACCACACGCGCTCACGTAGCGCCGGGTCGTCGGCGAGGGGCCACCACGCGCGATCGAGCCACACCACAAAGCGGTAGCGCTCCGCGTTGGACTCGAAGCGAACCGGTGCGCCGCGCAGCAGCGCTTCCTCGCGGGCAATCGCCATGAGACGAGCCAGCCGATCGGCCTCGTAGCGAAGGCTTCGGGACCGATCGGGCACAGCGAGCATCAGCGTCCCGGCGAGGACCGCTGCGACCAGCAAGGCCACCATCATTTCAACCAGCGTGAAGCCGGTCTGGCGGCTGCGCACCCCGCGCCCCAGTTGCCCGGGGCGGACTGGTTCAGCGGTTGAGTGACCAGTTCCCGATGTCGGCATTGACGCCCTCGCCTCCCGGCTGACCGTCAGCGCCCAGGCTGAAGACGTCGATTTCGCCGCGAACCCCCGGGCTCAGGTATTGATAGGGCCGCCCCCAAGGATCATTGGGCGCCTGCTTGAGATAAGCCTTCCAGTTTTGCGGAACCGGTTCAACGGAAGGCCGTACGGCGAGCGCCGTCAACCCCTGCTCGGTGCTGGGGTAGCGCTGGTTATCCAGCCGATAGAGGTCCAGCGCCTGAAGAATTTGCGCCACCTCAGCCTGCGCAGCGCGAACCCTGGCCTCGTCGGGCTTACTCATGATCCTGGGCACAGCGATCGCCGCGAGAATGCCGAGAATGACAATGACGACCATCAATTCGATCAGCGTGAATCCGCGCTGCCGAATCCGGTCTCTGAACGATTCTCGTTGCCTGCCAAGCCGCCGCTGCATTTGAAAATTCCGAAGAAAAACCCAGGCTATGATATCAGCGGCCATGGCAACCGCTGCCGCCCGCCGCTTGACCTCGGACATTGAACTATCGCACTGCCATGAGTCGCTTTCGTTACAGCCCTTCACGGATCTCCTCCGCCAGCCTGGTCGGCGCACTCACGATCGTCGCCTGCGCCGGGACGATCATCTGGTGGGGGGTCCTCCTGAGCGCCCCGAAACCGGCAATCGCTCCGGCAGTTGAGCCCACGCTCACCCAGCCCGACCCGGCGGCTGCGTTCGCACTTTTTGGTTCGGTCGGGCGCGTTGCCGCTGGCGCACCCGATTCGCGGCTGGGTGCAATCCGGGTGGTCGGCGTGATCGTTCACCCCAAACTGGGTGCCGCCCTGCTGTCGGTGAACGGGGCACCGCCCAAGGCGTACGCGGTCGGGGAAAACGTCGCTCCGGGGCTCAGCCTGCGCGAAGTCAACGCCGACGGCGCGGTGTTTGATCGCTTCGGCGAGCGCATCGAGGTCGCGGCACCTCGCCGCACCAGCGTTGAGTTACTCAACCGGGATGCCCCCAGGCCCTAGCCGGCTCAGCTGTGCAAGGCCCCTGGCTGGGCTCTGATACTCCGCTCGGTCGGCAGCACGTTCGATAGAATCCGCGCCATTCGATAATGACAAACGCGCAACGGATCACCCACGAGCGCGCACGGACAACGACCCGGATCGTGACACAGCAACTTATCACCCGCTCGGCAGACGTGCATTCCACGCAGGAATCGGCATCACTGTCGCCGCCGCGAAAATCATTCCGGGCAACGCAGTTTGAAGCGCGTGAAGAGGCCATCCTCGACGCCACCAACCGGTTGCTGGCCGTACGTGGCTACGAACTCATGTCAATGGACGATATCGCGGCAGAGGTCGGTATCGCGAAGGGCAGCCTCTACAAACACTTCGCCTCGAAAGACACGCTGGCGGTTGCGGTGATGCTGCGGCTGCTGCGGCGCACCAGCGAAGCGCTCGATGCGCTTCCCGACTCCCTGCCCGCAGTGGCGCAGCTCCGGGCCCTGCTGGAGTGGGTGCTGCGCGAGCGGCTGGCGGGAGGCGTTCCGCACCTGCCCTCCACCAGCGCCGCAGTACGCGAAGCGCTCACCCGCTCACGCGAGTATGTCGATCTGCTGATCGCGGTCTCCGAGCGGATCGGCACGCTGATCCACCGCGCACAGACTGATGGCGCAATCGCCTCGCACTATCGCGAAGAGTTTCTTCTCTATCATTTTTATGCGCGCTCCTGCGACCCCACGCTCGATTTCCTGCGTGAGTCGGGTGCCCTGAGCGAAGACGATATCGTTGACCACATGACCTCGGCCACCTTCGAAGGCCTCGGCCCGTGAAAGCCTATCTCGACCTGATGCGCCATGTTCTCGAACGCGGCGAATCGAAGTCCGACCGTACGGGCACCGGTACGCTGTCGGTGTTTGGCTGGCAGATGCGTTTTGACCTTGCCGAAGGTTTTCCGCTGGTCACCACCAAGAAGTTGCACCTGCGCTCGATCATTCACGAGCTTCTGTGGTTTCTGCAGGGTTCCACTAACGTCGCTTATC
>SXGQ01486056.1_pt1 | contig 10718 bp, 17 predicted proteins | sample 3178371 | NCBI WGS metagenome assembly SXGQ01 (sample SAMN11356859, study PRJNA531348) | freshwater metagenome | isolation source: freshwater sample F1-20 | place: China: Fuxian Lake, Yuxi | collected 2017-12-25 | reverse complement strand
GTGCTTGACAGGCTTTAGTGCCGAGGACTGGGGAATAACCTTTGTCCGTCATGGCACGATCATCTGATGATGTAACATACACAGCAACAGGTGTTCGTGTTAGCTTTTCGTCAGTACCTATCTGTCCAGTAAGACTGTCCAGGTCCGTTTCCTCCCACTTGTTGTGGGGGCCTTTGGTCCCGTCAGTATTACGTGAGTAGATTCGTACGTTTCCATCATGTGGAGTTATTAGCACCTGACGGCGATTTGATCCCATAATAGGTTCATACGATTCTGTGAATATAGCGATATCCATAGCTTTACCCCTTCTTTGGTAATGGAATCGTTTGTCATATTGCTATGACATTCCCTAACGATTTGTTAGGGAAACCTAGTCTTCGTTGTCCTCTAGGACACGGTTTTCAATGACAGCAGCCATTTCATAGGCAACTTGCTTGTCACGAGGCCATTTAGTAATCAGGTCGAATAAAATGCCATGATTCTCTGCCTTCTCCATAATTAAATTCATTTGCTTAGTAATGTAATCGTAAAATTCTTGCTTTTCAACAGGCGATAAGGAATCAAAAGATGGTTCTGTTGAGTCCTCATATTCATTATCGTTATCGAAGTTAAACATTTTATTTCCCTTCTGTTAGGTTTAGGTTCCCAGAGCAGGTCTTTAAGACCTGCCCTGGGGTATTTACAAAATGTACGCACGAAGAACAAAAGGGACTGGAGACTTAGCAATTACGGGCTCGCTTCAAGTGAGTTAAGGTACCGCGAAATTGGTTTGTTGGACAACAGTTATGTACGTCACGATCAACCCTATTTCTAACGGCCCACTGTTATTGCTTTCCGGCTTGGGTCAAATCAAGTATCTTGCCGAGTGCTTCTAGTCTTGTAAACGTTGACACACCTCAAGGAGGGGACGCTGGATTGCCACATAGTGGTCGCAGGCCCGGTCAAGAGGTATGCCAAATTGTTTGTGTTGAGCGGGGATTATTGTCTGCTTTCTAGATACTTAGACTCTGCTTCTGCAAGTTGACCTAGAAGTAATGTTTGATAGAAAGGTCCAGGCATTTGTTTACTCATGGCTTGAGCAACTGCCCAGATAAATGAAGATGCTTGTGCAGGACTATTACGTGCAATAGCTTCTGCTGCAGTCTTAGGATGACCCCAAGAAAATGCAACAGCTGCTACATACTCGCTCATTACCTGAACAGATACGTCATCTGCTGCGCCACGTAACCCAGTGCACAGTGCATTTAATACTGCGTCGTGGTCTGTTGCGTCTCGTAATATGTAACCAATAGTTACATCTCTAAAATGAACATTGGTGTTCATATCTTTTAAGTTAGCTGGAATGTAACCTTGCAAGATTTGAGTAGCCGCTTGTAAAGGCGTGCTTACTAAACCTTGAGTAGGAACATGCTCTCCAGTGTATTTAACTGTCAAGTTTGACATATGCTGCAATCCTTCTCTCTAGTTCGGTAGGTGCTTGTTTTACTATGTTGCCATCTTTTAACCTGAGTGGGGAACCATCCCAAGCAATTGATATGAGTTTATTACCATAATCAACTTTGCCAGAGCCATTACAGCGGAAGCATTGTTGACTACTTGGTATTGAATGACTGAAGTCCTTTCCATGTGGACACAGATCATAATGCCAATAGGTATTCTTTGCTACTAATGGATGATCTGAACAAGGGGCGTGGTTTTTACAATATGGTGGTGAACACCAACCGTCCACTAATCCAACACCTTTACATCTCCTACACTTTTGCACTTTTGATGGTGTGCGTAAAGCATCTTGAGTTGTTATGTAGATTTCTCCGTCTCTTTGAACACATTCTTGTAGTTTGCCAAAGTGTTTGATATTAAATCTAACACCTTGTGAACGTAATGGGTTCCAAGTGCCACCCCACGCAGTTGGTGATGATTGGGGCGCTTGTATTGTCAATGTGCCATCAGGATGAAATAACACTGGATCAAATCCATACCATTTATCCATAACAGCAATGTCTTTACCTCGATTTTGTAGACGAAGTCCACGCATATACATTGGTCGGTCCCATTTCTTACGGCCACCTGCTAGATATGATTTGGCTTCGTCATAATTTGATATCCACCATGCACCCATTAGTTAGCTTCTACGCTTTCAAATAGTGTGCGATTAGAGACATCAAATGTTGTTTCTCTGTTTTGTTCTGTTATTCTGTCTTCGTCGTAATCTTCATCAAACCATACGATACTGATTGGATTACGTCTTGCTGCTTCTGGTGATACAGCAAAGAGTGCCATACCAAGACCATCTATCATGCCGGTATGGTATGCCCTGCTGTGTTGCGAATCAAGATCGTGTAGATTGAGTTCCTCCTCAACCATCATACGTTCTACTCGCTTTATCAACTTGCGCTTGTTAAGCCACATGTTGGCTCCCTTCTGTATGTTGGGCGGTTTGTTTGTGTTGGGCAGAAGCGCCACCTTACACGGTAATCCTGACTCTAGCCTCGGCACACGTGGGTTTCCCCGAGGTGTGCTGTCAACAGCAAACGCATTTAGTGTTTAGTGTTTTGAAAAGTTGCACATTGGCGGGAGTAGTTTCTCCTAGAGATACCCGCTAGATCGATCCCATCTTACGACTCAACCGATTTCTATTGGCCAATCATTATGCTCCTGCCCAACGTGCCTACACAGACGACGAAATCTGTATAGGCTCCACTACATTTGTATACCGCATAGTGGTGCGGTCTTACGAAGGGCTAAGACTTCATAGCTGAGCAGTATGCCCTAGCCGTGCAAGATTAGTCTTTTAGAAATGACTTTGAATACAATTCGTCCATTTGTGTGCGCTTGTATCCTGTTTGTTTACGCTCATAGATACGATATGACTGAGCGTCATAATATCTATTGCGCCACATGTATGCATAGGTTGTTACGCCTATTGAATAAAACAATAAAAACAGAAATAGCCACGATTGACTAGGCGTCATTGGCAACACTTACTGTTTCCTTTCTTATCTTGCCTGTTTTCCAGTGCGGGATATTTGGGTGGTCAGCACGACCTCCTCCTGCTTTCCAGGCTTCACGCTTTTCATGGTTGCTTGCACTGCGACCGTTAATACGACCTGGTCTAGACTCAAACTTGGATTTGATTCCATCAGGTCCAGGATTCTTTTTCCATGCTTTGCCATTAGGGCGGTTATCATTTCTTGAACCGCTTGATTTCTTCCCTGCCATTGAAGGCTCCTTTCGGGGGTGTGTGTGTTTGTGGTCAAGGACATTGGCATAGTCCTTGTGTGCACTTCCAATTTAGAAGTGCTTCTGATTCTGTGTATCCGTTGAGCATCTCAATAGCAATAAATAAATCTTTCTTGAGGTCCTCAATTGTTGGGGAAATGCTTGTTGATGTATTCGTCTTGCTTTCTTTTTTGTTCTTCAAACCATGCTGTTGTCCAGCCATTGCAATACTCCTCGTCTGTGCTTGGGTGTCCGTGTTCAGCAATTTGGGGAACATTTGCCCATTTAACAAACTCATGGGCACATTTGTGGCATAGAAGTAGTTTGTAATCATCATCATCAAATACATTATCGATGAAGTTCATATAACCACCATCTAGATTCACATATAAAACAACAGGTATATCAGAGTCCATTGATTCTGGCTTGAATACCTGCGGTGCTTGACACCGAGTGCATTCTATGATTGTGATAAGCGTTTTAGCCATATCACTCCCTTCTGTTGTAGGTGATGAGCAGTTTAGCCTTCACTTACTCAGGTGAGGGACAGATATACCCCGGTGTCGCGGGTCGTGTTTTACCTCAGGTCTCGTCAGACCAACCACAGCACAGTACGCTTCGACCCATAGGCCAAGTAACATTCAAATAGAAGGCGTCTATACCCAGCCGTCGCACTGTAAGTGCGGAAGGGCAAGGCTGTTATCCGTTGTGGGATTACCTCCTCCGTTGCTGTCTGTGTATCCCCTTCTCGAGGAATACTATTTACGCAACCAGTTCTTGATAGCGGAGAGCATAACTAATGTAATACAGATAATTACTATTGCTTCTTGCTCAAACTCAAAATACATTTACAACACCTCCAATACTATTTGATACATAGAGGCGGGAACGTGCTCATCATCTGACAGATGTAACACTTGTATTGCTTGATAAACAGCTTGATAAAGAGAAGGTGAGACAGAGTTATATCCTCTACCCCACTTGTCTTTTAGGAAAGAGGGCATTTCTACGGCCTCTGGTCTCTCTGGTTCAGGCCCTACGATTTTCTCTAGTTCATCCATAGTGTATGTGATGTCAAGAGACGCAGTCCATCGTGCCATTCTGCTCCAAGATCGAGCATAAGCATCTCGTTCGTGATACTCAACCTCAGGCGTTGCATCTTTCCAACGCTTGAGTAAGTATTGCTTGATATCTTCTTTCCATTGTTCTACTTGCTTTTCGTATTCATCGTATTTTTGATAGTGCTTTTCGCACAACGCTTCATACTTTTCTTTTTCTTTAGTCATTACAGCATAGCGTTCCTCGAGTTGTTCGAGCAAATCTATGCGCCTAACTTTGAGATTATTAAGCCTTGCTGTCATATAAAAATAAGGCGGGAGGCTATTCACCTCCCACCTTATCCCCTTTCTCTAAGGTATCTACCTCGACTTGAGATAGATAGAAAGCACACTGAATTACTGAAGGAATTGCGGGAGACTCACTCCTCAACCTCTCTTGCGTCGCAGAACTACATACACAGCCTCGGTCGCGTCTCTGACTGTGCCTCCGCTCTTACTCGGGGTAGGAAACTATCTCAGCTCCTGTACCTCGACACCCCAAGTCCGTATTGATTCGCTTCTTCACGTATTTTCTACCTTCATAGTTCCACCCCAGTAGATAGTCCGTTCTCGGTGTCAATCAACAGCCTATTCAGTGTGCCCTCTGTCCATCTCAAACTTCGCGGGGAATTTTGGGTGTATTACTTACAAGTAGAGCAATAGTTATTTACTCTAATGTTCTTTATGTGCATAACGAAAACCCTGCCACAGTGAAAACAAATAACGCTGGTTATTTCTTTCTGCTTGCGGGGAGTGCGGGCAATGCGTATTTTTATAGATATTGGTAGCATAACTATCCTTTCTAATAGTTAAGTTAAAGCGGGGGTATTACTGCCTACCTGATGACCTACCATCTAATAGATGGGGAGAGTCTGCTTCTACATAGGTAAAGCCTTGCTTAGGAACTAGGATAAGACGATACTGCTCTTGTCTGCTCCGTAGTTCGTGAGCACATACAGGATTGAAGCAATAGTGATAGCCTGCTTCCCAACGCTCTGGAAGCACAGGCTGTCCGCAATAGATACAGTCCATAACTATTCTCCTTCTACTCTCCAGATAGAGAGTGAGAGATACACTGGCGTCTAGACTTATTACCTAGAACTTTTTTTATGCAACCAATGTATCTTTCACCAACTACCTGATAACAGCAGTCCGCCATAGTGCTAGACCTGATGTGTCTCTCAATGCTCATAGTTATGTAATTAGCAGTAGCCAAATATCTATGATGAGAGTTGTATCACATTGTGAGATGAGAAAGCCCTAGCCTGAACATTTGAAGGGGACAAGCTAGGGCTTCTCGATAGACAGAAGACACGACAACAGCAAACCTACTCGGGGGAGATAACTGGTTCCCTATGGCTACGAACCAATAGGGCTTTATCCACTCCCCATCTACGCCCATAGATAGACTATGGACATAGAAAGGAAGTGGGCGGGGGTTTCCCCCCACCCACTAACTATCTACTTACTAAGCAGATACCTTCTCTGATACTAATTGGAACGACAAGAGCCGTTGTGCGGAAGCAATAAGGTCTTCCAACTCTTGGCGAGCCTTTGGTGTCTTTACCATAGACACCTTTTGTAGAGCCTTTGTTGCTGAAGCAATGTTCGCCTCAGCATCTAGACCATACTTTGCTTTCTCTGCCTGTGCTACTGCGGTTGCGGTAGCAATGTCTGACTCCAGAGTATTTATCTGGGCAAAGAAGTCATCTTTATCGTAGTCAAGAATTGACTCGATAACTTCATACTTCTTAGCGATTACATCACGCATAGCATAGACATTTTCGGCTGGTGTGCCGAAGCGTGAAGAAATGAAACCCCCGAACAATACGAGAGCCTTAGCAGAGTCCAACTTCTCACCACTCTGGTAGAAGTTAGATGGAACAAGCGCTTTATCTGCGCTGAAGTGCTTACTCGCTTGCTTGATGGACTCAACAGAGCCACCCTTGCCACGAGTCGCAAGTAGCGCGGATAGTGATTCGCGTGCTGACATTTTCTTGCTTTCTACTGCTGTGCCACAGGGGACACAATACAGCGTGCCCCTATTGGGAGTCGCACCCAATAGAGGCTAGCGAGAAAGTCTGCTGTTGCTATTACCTTGAACCTTTGGTGTCTGCCACCCTTGCCCCTCTATCTTATTTTTCCGTTTTCTCCCAATTTGTCCGTTTTGTCCATTTTGACCCCCTATGCCTTAATTGTCCGTTTTGTCCAAGTTCGGCCAGGTGAGACAAACTGTTGAGGCCTAGAAGTGGTAGGCAGTAGCCTAAATACGATAGGGTGGGGAAATGGAAAAATTAATCGTAGAAACTTATTCACCTACAGAGCAAATTAATCGGGTGATTCCACCACCAACACCTGCTTCTAAAGCAGTTCCAGAGTGGTACAAGAAAATTCCTAGGTATCAAACTGAGGAAAGTACAAATCGTAACAACATGACAGTAAAGCCATGCGTACCTTATCTAGATGCAATTACAGCGGGGTACGTCATAAATACGTGGTGTGACATTGAAGTAAAACAATTTGAGGTCGATGGTAAGCCTGAACCAGGTGTGAGATGGAATTCAGAGATGCGTCCTATTGAAGATCAAGTGATATCTGCATCAACTGGTCTACAAAGATTAAATGGGTATTCAGATTGGGTTTTTTCTTGGAATGTGCCATGGGGTATTAAAACTCCAGAAGGGTATAGCGCTCTAATCACTCATCCACTTAACAGGCCTGATCTACCATTCATCACATTTTCAGGGTTAGTAGACTCAGATTCCTTTGCAGTTCCTGGAAACGCTATGTTTTGTATTAGTACAGGGTTTGAAGGGATAATTCCTAAGGGAACTCCATTCTTACAAGTGATACCTATTAAGCGCCATGAGTGGGAAATCCAAGTAAACAACGATCTTAGAGATGAACAAGAACCTTTACGAGCAGAAGCTCGAGATGCTGAGGGCGGTATATACAAGTATAAGCATTGGACAAAAAAGAACTACTTCTAATAAATCTGGGTATTCATCATTTCTAGGCAGTAGCCGGGAGATACACTACCTACATGCCAAGAGGTTTTGATAATCCTAATTACTACCGTAGACGAGAGCAATCTGAAGCTCAGGCGGGAGATGTCAAACTCAATGTCATAGAGGCTGCTAAGGACAAGCTAGCGCCTTCTGATATGGTTCCAGTGAGCACGCCAGAGGGACGGGAAGCTAGAGCCTCTTCTATGAGCTCTACTAATCCATGTGGCCCTGGGTACGAGTACATTACAGCACCTACATCTGGCAAGACAGACGCTTTAGGCCGTCCGCGTCCTAGAGCTTACTATGCCTGCTACTCAATAGATAAAGAGATGGAAGTCCTAGTTATAGGCATGAGAGATGGATCTATGATCCAATATGATGGAGTAGACCCAGTTCTATGGGATATCCTCAAGAATTCAGACTCTACTGGCGAATTTATCAATTTATACCTAGATGGAGCACCCTGGAGTAAAACCACTTACTCAAACCTCCCCCGCAAAAGGCCTGATGAGTTTCAGTTCGGTACTGGTAGGTAATACGATAGTATTGCTGCATCTACTGAAGGGCTCCAATGACAACACTTGCTGCAATTCAAGGTGATGGCTGGTCCGTTATTGGTTGTGACTCCCGCGCCTCTGACGAAGATGGTCGCTATATGGAGCTTGCCACATCTAAGATAATTAATAATAACGGTGTACTGATAGCTGTCTCCGGCGCCTCTAGAGGTGGAAACATTACTCAATTTGGTTGGAAACCTCCAAAACCAGGTACAACTATTGATTTAGATACATTTATGACTAAAAAGTTTATTCCTTCAATGCGTAAAGCTTTCCAGGATGCAGGCTTTGAAGGTAAAGAAGATGGCGATGCAGCATGGCAAGACTCTAACTTGCTTGTATCTGTCAGAGGAATCATCTACCCGATCTTTAATGACTACTCTTGGGATAGAGAAGCCCGCCGCGTTTACTATGCTGGCAGTGGTGGAGACCTTGCACTAGGTGCTCTTGAGGCTATGCACTACGACCGTATAACTACACCCGAGGCCGCCGAAAAGGTTTTGAAGAAGGCGATTGCTATTGCTATCAAACACGATATATATTCTGGTGGAGAAATCCATACATACATACAAGAGGCCTAATCTCTGTCATCATTTGTGAGTTCGAACGAACAAATCACATTGATCAGTGAGGAAACCTAATGTCAAGTTACAACCTACCCGCAGCCGTGGGGTCACCAAGTGGTACTGGAGCAGAATCCATTACTATTGGCGATACCGCGACTACACAGAACAACAACGGTAACTATACCGATTCAGCAGGAAATCTAAGAGTAGATTTCGTTTGGGGAAATTTCCCTAAGCAACCAAATGATGAGCGTGCTGATGGAACTCCAACAGCTACCGAATCATATGGAGCTGCACAAAATGGACAATGGACAACTAAGTCCACAATTGCAAGTGCACGTCTTAACCAAGCATTATCAGATCACGCAGCTATTGAAGCTGAGTGGGCTAATTTCCCTTCATATGTAGAAGCAGCAGGTAACTATATGGTTACAGCAGCTTCAGGTAACGGAACAACAGTTACATACACATCACAAAACAATCTTTCAGCTGGCGATACTGTAAACATTACCGGTCTTACAGCTTCTGCTTACAATCTTTCAAGCGCAACTGTTGCTACAGCTAATAAACTTAAGTTCACAGTAACTAACGCAGCCAATGTTGGTGAGATCACCGGACAGTGGTATGGCAAAGTTCAATCAACAACTGCTGCCTCAGCAGCTGATGGTGCTGGAATTGGATTTATTAATGTACCTAACGTACTTGGACGCACAACAGCTCTTGCTCTTGATGCTCTTAAGGATGCAGGTTACGAAGCAGCTTCAATTACTACAGCTGCAGCCACAGCAAATGCTGTTTCAACAATCACAGAAGTAGCACGTACAGGTACAACCGCAACCATCACCTCAACAGGTGCAGGTGCCAAGTATCCAGTCGGTACAAAGATTACCGTTGCATCACTTGAAGCACCAGACACAGCTCTAAACGGTACCTTCACAGTTACCGCAGTAGCAGCAAACACTGTTTCTTACACCACAGCTACCTCAGGAACACTATCAACATCAGGTCTTTCTGTTGCAGGTCTTTCAGGTGTTGCTGGAACAATCAAGACACAGTCAACTGCAGCAAATACTGCTTCAGTGGCTACAACCGCAACAATTACAATCACACCATTCGCAGCAGTTTCATAACCAACACAAACAACTTAATAGCGCAAAGGCCGGGAATCTCCCGGCCTTTGGCATTTATGTAAGCTTTAAAAGTGAGACTATTAACTATGCATACCGACAAACATCAATTTAACCCTAAAAAAAATCGACGCTACGTATCAGTTGGTCGTGGGGGTTACGTTGTTGGCGGCATACCTTGGTACAACCTTTACTATGGAGGCTATGGCTATGGCTATGGTTACTATGGCACAGGAGGTCCAGGAAACAATCAAAGTCCAAATGAAACCGCACAAAACGGTTTTGGTCAGGAGTCAGGTGATGGTGGCGGAAGCGCTTCAGATGGAGCAGGCGGCGGAGACGGCGGTGGCGCTGGATCCATGTGACCAGTGCGGAGTCCGGTCCTCTATTAAAGTTGATATTTATGGAGGCATTTTAACCTTTTGCATGCATCACTATAATAAAAATGCTCAAGCCCTTACAGATAAAGGCGCAATTGCTAAACTTTTAAACATATAAGGATTTATTTGAACGGAGAAAAATAATGCCTCTCAATAATAGTCAAGCATGGGTCACACCTAAGAAGAGTGTTCCTCGCCGAAGAGTTGGAGGCTTGTCCCAAAATAAAAGAGAAAAAGAACAAATTCAAATGATGTACGACCTACATGTAGGAAAAAGTGTATCAGATACTGCTCAAATAAAAGAACGTGATACTCACAAAACTGCACTAAATGATTTTTCTGAGGAACAAAGTTACGAACGCAATTTAAGGTACACAAAGGAACACGATCAACACGCAGCTGATTTTGCTCTAGATCCTAAAAATCAAGGTTTAGATAAAAACCCTCTTTATGTTCCTATGGCTAACCTTTCTGCAAAAGGAATGCAAAGACAACGAGTTGCAAAACACATATATGGAGGTGGTGGAGTAGAAAAAGAGAGCCCTTACAGGGATACTCCTTCGTTCTCTAAACCTAAAAAATTACCTGCTAAACCTAAAGCACCACGTAAAAGAGATGCAACACTTAAAGATATTAGCGCCGCTATGAAATCTAAAGGTTCATATGAAGACGGCACCCCTTATGTAGACCAAGAGATGGCAACAGATCTAAGCGAAAATTACGCAGAAAAACTTGGTAAAAAAACTGCTGCAAAAAATGTTGCT
>SXGQ01274794.1_pt1 | contig 10718 bp, 11 predicted proteins | sample 3178371 | NCBI WGS metagenome assembly SXGQ01 (sample SAMN11356859, study PRJNA531348) | freshwater metagenome | isolation source: freshwater sample F1-20 | place: China: Fuxian Lake, Yuxi | collected 2017-12-25 | reverse complement strand
TCTACTTCGTCAAATAGATTGGCAAACATAGTTGAAGCATTTACAGTTTTCTTACCGGTAGCACCTCTAGTACCAATGATACTCATCCAAAAACGACTGTATTCTTCAACAACAGCATCGGCAGTACCTCTATCACTAGTTGCAAAGATAGCCTCAACAATATCTTTAAAGAATAATCTATCAAATCGTTCTTGTACTAGCATAGCAGGAATTTTGCCAGCGTCATATTCTTGATTGGCACGTTGTACAGCATTAATGTGACTCCAAACATTATGACCCATTTGAATAGCATAACTAAAACTATCCCAACTAGTACGTCCTTCTTTACCAATCTTATTTAGGTCACCTGGTGCATAGATACAAATATCTTTCATTAAGCATTGATCAATAACGGGACTTGATTCAAAGTTCTTAAAAATGCCATCTTGTATAACAGCATCTTTAAACAGTCTAGTATCTGTAGCATATTTTTTATCATCTGCACTAGGCACCATTCGGTAAACCCACTTGGTACGATCTTCAGTTTCTGTTTGAATATAAATCTGCCCGTTAGCAGTTGCTAAGAAGGGTGAGGCACAGTCAAAGCTAATAGTAAAGTTTGGATTATGATACTTACGAACTGCACGTTGTACATCTGTAAGTAAAGTAGCCCATTCTAGTTTACTAGTACCTAAGAAGTGCATCCAATCATGTTTGCCGGTTTCTAATAGATTATCAAATCGCAGAGCTACAAGACGTTTTAATACAAGGTGAATGTCACACATATTTTGACCACCCATACCCCAACCATTGAAATGGTTGCTATATTTTTTTGGATCGCAATAATGTTTCATACGCTGATACCAATCTTCAGCATCAGTATGATTTTCACCTTGTAGGACATTTAAGAACTTACAGTTACCGTTACGATTCTTTATAAAGTAATCGTTATTAATATAAGTTCCTTGAACTGCTTCTGCATAGGTAGTAATGCCTGTGGCTTTTTGTCCCGCTGGACTACGAGCTACCCACGCCGGAATATCTAGAATCATGCCGTAATCCATTAGACTATCCATCCATGTTAGTACTTGACTACGCTTCTTCTGTGCTTTAGGGCAATTAGGATCTTTCCAGTCGGCGTCCCATACACCTTTACCAATTTGGAATCCACCGCTATCACCTAATACCCAACTAGTTGATCGATTGCGATTACGGAACATATCCTCGCCCTCGTCCGCTTTATTAAGATCTAAATTAGCATGTCCAGCTGAGTACAAACACCAGTTATAATAAAACAGGCCTTTATCTGGTTCTAAATAGTTTAGGCTTTCTACGCTATTTGTAAAACTAGTAGGTAATCTAGCGGGATCAACATAATTACCATATCTTTGTTTTCCTATAAATGTGGCATAGAATCCTGACGTAGCTGGCAAAAACACAGCGTAGTCATTTTGTGTTGCTGTTAGATCTCTGTTCATTTAACTTCTAATTTATCTAATAGAGTAGTAGTGTTACAAGTAATAGTACCTGGAGGCCAATTAGGAGTGCCAGTATGCGGTTGAACAGTTGGCATTGGGCTTACTACATAAGGAGTATTAATGTAAGGTCCTGAAGGAATAGGCACATTAGGACTTTGCGGTCTACTTTCTAAAGAACTAATCCTTCTATTTAAATGTTGAATATCTTCAACTAGTCTACGTAAAGGTCCGTGTCTCAAACCACTGCCCTGATCACTGTTTACAATAGCACTGATTAATAATAAATTTTTAAATGCTTTTTTCACAGCAGGATTATCCGAAGTCATTGCTGTATCAAACAAATCTACAAAAGTTTCTAGATCAAAATCGGATTGATCTTTGGCTCGCATTTCCATTATGTTTCCTTGTTAATTAAAATTTTACCCATATTTCGTAAAAAGGGTCATAAGCCCAACCCTTTGGCGGATTAAGAGGATCGAAGTTTTCTGGATGAGATATTGGATCCGGTTCGGGATTATATCTCTTGGCATAATTAGTAGATATTTCATCTCTTACTAAAGTGTCTGTATATTGGTGAGCATATACACCTTCTATAAGACTATCAAATTTTGAGTCACCAAAGAATATACTTTTTAATAGTTCTTTCATTATTATACCTTATCTAATTCTGGGTTATAAAACAATCTAGCTAACGGTACTGCAAGCACAGTGCTTATTAAACTCATAATAACTACTGCGGCAAACATATTACTGCTGATAATATTTGCATTTAACAACATGGTCACTAAGAAAATTTCCATTAGTCCTTTGTTTTGTAAAATTGCAGTAATAAACAAGACTTTTCTAATACCTTGATCTCTGTAGGCTAGCCATACTCCTACAAACTTAGTAACTACAGCAATTATAAACATTCCTGCGGCAGCAAGTACAACGGTTTGGAAGTCTAAAGTCCATTGAGTTTTTAAACCAGACCAAATAAAGAATACAGGCATTAGCCAATACATCTGTTGATAGTCCATGCCTTCATTCCATTTAATTGTGTGTCTTGGTGTAATCATGCCTGCTAAAAACGCACCCAATACAAAATGTAGGCCAGCCCAATAACTAAATGAAGCCATAAATAGGGTTAATGCTACTGTAAGACTAGGCCATGAATTTTCTCCAGCCCAATCTAAAACTTTTGGCCATACATAATATAATACTGCTAGTACCGTAAAGAATACGGCAGAGTTTACTGCATACTTGCCTAGACTAATTAAAAAAGCTACAGTAAGCCATAGTACTAAATCATCAAATGTAACTAGACCTAATAGCTTCTCACTAGTATGTGTACCCCAAATGCCTAAGGATTTACAGGCAATCACCAACATAGGCATCGCCGTAATGCAAGTAGCTAGACCCATTGACCATGCATACTTCCAAAAAGGTACGTCTGAACCATGCCAAATTGAATCATTAAAAAATATGATAAAAGCACAACCAGCTAGTAAAATAGGCACTAGAATAACTTGAAAGGCCTGCTTCCAGATAGCAGATCCTTCTCGTTCTATAATTTCTTTTGGTTTTAATTCGATACCTGCAATAAATGCAAAGATCGAAATAGCTAAAATTTGTATGGCATCTAGGCCTGTTCTAATAGGCTGTGTAAACACAGTGCTCCATAGTTCAGGCCAACTAGATCCAAATGCACTAGGACCAAAGCAAATGCCAAAAGCAATTTGCGCCATAGGCAAAGGAATATGTTTGTCTAATCTAGTGAATTTTAATAACAGCCATGGCACGAATACCATAGCTGATATAATAAACAATAGATTGCTCATTACTTACTTTGTGCTGGCAAAATGTAGTTATATTCAGCCATGCCACTGTCAACAGTAATCATCATAGCACCAGCGTCCGCTATTTTCATAGTCTTATCACCGTCAAGATTAAGGATAGCCTGTACTTGGCCAACAGGCCATGACCATGTTTGTTTTAATTTGCCTTTTACTTCTGGTTGGAATACAAAGTTACCAGCGTGTGTAGATGCATCTCCAAACGCAAACACTAAATTGCCATCTTCGGTTTTTACCTGAAAATTATTTTCTTCAGAGTGTGCCGCGGCCTGTAGTTTTAATCTTGTTACAGCCGCCAATGAAGGTTCGAAGTCTACATCCCAACTGGCACCTTTAAATTTTACAGTCTTCAATTTTTCATTGATGATTTCTGTATTCATAAAACGATAGTCATTGACAAAGTCGCCAGTTTCGTTTTCAAAATGCAAGTTAGTAGGGATATCCGTACCATTTCTAGTACCTACTACTACTTCAATCTTAGCTTTCTCTTTGTATTCGGGATTTTTTAAATGCAAATTTAGTTTGTCTAAGTTTGGCATACCAAAGACAGCATTTTTAAATTCATTAACTGGAGTTTTAGTTTTAGCAGTTAAGATAACTGAACGATCTTCAGCCATACTTTCGATGGTAGTTGAATCTGATTCTCCAGTAATTTTAATCAAAGGTAAAAACCCAAGGCTGTGTGTATGTGCTACAATATCTGTCAAAATGTCTTTCATAATATTTCCTTTATAATAGTATATAGATTTTTTTATCAGAAGTCAAATAATTTGTTGAATGTATTTGTTTGTTCTGTACTGCGAATGTCCCATTTTAGAACACCAATAAGGTTTTCTAACTTGTTATCAATAATAGTTGCTTCCATTTCTTCGTGATTAAATGGCAAGTCTTTAAACCATTTAGGCAAGCGTAATTCATCAACTGGATATGCTACAGAAGTGAACCCTAATGGATTGTCTTTCAATTTACAGACAATTACTTTAGCACCATCTGTAATATTCATAGAATACTTGTCGCCGTACATGCGTTTGAGGGTGTTCCAGTTAATACTAGCTCGAACATGCCCCGGCATATTAGCCTTACCTTGACGTTCTTCTTTCTTTTGATACTCTGTGATGTTATTAGCACGTTTAGGACTGCCTTTTTCCCATCCTGGCCTTGCTTTGAATTCTGATCTAAATTCTGTAATCATATCTAGTACTTCATCTTCACTAGCACCGGACAGTACACGTTCTAAGACATCACTTAAAAAGTTTTGAATAAATTCTGGTGTGTCTGAACGCTTTAGATCCAACCCCATGGCCTTAATCTTACCTGGCTTGCCTTCTACGTCTTGTCGTTTGCCTTCCTTATCATAGTAAAGTACAGCATACCGTTTCTTAGTAATAAACAACGATTTAGAACCAACAATTTCTCTACCAGCTTTGATAACTTCACCGCGTGTTTTAGGACAATGAAAAGCCTCTAACATAAACTGAGGAAATGTTGAATTTACCTCATTAGCAATTTGGTCGTAAAGCTGAATTACAGTTTCTTTAGTCCAAGGTATTGATCCATTAGAAATTTCTTTTTGTAATGTTTTATGAGCACTAAAATAACATGAATCTGTGTCGCCATATATAATAGCTTTGCCTCTGTAATCATAATCGCCTGTTATAATTTCATTGACTTTTGATGCCATGTGTTTAACAATCTGTCTGCCTGTTAAAGTAGTGCTCTGACCAATCCGCTTATCAAAGAAACGACACCCGGGGTTAAGAATAGCACCATATAGCGAGTTGAGGTTAATCTTCTTAACCAGCTGACGTTTGTCCCAATATTCTTCTTCAATCTTGTTACCTGCTGCAATTGATTCTTTTAGCTTGGCCTGCATTTCTTTACGTTCAGCATACCAACGTTTTAACAAGCCAGGAATAATACCTTCTTTATCATAGGTAAAAATAGTACCATTAGCTGACAACATAAAGTGTTGATTGCTTTCAAAGATCAGTTTATATACTTCTGCGGCACTTAGCATATCTACATTACCATCTTCCCAGTCTATGGTTATTTCTGTGCCAATTTCTTTATTCATGACTGAAGTATATTCTAGACTACCAAACATACCTTCCCAGGCTGCTGCAAATGACTTGCCTTTGGCAATATGGTCTTCAATATAAGCACTAGTAGCTATAGGACGCAACTGTCCCACAATAGTCTCAGGACCCATGTTTAGAGCACGAATTGCAGAAGGATAAAGACTGTTAATATCTAAGGAACCAATCCAATCTTGAATTCCTTCTTTAGGATATGCCACATATGCACCTGCGGCGCCTGCATCTTCTCTATCATCCATTTTAGGACGATTAGGAACTTGAAAACCTCTCCGATGACATTCGTTAATAATAGCTTGTTCAGTAACTGCTACAGCACCCATAGTAGTCTGTAGTAGCACAGTACAATCGTGAGCCAGTTTGTTAGCTAGATCCAAGAACTTGAGTTTCTGGTCGAGCTTGTTGAGTAGCGCACAGTCTTGTCTGTTGTACTCGACGAACTTGCGGAAATCGTTGTTGTAGAGCTGATCCAATGTACCTTCGTATACTGTTTTACGCTCCCCAATTTCCATTTCTCCGATTGCATCCAAGCGATAGGTGTGTCGTTCTTCATATGTATATTTTCTGTAAAGTTCGAGATAGTCCATGTGTACACGACCTACTAGATCATAAGTCGTAGCATTTTTTCCAAACTTTTCATATTCCCGTTTTCTAGGAAATTGATCAAATAAGCAAAATCGGCGTGTATCGTCTTTGCTTAATACTTTGGTTATACGATTAACTGTATAAGGAATATCAAAGCCTTCTGAATTCCAACCTGATAAAACGTCAGCATCCTCAATAAGATTTAGAAAAGTATCTAATAAATCTGCTTCGTTATCAAAGATATGTGTATTGGGAAAATCTTTAACTAGTTCTTTAGCTTCATCAATAGTGATACCCTTTGGGGGGACTGCTAAACAGATTAGAGTGTCTAACCATTGTAAGTGAACAGCAATAGCAGTAATTGGCATAAATGCATCATCTGGTGATGCATAACCGCGTTCAGGATCGAAGTCTACTTCAATGTCGAAAAAGGCGGTGTGCAGTTTTGGTGATTCTGCGTTTAAATAATTTTCACTAAGTACTACAAATATCGGATTGATATCGGCTTCGTATAATTTCTTATTTGAGTTAATAGATAACTCTTTACGAAAGTCTTTTGAGTTTTTACATACTACCCTGTTTAAGGATTCGCCGTAAATTGATTGATATTTTCCTCTAGGGTCTGCATAATAAAATGTATACCTAGCTGGAAACTCTTTAAATTGTCTTTTGCCTTCAGAGGTTCTTTCTACTACTTTAATAATATCAGAATCACGCTGAAAGTAAGCGTCTACATACATTAATTTTTCTCCTATGCAATTTTTGGCTTGCAAATACCTAGGGTGCGGTTTATGGCCTCGCCTGCCTTCTATTATATATTTATCAATCTCACAAGAGCAACTGTATCGATTGCGACTAACAACATATAATTAGCCACCATACCTGTGCTTCTTCGTGTCCAAGCGGCCCAACAAAATATTGCACACTGAGCTATGAACAAAGGATATAAGATTAAAAATGGCGGAGTTGGTACAGTTAGTGCCATTGTAATTGAGCAGGCAATACTCATTGCCCAAGCAGAAATTTCTAATACAAACCGTATCGGCCATTCTTGAAAATCTTTGCGAGCCCAATCGTAAATTCCTGTGACTGTGTTTGTAATTTGATCCATTTAGTCCTTAGGTAATCTGTTGGTAACCCCTAAGATCATTTCAATTTCATTCCAATCATTTTCATGATCTTTCCAATTATCTTTATGTGCAATAGTAATAGCTTTATTGATAATAGAAGGTTTGATTTCAAGTTCTTCAGCTACTGCTTTAACTGTTTCTTTAAGACCTTCTTTGAGATCTTCAATTTCACGAAGCACAGTTGATCCTTCGTTGATAAGGCGTTCAAGTTTGGCCTTTTCTTCAGGCCCGTACATACGAGTAGACATATTAGTTCCTTTGCGGTGATGAGTTTAAAGAAAAATTTCCTGACACACTAATTCGATATTCGTCAGATGAGAAAAATGGATATACACTATGCGTTAAACTAGCAGGAAAAATTATTAGTGTATTTTCAAAAGTTTTATCTGCTGGAATTAGACAAGGTCTTATTTTTCCTGTAGATACATTATATTGAAATTCAAAATGACCTGCTGATGCGTTGCCAGATTGACTACCCGAATCCAATGCCATTTCATCTTCTATGTTATATGGTATTTGAAGCCATAGTACAAATGAATAAATTCCAGAATGATCATGTAAAGGATTAAATTCCCCCTTTTTCTGAAAATTAACCCAAGTTTCTTGTAGGAAAACAGGCAGGTGATCACTTAACAACTTTATGCTTTTTGTATATCTAAAATGGGCATCATAGTCAGCTAAAAAAGGAAATAACAATTCTTCTAAATATTGTTTAGATTTAATTAATCTAAATTCCTTTTTAATATTACCTGCAAGTCCATAATTAGCAGATTCTGCCTTATCAAAGTCATTTTCAATTTCTCTAACTTCGGTCAAGATAGGCTTAATTTGTTCTTCTGTAAGTTTTACAGCTAAGTAACCGTAATTTGGAAAATGGTGTATTAATATATCTTGCATAAGTAAACATTATAGATGAATAGTTGTAAAAAGTCAACAATATAATATGTAGTTATCTGCCAAACGAGTTGACCAAAATATTTTTCTATAGTAAACTAATTACATTGTTAACCATTTGATTACAGTCATGAAAAAGTTTTTATTTGGGCTTATGTTAGTTGGATCTAATTTGGCATTGGCTACTAATTGGGACGACCCTCTTAAACCGTTTGATGCAAGCAAAAATCAAACTAAAAAAGTTGAGTTAACTTGGTTAACTGTTGATAATCCCGCCCAAGCTTGTGAGACCGAAGCTAAACGTAGATTTCGTGATTTCAAAGGCTACGGATATGCTCCAGATGCTTGTGCATTTTGGGATGAGAGTTTTAAGACATGTACAGTAATTACTAAAAAGCGTCCTAGTATGCATGACTTAGGACATGAGGTCCGACATTGTTTTCAAGGACACTGGCATTAAAAAACCGCCCTTAGGGCGGTTTTTTGTTATTGAGGTTGTGCTATTTGTCCAGCATCTGGTCGAAGTGATAAATGACGATCAATTAGAGCATCTAGTTCACTGTTTTGACCTTTGAGTTTGGCCATATCAGCGGCCAATAACGCTAGTTCTTCTTCCTCTTTAGGAGTTAATCCTGCCGCGGGAGCCGCTGGCTTTGCTGGAGGCTTACCTGATGTTGCTGGCTTTGCTGGAGGCTTACCTGCTGTTGGATCAGGTGCTGCTCCAGGTTTCATCATTTGTTGAGCACCTAGAGTTGCTGCCGCTCCTGCTACGCCTGCTGCCGCAGCAGTTTTTCCTGGATTTTGAGCAATAGCGGCTCCGGCTTTCTGTGCAGTATTTTGACCACTTGGTAGATTGGTAGATCTAGGATTGCTTATACCAGTTTTAAATTTTTGAAAGTTTTTTGCAATAGTATCAAAGACACCTTCATCTGTAACTTGTTGTTGTGCAGGTGCTTGTTCTAATTGAGCAAGACGGCTCATAAGTTCTGCAATTTTTTGTGATTCACTCATTTTATTTTCCTCGTTATCTTCTGCCATTTTTACATCTGGAAATTGTTTCATAGCTGTTTGTGTTTGCGGTCCCATTTTTCCGTCTGCTGTAATTTTAGCACCTTTGGCAATTAATTGTTGTTGTAGTGCAAATACCTTAGGATCTCCGCCAGGCGGAACTTGTGGCGTAGGTGCCGCCGCTTGTGCAGGTTGAGCTGCTTTGTCTTTTGCGGCCGCTGCTGCTTGTTCTTCATCGCTGGGAAAGTAACTTCCCGTTCTGGATTTATCTCGCATGGCGTTTAAGCCAGCTGAACCTAATCCACCTATTAATCCACCTACGCCTGGAATAAGACTAGTTGCTGCTCCAACTCCGGATAGAGCTGCTCCTGCATAGTCACCTTTTTTATATCGATCGTATGCATCTTTAGCGCCCAAAGCTGCACCAACTCCTGGAATGATATATCTACCAATGCCTTTACTAGCTGCCTGTGCCGCCGGAGCAGCTACAGCCGTAGCTTCAGTTAGAACCTCTTTAGATTCTATATCTCGAATTTTATTAAGAGATTCTAAAACAACACGATCCATTACATGCCTCTAATTAACGCTAGAATTTGATCGTCCCGTACTTTAGCTATGCTTTCTTGCTGTTGTTCTGCACCAGCACCCAATGAATTAATTGTACCACCGCCTACTGCTTGATTAGGTTCACCTGTAATTGTTGCTGGATCATTTGGTTTAGCTGCTGGAGGTTTACCTGATGTAGGAGGTTTTGCTGGAGGCTTACCCGGTGCCGCGGCTGGTTTTTTACCAGCACCTTCTAATTTGTCTAATAATTCTTTATAACGATTTAAAACTGTAGGATTAATGCCGCCACTAGGCTTATTCAATGTATCAGGTCCTGCTGCTGCGGCAGCGTTTGCTGCCATAGCCTTACCCAATTCTGCATCGTCTATATCTGCTTGATCAGGATCAACTTTAGCTCCTTGAGGTTGTGCTGGAGGCTTACCACTAGTACCACCTGTTGTATCTGGTTGATCAGTCCAGTTACCTAATGCAGCATTATTGGCTGCAATTTCAGCATCGGTTGGACCAGCTGCTTGTTGAGCAGCAACAGCAGCATCTACACCAGTAGCATCGTCTTGGGCACCAGGAGCACTTGCTGGAGGTTTACCAGCTGTTGGAGGATTCGATACAGGAACATTAGATACTAAGTTTCCGCCAGAACCAGTTTTGATTGGAGTACCGTCACCTGATGTTACCGGAACTTGTTGAGTTTTACCCATCCATGGACCACTTACTTCAGGATTATAACCATCTGGAGGTAGTTCGCCACTTGCCTGTCTAGCTCTATAATTGGCAGCATTTTGCTTAAAATAGTTGCTAACTTTATCTACAAATTCTTCAACAGGTTCATCAGACACATTAAATTCTTTTAGCAGTTCTTGGGCAATGGCACTTTTAATAGTCATTTCTTCAAGATCTTTATCGTGCTTTTTTCGTTCTTTATCTGCTTCTTTGTCAGCAGCAACACTCTTAGAACCTTGTACACGAGTAGCAGGATGTTTCTTGCCTGACTTATCAGTCCATGTAGTGTCTGTTTTTTTAGCAGCAGGACGATCTTCAGCTTCTGTAAGAATCTTCTTACTTTCAATTTGATCCATCTTTGCTATTAGAGCTTTTAAATCCATTTTAGTATCCCCAAAATCTTATAGTATATTTATCAGTGCTCACTTT
>SXGQ01585297.1_pt1 | contig 10723 bp, 5 predicted proteins | sample 3178371 | NCBI WGS metagenome assembly SXGQ01 (sample SAMN11356859, study PRJNA531348) | freshwater metagenome | isolation source: freshwater sample F1-20 | place: China: Fuxian Lake, Yuxi | collected 2017-12-25 | reverse complement strand
CAATTGTCTACAGATTCAAATGCTAAAAAAGTAATCTTGATAGTAGTGAATAATACGGATGGAAGTCCACGTTGGATTTGTAATTCAGCTACTTCAAAGCCTTTGTTTTTAAAGTTTTATGCAATAAGTAGTTTTCGTTCAAAAATTTTCGCTAAACTTTTTGAACTTGCCTTTAAGTTGAATCTAAAAGGTTTTTTGACTAAAAAAGTAGAAGTTTCGGTAGAAATTTTAGATGAAAACAAATCGTTAATTGTTGATTTAGAAAAGTCGAATTGGGCTTTGTTTACAGGAACAGTTGGACCAAACAATAAAATGTTGGTTTATTCAATTCAGAACGAAAAGAGTAGCTTTTATAAAATTGGAACAACCCCTCAATCTACTAAAATCATTGAAAATGAAAAGAATACCCTTTTAAAAATTCAAAACTTAAATCCGAGTTCGTTTATTGTTCCGCAGGTAATTAGAGAGGCTTCTAATTTTATTGAAATTGAAGACGTGTCAGTTGATGTTCCTAGAAGTGCTAATTTAAATCAAAAACACATCAATTTTTTAACTGAAATATATACTAAATCAAAGCAAAAAATAACAATCTCTGAATTAGTTGAGTCGTTTCAATTAGAAACTGATTTAGCTGAACTTGAATCAAAAAAGGATTGTAGAATACCGAATGGAATAATCCGAAAATTAAGATGGTTATTGAAATCAATTGATAATCAAGAAGTTGTGTTGTCGATAGGTCACGGAGATTTTACACCTTGGAATATGTATGAAAATGGAGAGAAACTTTCAGTGTATGATTGGGAACTTTCAAAAGATAACTTTCCTGTTGGATTTGATGCGTTTCATTTTATTTTTCAAAAGGGAATCTTGATTGAACGTAAAAATTGGGGTGAAATTCAAAAAGAAATTCAGACTTCAATTTCAGAAGATACTTTTTCAAAATGGTCAGATTATACTTTAAAGCAAGAGTTATATTTAAAATTATATACGTTATTAAATTCGATTCATTATCTAAAAATATATTCAGAACAAAAAGAGTGGCATTTACAAATTCACTGGTTAATAAACACTTGGAATGATGCGTTAAGTGATTTAATAAAAAATGAAAAATGTCATAGAGAATTATTAATCATCGATTTATTTGATTTTTTAAATTCAAAAAAATATGCGGCTATTAAGTTTCATAACGAAGCACCTGAAGAATTAAGCGAACTATCAGACATCGATTTATGTATTGAAAAGAAAGATCTAAAGGACATTCATTCATTCATCAGTCAACACCCATTGGTTTTAGCGAATAATTTCATGCATAAATCGTTCATGGATACCCTTCAAATTGTTTTGAAAAACGGCCAAGTTTTAAGTCTCGATTTAATTTGGAAATTCAAAAGGAAAGAACTTGTTTTTATGGATGCCGAAAAAGTATTAGAAGCGAATTATCCAAATAATTATCAAGTTAAATTGATGTCTCCTTCAGATTTAGCGATTTATGTAGGATTGTTCTATGGATTAAATAAATCAGAAATACCAGAGAAATATTTATATTTAAAAGAAAATCTAAAGAATAAGGATTCAAAATTAGAGGAAATTCTAGTTCAAAATTATTTAGATAATATATTATTAAAGAATGAGTTAAATGCAATCATTAAAAGTTACAATGAAAATAAGTCCTTTAATTTTTTTAAAAATAAAATAGCATATATAGTTGATTCGATAAAACAGATGAAAAGTAAAAAGGGATTAATCATCACATTTAGTGGTGTTGATGGAGCAGGTAAGTCAACAATTATTGAAAATATTAAGCAAGAATTAGAGAAAAAGTTACGAAAAAGAGTAGTAGTTGTTCGTCATCGCCCCTCGCTATTACCCATTTTAAGTGCTTGGACAAAAGGTAAAAAACAAGCAGAAACAGATGCTGCGAATCGTTTACCTCGTCAAGGTGAAAATAAGAGTTCGGTTTCCTCATTGATTCGTTTTTTGTATTATTATTCCGATTATTTATTCGGACAGTTTTATATCAATTTAAAATATAAATACCGTGGAATAATCGTTTTATACGACCGTTACTATTTTGATTTTATAATTGATGGAAAAAGAAGTAATATTGGCTTGAACGAAAATTTAGTTAAAAATGGATATCGTTTGATTTTAAAACCAGATTGTAATTTCTTTTTATACGCAGATCCAGAAGTTATTTTAAAAAGAAAGCAAGAGTTGTCAACTGAAACAATTTTGGAATTAACAGAAAAATATTCAACTTTATTTAAAGAATTAGAATCCTATTCTAATGATAAAACAACGCGTTACCATTTGATAAATAATATTGATTTGGAAAAAACGAAATCAGAAATTATGACTCAAATTCAGTCCAAATTAAGTTAAGAAATGAAGAAGATTATTGAAAAAATAATTCAATTTAGAAATCCAAATTTTAAGTTTGATGCAAGTTTAACAGATTTTGCGTTGTTTCAATTTATTTGGATACAATGTTGGAGTTTAATCAGAGGATTTAGATTGCTACTTTTTTTTAAAAATCCTAAAGGAGCTTTAATAGGAAGAAATGTTCGATTTTTTAATCTACCTAAAATTACGTTTGGTAAATTTTTGAAATTAGGTTCTAATGTGTATATCAGTGCTTTGAGTAAAAGCGGAGTTACTTTTGGAAATAATGTAGGGATTGGTGATTTCAGTCGTGTCATTGTTTCCACATCATTAAATGATATTGGTAATTCCATCAAAATAGGAAATAATGTTGGAATCGGAGAATTTGCGTATTTAGGTGGAGCAGGTGGATTGGAAATCGGAAATGATTGCATTGTGGGACAGTACTTAAGTTGTCATCCTGAAAATCATAATTACGAGGATGTGGATATTGAAATTCGTCATCAAGGAGTCAATCGAAAAGGAATAAAAATTGGTAATAACTGTTGGATTGGAAGTAAGGTTACTATTTTAGATGGTGTTGAAATAGGAGATGGTTGTATCATTGCAGCTGGTGCAGTTGTAAATAAATCCTTTCCTTCAAATAGTATTATAGGTGGATTGCCTGCAAAATTATTAAAGAAAAGAGACGAATAAATGAAGACGATTTTAGCTACTACTTATGCTGTAAACCCATTCAAAGGATCGGAAGATGGAATGGGATGGAACTTTGTTTGTCAAATTGCTAGAAACAACAAAGTTATTGCGATTACTAGAGAAAATAATCAGACTCATATTGAAAAATATATGCTTGAAAACCCAAGCGACGTGTATCAAAATATTCAGTTTTTATATTTCGATTTACCGTATTGGATGCGTTTTTGGAAAAAAGGGGGCAGGGGAGCTATGTTGTATTATTGGATGTGGCAAAAGGGAATCGTTGCATTTATCAAAAAGCAAAATCTAAGTTTCGATATTGTTCACAATGTAAATTTTCATAATGATTGGACACCTAGCTACTTGTGGAAATTAAATAAACCATTTATTTGGGGACCAATCGGACATCATCCTGAAATTCCTAAACAATATTTAGCACCTTTTAAGAAAAGCTATTTTATAAAAGACAAATTAACTTGGTGGATCAAACACTATTTTTGGAATTTCTCATTTTCACTTAAAAAGACAGTTAAGAAAGCAGATTATGTGATTTGTATGAATTCATCTGTCGCTGACATTTTAAAGCTGGAGAAAGATAAATACGAAGTAATTCCTTCAGTAGCAACTGAAGATTTTGGTTTTGAAAAACAAATTAAGAATGATTCATTTACATTAATCTCAGCAGGTAGATTAGTGCCTTTAAAAGGATTTGATTTAAGTATTTTAGCATTTGGAAAGTTTGTTCAACGTTTACCGGAAAGTGAAAAATCAAAAGCAAAATTGATAATTGTAGGAAACGGTCCTGAAAAAGAATTATTAAAACAAATGTGTAGAGACAATTCAATCGACAATAATATTGAATTTATTAAATGGATTGATAGAGTTGATTTATTAGAAATTTATAAAAAGTCGACTGCTTTCTTATTTCCTTCTCACGAAGGAGCAGGGATGGTTGTTGCAGAAGCATTGTCGTTTGGATTACCAGTGATTTGCTTAGATAACTGTGGACCAGGTGAATTTATTTCAGAAAAATCAGGGATAGCAGTAAAAATGGGAGATTATTCTTCAACTGTAAATGGTTTATCAGAAGCAATTTTCAAAATTTATTCGAATAAAGAATTCGTTCAGAAAATGAGTGATGAAGCACGTATTCATTTCGAGCAAAATTTCAAATGGGATAGGAGAGGAGATCAATTAAAAGATATTTACTCAAATTTTTAAGCAATGAGAGTTTTCGCTTTTCATCTATTGAATGATTATAGTGGTAGTCCAAAAGTTTTAAGTCAATTATTGAAAGGTTGGGTAAAAAATGATATTGAAGTAAACATGGTTACTTGTAAAGGTCGTGTAGGTTTTTTATCAGATATTGAAGGAGTAAATTACCACTATTACAATTATAAATTTGCTGAAAATAAATGGGTTAGATTATTTAATTTAACTTTAAGTCAGTTAATTGTCTTTTTTAAATTTTGGAGCAAAATAAAGAAAAATGACGTTATATATGTCAACACAGTTCTACCTTTTGGAGCTGCATTTTTAGGAAAATTGAAAGGTTGTAGAGTGGTATATCATGTTCATGAAACAACCATGAAACCACCCATTTTAAAAAAGTTTTTATTTGGAATTGCAAAATGGGCAGCAGACGATGTGATTTATGTTTCGAAATACTTAAGTAAACAAGAACCTTTTTCTAAAGCAAAAACGCATGTAATTTATAATGCAATTGAGGATGATTTTCACGAAAAAGCAAAATTAAATCGTGTAATTTCTGAAATCCCTAAAAATGCATTATTAGTCTGTTCTTTAAAGGATTACAAGGGTGTGAAGGAATTTGTTCAATTAGCCAATTTAAATACAAAATATAATTTTAGATTGGTTGTTAATGCTGATCAAATAGAAATAGATGATTACTTTAAAAATCTTGATTTACCAAAAAACCTAAAAGTTTTCGAGATACAAACCGATTTACATCCTTTTTATAAATGGGCAGATGTGATTTTAAATCTTTCTAAACCAGGTGGTTGGATAGAGACTTTCGGATTAACAATTATTGAAGGTATGGCATATGGGTTACCAGCAATTATACCACCCGTTGGAGGAATAACTGAGTTAGTTGTCGAAAATGAAAATGGCTTTATGATAGATAGTCAGGAAATTAATCAACTAAATCAAGTATTGGATTTAATATCAAATGATCTTATTAAATACAAAAATATGAGTGATAGTGCTTTGATAAAAATAAATGAATTTTCAGAAGATTTATTTATTAAAAAAAATATTTCAGTGCTTAAATGCTCATAAAATGCGTTTTTTAACAAAATCAACACTAAAATGTTAATTTTTATATAGTAAAATAGTAACCAATTTATTTTTATTTCTTATTTTTATCTTCGACATAAATTTTGATTAATCTTCACAGATTAAATTAATTTAAAAATTTATTAAGTATTACATATGACAAGATTACTACTGCAAAATTCATTTTTCAAAAAAAGAGTTAATACTCTACTTATTTTAAGCGCGCTATTGTTCTCATTTTCAACATTTGGCGTATCTTCATTAACACAGACAGTTTCAACATCTTTAACTAATAATTTAGTAGGTCCAGGTAAAGTGTTCACCGTTACTAGTAATATTAAGCTTAATGGAACAAAAGATTTAACTTCTTTCATACCTTCTGTAAAAGTAAGTGGTGCTTTATCTGTTACCTCTTGTGTTTTTTATAATTTAAAAACAAATGTATCCTACAACGGTGTTTTGCTTTACGATGGTATTAATACCAATGTTACTTTTTCTGGAGTTTCGAGTTTGGTTGTTGGATCGACATATCGAATTATTACAAGTCTAAAATCGAGATTAACAGATGACATGGGGAATGTTTACGCAAATGGTTCAGCATGTTCTGTAGTAAGTACTTTAAAAGGATTGTTCTCAGGAAGTGCTTATCAATCTACAGCAACAAAAGCTTTAAGTTTTAATTTGGCAGATCAATCTAATTTAACTTTTAGTGAAAAATCAACTTCAGGGATTGAGTCAAGCTTAATGGACTCTTGGAGTGTAAGTACAGTAGATTATGATAATGACAATGATGATGATTTGTTTTTTACTGATATGACTGCAAGTCAACCAAATCGATTGTTTCAAAATAACGGGAAGGCTGTTTTTACAAGAGTAACAACAGGTGCTATTGTAAATGATTTAGCTCAGAGTATGAGTAGTTCTTGGGCTGATTTTGATAATGATGGGGATTTAGATGTTGTTGTTGCAAATACATCAGTTGTACCTTGTACTTTTTATGTAAATAATGGAAATGGCACATTTACAAAAAACATCACCGCTGGGTTTACAAAACAAAATGGTTATTATCACCATGTTTCATGGGTAGATGTTGATAATGATGGTAAATTAGAGTTGTATTTAGGTAATTATTTGCCAACTAGATTTAATGAATTATGGAAACGCGATGCTTCTGGTAATTGGGTGTTATGGGCTGATAATTTACTGTCTCAAGTTGTTGGTAGTTCAACGGGTTCAACTTGGTCTGATTATGATAAAGATGGATTTCAGGATTTATTGATTTTAAATAATGAAGGTGGTAAAAATAAAATGTACCATAATTTAGGTAATGGAAATTTTGAATCTGTTAGTAATATCATTACTGCCAATGGTGGTAGATCTGTCGGAAGCACTTGGGGAGATATTGATAATGATGGAGATTTGGATTTATTTATTTCTAATTCTGGAGATGTCAATAATGATTTATTTATAAATAATGGTTCTGGATTATTTTCAAAAGTAATAACTGGAGAAATTGTAACAGATGGGGGGCACTCACATGGCGCTTCTTTTGCTGACATTGACAAGGATATGGATTTAGATTTGTATGTAGCAAATGATCAAGGAAATAAATTTTTATACTTAAATAATGGATCTGGTGTATTTACTAAAGTTATTCAAGATTTTACAGCTTCAAACTATGGTCTTTCATTTGGAGTTTCTTTTTCAGATTTAGATGCTGATGGAGACATGGATTTAATTACTTCTTCTCATACAAATCAAAAAGCACATGTGTTTTTAAAGAACAATAATACAAATAAGTATTATAAAATAAGACTGATTGGAACAGCAAGTAATAAATCCGCAGTTGGTGCAAGAATTAGATTAAAAGCAAATGGAGTTTGGCAAACAAGAATAGTTAATTCTCAAAATGGTTTTGGTGGACAAAATTCTTACAGACAACATTTTGGTGTTGGAACTGCATCTAAAATTGATAGTGTGATTGTTTATTGGCCTAGTGGTAATATTCAGTTATTGAAAAATGTAAATGTTAATCAAAATACTGTAATGACGGAGTCTTCTAGTTCTTTAATTACGGCAAAAGCTTTTTATGATGCGAACAATAATTGTGTTTTGGATGCTGGAGAAAAATTACTTGAGGGTGTAAAATTTAAGTTTAATAATGGTGCATTTATAGCTTTGTCAGATGAAAGTGGAATTGTTAATATTAATTTAGCAAAAGGAAACTACACTGTTTCGATAGATGGGCTTCAGTATACAAAAACTTGTTCTTCAACTACTACTTTTAGTATAACAACAGTAGGTGGTACAAAAAACATAGGTTTATTTGCATTAAAACCAGTTTGTTCTGGTTCTGATGTTGATGTTAAAGCTTATACTGTTGTAATGAGAAGAGGTTTTCCTTCAAATTATCAAATTAATGTTGTAAATAAAGGCGTAGCTTCAAATGGTAATATACTATTGACAGCAAAAATACCTTCGTATATTACAATTGACAGTTCAGACTTGGCTTGGTCTTCAAATACTGTAATAGGAGGGAATACAGTTATAACATGGGATTTAGGAACTTTAAACTATAGTGATCTAAGTTTAATTCATCTTTACTATGTTGTTCCAATTTCAGTTGAATTAGGAATTGGAGTGCAATCCATTTTTTCGGTGAATGGAATAGGGGATGAATGTAATGTTTTGAATGATGTCTTTACTGATCTGCAGACTGTCGTTGGAAGTGTTGATCCAAATGATATTTTAGCTTATCCAACTGGAGATACTGAAAATCATTTTATTAACAGAAAACAAGATATTACGTATCGTATAAGATTTCAAAATGTAGGAAATTATGAAGCTGAATTTGTTAATGTAATTGATGAATTACCTGTAGGAATTGATGTTTCAAGTATTTCAAACATAACTTCTAGTCATCGATATGAATTAACAACGGAAGAAAATAAATTACATTTTTATTTTCCAAATATTGATTTACCTGACAGTACAACTAATCTGGAAGGTAGTAACGGATTTATTCAGTTTACCGTTTCTCAAAATTCAGATGTTGAAAATGGAGATATATTAGAAAATAAAGCTTCTATTCAGTTTGATTACAATGAGTTTATTATAACTAATACAGTTTTTCATACAATTATTGTTAATCAAAACGGAATCAATCAAGGTACTCTAATTTTGTTTCCAAATCCTGCAAATGAATATGCTTTTGCAAGAATAAATTTGGATGAAGATATAAACCCAGAAATTAAATTAATTACAGTTTATGATTTATTGGGGAATCAAATTTATAACGAAGAGTGTAAAGCAAATATTATGAAGTTAGAAGTTGCTCATTTACCTGTAGGTTCTTACATGGTTTCAGCAACTGATATTTTAGGAAGAATTTATACTGGTAAATTGATAGTGTCAAGATATTAATAAATTATATATAAATAAGAAGCCCTGTTCCAACGGGGCTTTTTTTGTATCTTTATAATGACTAGAATTTAAATATATAACGATAACAGCGAAAAATAAGTTTCAATTGAAACTTTTAATTTTAGATGGAAACAAATAGAAAGACAAAACTTGCAATTATTGGTTCTGTAGGTGTTCCTGCAGCATATGGGGGATTTGAAACTTTGACAGAACATCTTGTTGATAATTTAAGTGGTGAAATCGATATAACTGTCTATTGTTCAAGTAAAAAGTATAAAAAAGAACAACGTCATAAATTCTACAAAAATGCTAGGTTACGTTATATCCCTTTGGAAGCAAATGGTATAACTAGTGTTTTATATGATACAATTTCAATAATACATTCATTATTCTATTCAGACGTATTATTAATTTTAGGTGTTCCTGGAGCTTGGATTTTACCATTTGTCCGACTTTTCACAAAGAAAAAGATTATAATTTCTATAGATGGTATTGAATGGAAGCGAGATAAATGGAATTTAATTGCCAAATGGTATTTATTCTGGGTAGAAAGTATCGCAGTGAAATATTCTCACATTGATATTTCGGACAATGAATCAATTCAAGATTACACAGCATTAAGATATGGTACATTAAGTAGGGTTGTAGAATACGGTGCAGATCATACTATAAAAGTTTTACCAACATCAGAAGATAAATTAAAATATCCGTTTCTTAATGGAAAATATGCTTTCAAAGTTTGTAGAATTGAACCAGAAAATAATGTACATGAAGTTTTAAAGGCATTTGCAGAAATTCCAGATTATAACTTAGTGATAGTTGGAAACTGGAATAATAGTGATTATGGACAATCGTTTAAAAAACAATTTGAAAATTTCCCTAATATTTTCTTACTTGATCCTATTTATGATCAACATCAATTAGATGTTTTAAGAGGTAATGCTTCGATTTATGTGCACGGTCATTCTGCAGGTGGGACAAATCCTTCGTTAGTTGAGGCAATGTATTTAGGTTTACCTATTATCGCTTTTTCTGTCTCATATAATAAAGTGACTACCGAAAATAAAGCAATGTATTTTAAAAATAGAATTGAATTAGCTTATCTTGTTCAAAATTCATCTGAAACTCAGTTTGAAGAACTTGGAAATAAAATGAAAGAAATTGCTTATAGAAGATATACTTGGAAATTAATTTCAGAAAAATATAAATCATTGGTAGAGGATTCTTTATTGGTTAATAAAAAAACGAAAGTTATTCCAAAATCGGCTAATTTAGATGAACATAAACTTTTAAAATTAAAGTTAGGTCATTTAAAAAATCAAAGATCATTTTTAAAGAAATAAATATTATATGAACTCAATTTATTCTTTTTATTTCTATCCTTTTATAGCCTTTTTTTTGGTGCTTTTTATTACGCCTTTTGTTAGAGGATTAGCAATCAAATTTGGTTTAGTAGATAAACCAAATTATCGAAAATCACATTATACTCCAATTCCGGTAATGGGAGGAATCTCAATTTTTTTGGCTTCAACTGTAACTCTTTTAATTGATGTAAATTACAATTCTGAATTAGAGCAGTTATATCCATTATTTATAGGTTCACTTGTATTATTAGTTGTAGGTGTAATTGATGATAAAATCAATGTAAGCGCGATAATTAAATTAATTATTCAATTAGGTTTAGCTTATTTTGTTTATTCTTCAGGAATAAAAGTTGGTTCTTTGTTTGGAATATTTGGCATCAATGAATTACCTGAAACGGTTAAATTTATTTTGACTATATTAGTCATCACAGGAACTGTAAATGCTTTTAATTTAACTGATGGAATAGATGGTCTAGCAGCAGGTTTAGCGATTATAGGATTTTCAGCTTATACTATTATTGCAATTATGTTGTATAAATTTTTATTAGCACTTCTTTTTT
>SXGQ01010664.1_pt1 | contig 10723 bp, 9 predicted proteins | sample 3178371 | NCBI WGS metagenome assembly SXGQ01 (sample SAMN11356859, study PRJNA531348) | freshwater metagenome | isolation source: freshwater sample F1-20 | place: China: Fuxian Lake, Yuxi | collected 2017-12-25 | reverse complement strand
GCCGGCATCGAGCGCCCGGAGGCGCTCATCACGCGCAGCTTTGTGCTGTTTCTGAATTCCGGCTTGTACCACCCGCGCAACGCCGGGTCACGCAGCAAGTCGTGCTGCGGGGCAGCAGCGCCAGGAAGCGCGCGGATGCGCCTGACCAATCGCTCCACACGGTACTCGTGGTGGGTTGAAAAGAGCTTTGAGTACATCCCCGTGCCGCTATAGCCAGTGCCGGTGAAGATGATCACTCAGGCATCCTACGAAAGCTGTCGACTCAGGATCTGGTGATAGACGCCGGCCGTCAGTTCAGCGGCATGACCCCAATCACATTGATCTCGCATTGCCGCGGCAAGACGATCCAGGAGTTGCTGATCATCTGTGAGTGCAGCGCAGAGTGCCGAGCTCACTTCCTCAGCCGAGGCCCCGATAGGGACGACCGATCCTCCGTGACTCTGGACCACGTCCCGACATCCACACTGATCGCTGACTATCACCGGCAGCCCGGCGGCCATGGCCTCAAGTGCAACCATGCCGAATGTCTCGAACTGTGAGAGGAGCGCCAATGCGTCTGCCGCGCTGTAGTAGCGCTCAATCCCGACCGACTGTGATCCCGCGAAGGTCACCGCCCCGTCGATTCCGAGCAGGGCAGCCCGCCGCCGGTAACTGGACTCATTGCCCCGGCCAACCACTAGCAGCCGTGCATCAAGTGTCGGATGACTGCGTCTGCACTCAGCTAGGCCCTCGAGGAGCAGGTCTAGCCCCTTGGTTTCGAAGTTCATTCCGACGAACAGCACCACTCGGGCAGTCGACGGCAGTCCGTGCTGAGCCCGGACTTCGGCCCGGGAATGGGAGGTTCGTGCGAATCGTTCATTATCAACCCCCGGGGAGACGATGGTCCACTCTCCGGGGAGTGCGCCGTGGACCTCCGCGAATCGCTCCATCACAAACCTGCTGACTGGCAGGAACGAAGCCCCGCGATTCCTGTTCAGCATCCGGCGCTCCATCCACATCGCCACTCGATCTGAGAGGTTTGGGATTCGCTTCAGGACATGGCGAACCCAGTAGCGGTGCGGCCCGCCGTGACAACTGATCACATCGGCCCGCAGTGCTGGCCAATAGGCGTGGACTAGGTCGTATTGCCCGCGGCGAAGCTGGCGATCCGCCAGTGCCGCGTAGCTCCAGCGTCGCAGGAATCTTGGGAACTTGACTCGCCCGACGCGGTGAAAGGTGATGTCGCTGCGGGAGCATGACCAGCGGTTGGCAAACACATGAAACTCGTACTCCCCGGTGTCCGCCAGTCGCTCGGTCACTTCCTGAACGAACCTCTCGCCGCCACCCACTCCGCCGAATCGTTCAGCGATGATTGCGATCCGGGAGGCCATCCGGGCAGCGTAGTGCAGCGCGCAGCGCGTACATTGGTCGAGCTCCTGCGGCACGGGCTACAGGAGACCTGCAACACCCATGGGAATCTCCGCCTACATCATCGCCTTCAACGAAGCGGAGAAGATCGAGTCGGCGGTGAATAGTGTGCTGTGGGCCGACGAGGTGGTGGTGGCCGACAGCGGATCAACGGATGGCACGGCTGAACTGGCCACGGCCCTCGGGGCCCGGGTTGTGCAGGTGCCATTTTCTGGATTCGGGAAGCTGCGAAACGATTGCCTAGCGCAGCTGACTCACGAGTGGATCTTCTCCCTAGACGCCGACGAACGCTGCACCCCTGAGGCGCGCGATGAGATTCTGGCGATCGTCGCCGATCCCGCTAGTGCCCCGGTGTGGCTGACGCCAAGGCAGAACTGGTTCCTCGGCCGATGGGTGCGACACTCCGGCTGGTACCCGGACTACCGCCAGCCGCAGCTCTTCAGACGCGGAGCGATGCGCTACAGGGAAGATTTGGTTCACGAGGGCTACGAGTTGCTTCAGGGGGCACCGCTGGCTCGCATGCGGTCGGCCATCTGGCAGATTCCGTTCCGCAACATTGAGCAGGCATTGCACAAGGCCAATCGCTACTCCACACTGGGGGCGCAGAAGGCCGCCGCCTCGGGCCGTAGGGGGTCGCTGTTGAAAGCCCTGTTGCATGGCTCGGCCACATTCGTGCGTCATTACTTCATCAAGCTGGGGTTCTTGGACGGTTCAGCTGGATTCGTGATCGCCATGGCCAACTTCCATGGCACCTTCTGGCGCTACGCCAAACTCACAGAGATGACCGCCGGGTTCGCCGCGCCGCCCCAGGCGGCGCGTCTTGCGCGGTCGGAATCCGTTATGTCCACGATCGTGCCAGCCAGCAGGGGATAGTCAGCGCAACCCCCGCTCGCCACGCTTGACTCCGGGGATCGACCGGACACAATCCACCGATGTCGCTGCGGTCGAATCGCCTCCGGATAACGATTCTGGCCGTGGTGTTGGCTTCTGGATGCGCCTCCTCCGACACCGCGCGCTTGGTTGACGAGTGCGGCCAACCGCTGGAGGTGATTTCTTCAGCACATCCCCGAACCCGCAAGGGGTTCGGCCCGCCGCCGTATGGGTATTGGAGGATTCTCGGCGACACGGTCACCGACGAGATGCGCGCTCTGGAGTGGAGCAGCGACACGCCCGCGCCAATGGTCTGGAACTTCCTCGGCCCGCGGCCGGTCTCGACCGAGTACTGGTCTGGCAACAACGATGCCGGTGGCCGGGTGGTGAGCATTGCCTGCCATCCAACCGACGCCGCCATCGCCTACGCGGCCAGCGCTTCCGGCGGAATCTGGAAGACGACCAATTCCGGCGCCAACTGGTCTCCAGTGACCGACAACGGTGCCAACCTGAACCATGGGGTGGTTACCCTCGATCGGAGTTGGCCCAACACTGTCTACGCAGGAACCGGTGAGTACACGACCGGCTCCAGCGGCGGTGGCCTGTTGCGCTCGCTCGATGGGGGGAACAACTGGTCGCAGATCGCCACCTCCGGAGTGCTTGGCAGCGATTGCAGCGGGCTAGTGATCGTTCCCGGAGCGGGGGCGAACTCTCCAGCAGCAATCCACTGGTCCGGCAAGGGCGGATACTGGCGGAGCCTGAACGGCGGTTCCACCTGGACATCACCAATCACGGCGAACTGTTCCAGCCTCGTGGTTGATGCCGCCAATCCGCTGCGGGTGTTCGTTGCCATCCGCGGTGTTGGCATCCGCCGATCACTTGACGGCGGTGAGACATTCCCCACGCTCTTGAATGTCCAACCATCGGGCTCGTTCAGCCGAATCGTGCTGGCGCAGTGCCGGGGCACGCCGGATGTTCTGTATGCGGCATTCGCCTCCGGCGGCAATGTCGCCGGCTTCTATCGAACTGCTGATGGCGGCAACAACTGGACGCAACTCACTGCCACCCCCAACTTCGCTGCCCCGCAGGCTTGGTACGACCTCTCGGTGGGGGTCGACCCGCTGAATTCCAACCGGGTGTTCTGCGGAGGTGTGTCGCCGGTGTTTCAAATCGCTGGCGTGATCGTGACCACGGACGGTGGGCAGACTTGGACAGAAATCTCCGGCACCGGCGGCCAGATCCATCCCGACCAGCACATTGTTTCTTTTGGCGCCGACAACATCCCGTGGTTCGGCTGCGATGGCGGCATCTGGCGGCGCGTCGGGAACAAGTGGGTGAACTGCAACGCCACGCTGGGCGCCATCCAGAACTACACAATTCACGAGCATCCCAACGACATGAACCGCCTGATGGCTGGCACGCAGGACAATGGCATGGCGGGCACGGACACGCTGAGCACTGATTGGCCACAGCTGGTCCCTGGCGATGGCGGATACGGTGCGTACTTCAACGATGTGTACTCGACGCTGTTCACTACCTATGTCTATCTGCGGGTCTTTCGCGTGACCGCCAGTGGATCCGAAGACATCACTGGCCCGTGGACCAGCGATACCCGCGAGTGGATTTCACCTCTGGTGTCGGACCTGAACTTCCCCACCACGCTTTTGGGTGGCTCGAACCGCTTGTGGCGAAATGCTGCCGCACTGACCAGCGCAGAGTGGACGGCCATCAGCGACACCACGATCGCCGACGGCGCCACGCTGACGGACATTGCGCCAGTGCCGGGGCGTCCGGGTGTGATCTGGGTGGGCAATCGGGAGGGCGGCGTGTGGCGCACGCTCGATGGTGGGGCTACTTGGACACGAGTGCGCATGAACGACGGCACGCGCATCGCGACGATTTCGCCGCGGCCTGGCGTCGACAACACCGCGGTGATCGTCCGGAACACATCCAGCGGACAGCGGGTGCTGCGAACCACCGACGGTGGCGCGAACTGGGTCAATCTGACTGGCCCGCTGCCCAGCGGGGTTACCGCCAAAGCACTGGCGGTCGACTGGGATCGCGGACTGCCGTCGATTTTCGTTGGATCCGGTGCGGGGGTTTACTCCTCGTTCAATGGCGGTGCCAGTTGGGTCAAGTCCGGTCCGGACTTGCCCAATGTCAACATCGGGCAGCTGGAGATCAATCGAGCGCGGCGCACCATCGCTACGGGTACCTACGGCCGCGGCGCCTGGCGCAGTGTGCTGCCCCAGCGCGCTGACCTCGACCTGAACGGCGCGGTCGATGGGGCGGATCTCTCGATCTTGGTGAGCTCTTGGGGTGCGTGCTCTGATCTGCTCAATTGCCCCGCGGATGTGGACGGTAGCGGGGTGGTGGATGCCACGGATCTTGCGCTGTTGCTAGGTGCTTGGGGTAACTGAGGGAATCGGCAGTGGTCGCAGGGGTTTCTAGCCTTGACCAACGGCGATTGCGTGCTACACTTGTGGTGCATACTGATCTCCGGCGTCCTCTGAAAGCCGGATAGCAACCGAGCCCGCCACATGGCGCGCCACGGTGCTGAGGAACCCCGAAAGGGGCATGCGGCGCGATGAGCGCAAAGTGCTTGAAAACAAGCACATTTTGCTTATCTCGCACAAGCCCGCGGGGCCCGCCAAGAGGCGGGGTGTTTCGCGGTCACTAGGGCCGCGCGCACCCGTCTCAGTCAGTTGGCGGTCCACCCCGTGCCTTGCCTGAGCGGCGATGTTCGCCGCCGGGCCTTCCGGAGTTCCTCGTTGGTGTGCATGGGATTCACCATGGCCACCGCAGCACCACCCACCGCACCGGCACAACCCGCCGCCCCAACACCCACCCGGTCAGGAATCCTGCGAAGCCTCGGCATCGTGGGCTATGACGCACTCGAGCCGGTGGTCTTGGCGTCCATCGCCACCGAGACCCCGCTCCTCCTCATCGGCCCGCACGGCACCGCCAAGAGCCTGCTGCTGTGCCGATTGGCGCAGGCGCTGCGGCTCACCTGGCGACACTACAACGCCAGCCTCGTCAACTACGACGATCTGATCGGCTACCCGCTGCCCGACGCCAGCGGAAAACTGGCGTTCGTCCAGACGCCCGCCTCAATCTGGGACGCCGAAGTCGTCTTTGTCGACGAGCTATCCCGCGCCCGCCCCGACATGCTCAATCGGCTGTTCCCGATCATCCATGAAAAGGTGGTGCAGGGGATGCCGCTGCCGCGACTGCGCCACCGTTGGGCGGCGATGAATCCGCCAAGCGGCGGGGACGCGGCCGACGATGCCGCGCCGGCCTCCAGTGGCACTGATTACCTCGGCAGCGAGCCCCTCGATCCGGCGCTGGCCGATCGGTTCGGATTCGTGGTGGGCGTCCCGGTCTGGGGGAGCCTCTCCCCGCAGGACCAGGATGCCGTGATCACCAGCAACGACTTTCCTGTCGACCACGCCGCGGGGCACCTGCTGCGCCGGAGCATCAGGGAGATCCAGCGCGAACTGCCGCTACTCGGCAGCTACGCCAGCGCAATGGTTGCTGAGGCGGTGCGTGAACTCATGCGTCACGCCGCCGAACTGCAGTTGGGCTGGTCGGGGCGCCGCGCGGCCATGATCCACCGCAACATTTTGGCGGTGCACGCCGCACGCCTCGTGCAGCGGGCCGATGCTGACTTGGTCGAATCAAGTTGGCTTGCAGTGCGATCAAGCATTCCGCAGCGGGCCCAAGGGCTCGACTTCCATTCCGTTCGCCTGAAGGTTGCGCACGATTCGGTGTGGAAGACTGTGCGGCTGGATTTGGCCGATCCCCGGCGGGCGCTGGCCTCGGAGCCCGATCCGGTGCGTAGAGCAGTTCGGGCCGCCGTCCTGACGGAACTGGAACTGCAGGAACGCTCGGCCTATGTGGCCGATGCCTTGGCGCACCTGCCTCCGGGCGGCCGCCAAGCGCTTGGGCACTGGCTAGTGGAGCGCGGCCACGCGGCCAGCCTGATGGCCAGCGTGGCCGAGCAGTGCGCTCAGCTCTTCGCGCAGGTGGCTGGTTGCCCGAGTGTGAAGGGTGGGGTTCGGTCTGGAAGTCTGGAGCACCAGGCCTGGGACGAGATTCTGACCGCCCTTGAAAGCCGCGGCGGCACCGAAGATTTTCCGCTCCTCTCCAACTTGTTGCCCGCGCTTCACACTGCAGACCAGATAACTGCGCCGGGCCAAACTCAGGCGGCGATCGAGTCATGGATCGCAGTACGAGAAATCGTTGGCCTTGGCGCCGAGTTGCCACCCGCCGCGCCGCGATCTGGGCCAGTCAGAAATCGAAAGGGGCGCAGCTCATGAACGAGGCCGTTCCCAGCGGCGGGACCATACTCCACATGGGGGGCGCAGCTCGCACGGCGCTTGTGCACGAGAGCGAGGATAAGTGCCACCGCCTGCTCTTTGCGCCCAGGGGGGTGCCAGTGATGACCCTCCGCTACTTGGACCTCTGCCCCGCATTCGGGATAACCGCAGCGCCGGGGGACGATGGCTACAACCTGCTGTGCGCCGCCGCGAACGAGATTCACCCGGCACTGCTGCGCCTGCCTCGGGTGGCTGCGGTGTTGAGAGATGGGACGGGCAGGTCCATCCCCGGTCTAACCGATGACCCGCGCTTGCAACTGCATGTGTTGAGTCGTTGCGCGGGCAGCGTCTTCTTGCGTGACCTGCCCCCAGCGATTGTCAGCGCGCGGGTGAACCGTCCAGTGACTCTTCTAATCCCAAACTCATGGAGCTTCAATCAATGATCATCAACTCGTCAATCGCCGATCGTCTTCTCAACGCCTTTCCGTCGGCGGTGTATGGGCTGCCAGCGCTGATGCAGCTCTCTGAGATTGTGGAATCCACCACCGTGCCAACGGCCGCGGTGGAGTGCTCAGCGCGGCCGCGGATGCTCATCAATCCTGAGTTCGTGGCGCGCCATGCCGAGACCCCGGAGAAGTTGGTCATGCTGGTGATGCACGAACTGCACCACATCATCCTTGGCCACACCCGGCTTTTCCCCCGGGCCACGATGCTGGACAATCTGGTCTTCGACGCGGTCATCAACAGCATGCTGTGTGGGCTAATCCGGGAGCGGGCCTCCCGGGCCCTGTTCGTGGATTTCTACGACCACGCCAAGTTTCCAGCCTGCCTCCTCCGTCCGCCTCCCGGTTGGCATCCATTCACTGATGGCACCACTGCCGAGGCGCTGGCCTCCCCCAAGATGCGCCACCTGGCAGAGCTGCACCGGCGCCTCTACACGCGCGAGGGGGTCACCTGCCAGGAGTTGCGCGAGGCACTCGCCCCCTGCGCGGCTGAGTGTCAATCAGCGACGCTGCTAGGAGACCACCGCCCACTTGGAGCGGGCTCATCCAGCGACGGCGATCTTGAGACTAAGTCTGCCGAACTACTTCAGCAGCTTCGCGAGATCGTGTGCGGTTGGCCGCTGTCCACCCTCACGAACATCGCGTGCACACTCGGGCATTTCATTGAGTCGGTACGGGTGGAGGTCCGGCCGCCCGGCCGCCGGTCGCAACTGGTGCGGCTGCTGCGCAGCGTGGCCGGCCCGCGGGGCACTGCCAAACACTCGATACTCACCGAGCGGATGCGGCATGTCGAGTCGCCGATTCCCCAGTTCGACCGACGAACTACGGTGCTGTTGGGGTTAGGGCAGCGCCCGACCTTGTATCGACACGAGATCAAGAGCACGCGGCGCAGCCCCGGCGGTGAGCGCGTGCATGTGTATCTGGATGTTTCGGGGAGCATGAGCCAAGTCATCTCTTCGCTGTACCGGGCGGCGATCGACTGTGAACACTTCGTACATCCCAAAGTGCATCTCTTCTCGACTCAGGTCGCCGATGTCACGATCGCCGACCTGCGCCGCGGCGTGTGTTCGACCACTGGGGGCACTTCCATCGAGTGTGTGGCGCATCACGTGCGGGAGAATCGGGTGCGCCGCGCAGTCTTGGTGACCGATGGATATGTGGGCGCCCCCAGTGCCAGCGCGCGCGGCGTACTGGAAGGCTGCCTCCTCGGGGTGGCCCTGCTTGGCCCAACTTCCCGGCGCGCGGATCTGGGCGACCTAGTGGATAACTGGCTCGACCTGGCGGGAGAACAGTCATGACTGAGTTGCGCACCATTCTTCGGCCGGCAGAGTTCGTGCTGCCGGGTCACCCCGACAAACTGGCTGATGCCATCGCCGATGCCATCGTCAATGAGGCCCACAGTCGAGAGGAGCGCGCTTTGGTGGCGGTGGAGGTGGCGCTGCACCGCGATACCGTCTTCATTGACGGCTGCGTGGCCTGCCAAGGCGCTGAGGAGATCAACTTTCGGCGGCTGGTCCAGCGGGTGTACGCCGACATCGGCTACGGAGGCGAGTTTGGTCCCGCGCTTCGGGGGCTCAAGATCCGGACGGACCTAGTTCTGAGAAGGCTGACCCCGGGCGAAGCAGAGCTCCGCGAAGTCTCAGACGATCAAGTCATCAGCGTGGGGTACGCCTGCAGCACTCCCGGCACCGACATGCTTCCGGTTGAGCAGGCGCTGGCGAAACGCATGGCTGGTGCTCTCGACCGGTTGCGTCGCAACGACCAGTCATTGCAACTGGGCCCCGACGGTAAGGTGCTGGTGCTGGTGCGCGAGGAAATCGGCGGGGCGGACTGGCCCGTGAAGTGGACGCTGCAGCAGGTCACCACCTCGTTGCAGCACAAGGCGACATGGGATCCGCTGCACACTCGCCGCATCGTCAGGGAGTGTCTCCTGCGGCAGGCCCACGACATGGCCGCGGCCGTGCCCGGGCTCAAGGTGGCCGACAAGCTCGATCTGCGCATCAATCCAGTGGGCGATTTCGTCGAGGGTGGCCCGTACGGCGACAACGGCCTGTCGGGCAAGAAGCTGGTGATGGATGGCTATGGGCCGCGCGTACCGATCGGTGGTGGGGCTACCGCTGGGAAGGATCGCTGGAAGGCCGATGTGCGCGGGCCGCGATTGGCGCGAAAGCGCGCGGTCGATCATGTGCTGCGCTTGGGTTGGCGCGAGTGCACGGTCACACTGGTGATTAGCCCGGGTGAGCGCCAGTTCACCACAGCAGCGATAGAGGGGAAGAGCGTAGAGGCGTTGAGTTCCCAGTTTCAAACCATCAAATGATTGGTCAGAGGAGAAGCACCATGGATCGAGCGCAGAAAACGGCGGAAGACTACAACAGCGAATTCGAGACTCGTGCGCAGGTTGACAAGGAGGTGGTCCGCCTAGTGAACACCCTCAAGCGCCAAATCATTTTCGCCTGCTTGGGCGGTCCCCGCGATGGCGAGTGTGTGTGTTTCGCCGAACCCCCTAAGACGATCGCCGCGGTCGGTGGGGAGTATGAGTTCAGAGTGCTAGTAGACGAGGCGCCACCAGGCACTGCTGTGGCCGGTTACATCTGGAGTGGGGTTCAACTGAGTGGCAGTGGGGCTGGGGCCATCAGCCCAGAGGTGGCCATCGCAGCACTAGCGAAGGGGGTTGAGAGGAGCCGCCTGGCCCAAGCGCATTTTTGGATGTTCCGACTGATCCACAATGATCAGTTGCTCAGCTTCAACACCCGCACCTCCGCCGAGGGCGACAGTTAGCATGACGCTGTCGTGGCGCAGGTGACATCGCAAACCGAGGGCGACTGCCCGTTCTGCCGGATTCCCACCGGCGGAGCGCTGTTGTCCAACGAGGCGGCCTTGGCCATTCCGGATGCGTTCCCGGTGTGCGGTGGCCACACGCTGGTTGTGCCGCGGGCCCATGTGGCCAGCGTGTTTGATCTGCCCCCGGCGGTTCAGGCGCAGCTGTGGCGGCTGGTTGCCGATGTGCGGGCGCTTCTGATTGAGCAGTTCAACGCGCGGGCGTTCAATGTGGGCGTGAATGATGGGCTAGCGGCGGGGCAGACTGTGCCACATGCGCACATCCATGTGATCCCGCGGTTTGCGGGCGATGTCGCTGATCCGCGCGGCGGCATCCGCTGGGTGCTGCCAGAGCGGGCGGCGTATTGGGCGGGGTCGCGCTAATGCCAATCCCAACGCCACAGCAGCAGGTTGAGTTTCTGCAGCAGTTGCAGAGGTTGCTGGATGAAGGCCAGTTCACCTCCACTTACAAGTTTGCGCTGCTGCTGGCGCTGGCAACTCTCGCTGTGGATAAGGGCGATGACTCGGGAGACGAACTCACCCTCAGTGTGAAAGATCTGGCCGAGCGATTCATCGAGCTCTACTGGCAGCAGGCTAGGCCCTTCGTCCTGAGTGGAACTTCAACCGACATGTCGCTGCAGCAGAACAGTGGCGCCCAAGCGGCGATCATCGGGACCCTCTTCGATATTCGCCGCACTAAGGATCCATGTTGGCGCTTGCGGACCTACCCCAACTGGAACGGGCTGGTGGCCACGGTAGGACGCGTGGTGAGCCAGATGCCGCTTTGGAAACTCCAGCGCGTCGGTG
>SXGQ01727498.1_pt1 | contig 10724 bp, 4 predicted proteins | sample 3178371 | NCBI WGS metagenome assembly SXGQ01 (sample SAMN11356859, study PRJNA531348) | freshwater metagenome | isolation source: freshwater sample F1-20 | place: China: Fuxian Lake, Yuxi | collected 2017-12-25 | reverse complement strand
ACCGATTACACCCAGCCAATCGGCCCACGCGACAAACCAGAAAACATATTGCAGCACCCCAGCAACCAGTGTGATCAACACACCCACAGGCCGCAACGACTTTTTAAAGATATTCATCAACGAGAGATCAAATGTCTTTACATTTGCATCGATCCCAAACAAGTACATCGGCGATTCTTATAAGTGATGGATCAAATTTGAGTTTTGCCGAATGTCGAATTAGTTCTCTTATTTCTGTAAGCCTGTGGTGAATCTGATTGTCACTACTCGGGAAAAGTGCTTCGTACCAATCATCCCACCACTCAGACAGAAAATTTTGTTCGTTAGTTGACTTTTCGTAGCCGAGTCGCTCGGCGACTTTGTTATCGCGAATTGGTAGTAGTGCGGGCCACTTTCTTGATAGTAATTTTGATACAGCCACCCACTTTTTATTGGATGAGACTTTTTCATCTTTTGTATGATTCATCAGAGCCCGAATCAGATTTTGAGCCGGCGACTCACGATTACACATAATTTTTAAAAAGTCCTCACGATTTACAGATGTAATGCACAATGATTTTGGGTCTGTACTTGGAAGCTTTGAACTGAGCTCCATAAGAAGTTTCTGAACTTCAGATGTAGAGTCTTGAATTTCGATAGCGAATCGAGGCGTCAGCCCACTTCCTGTGGTTCTTTTAATTTCCATACTTAAGAAAGTGACCGCAATGATGTCGTCGCTTGTTATTCGGCCAAGCTTATTTTGTCCATAAGTTTCAAAATAACCACCATCATTTTTCAAGTAGTAGTCAGTAACAATTTCGACTGGGTTTCGGTGTCCGCAATGGTCTGGGCCAACCGCAAGATATTTTGCGAGATTTTTACTAATTTTGTTCGACACGATTGACCTTGTCAAAAAAATAAATTTTAGATTTTACTGTCGGATACGTTGCGCTAAACCAGATTTACGATTGATCGAACTCGACAGGGCCGATGTAAAAGCATCCTCAGAAGAAACAATCACTAAGTTCTTCATCGCCCGAGTAATAGCGGTGTATAAGAGTTCACGCTTTAAAAGTGGTGAACCTAGTGGAGGCAAGATCACAATTACAGTCTCATATTCAGAGCCTTGTGCTTTGTGAATCGTTGTGGCAAACGCGGTCTCGACTGAGTCGAGCGATGTTGGTTCAAAGGGTTCAAGTGTTGTGTTTGAACTTTCATCCTGGCCATCCTCGTCTATAACGCGAGTCCTTACTTCAAAAAACGCATGTCGCCCACTGACTGTCTTCACAACAATCCCAGTATCACCGTTTGCAAGACCGGTGCGGATCTCATTTCGGGTGTTAAGAAGTGGTTGTCCGATTGCACCACGTTCTTGTTCGACGCCGACTTCCTCGCTGACTAAACGATTCCATGTTGAAACACCAAATTTGCCACGACGATGACCGCAGAGTATTCGCACTGATGCAAGCGCTCGAAGAGCTTGGGCGGCTTGACCAGAAAACGCAAAGTTTTTCGCATCAACAAAGCCATTTAGATGCGGCCGAATTTTGTCTATCACATTTTTTTTGTGAGTTGGATCTGGTTTATCTTTATTTAAATCAACAAACGTTACATTGTCGTGCTGCTTCTTTATGAATTCTAGAATTTCTGCTTCTTTGCCAGTCTCTGCATTACGTACCAGTGAAGCGAGTGTGGCGATCGGATTAACTTTGTCGGGATTCATAGGATCCAGCTGTCGCCAATTCTTGGTGAGTTGAACAATTGGGTATTTACCATCAATTAAAAGTTTGGCGATATCGGGCAAAACCGAACCTGCTTCGATACTTTTAAGTTGCTGTGGGTCACCCACTAAAATTAATTTTGTCTTCGAATCTAATGCTTCGAGCAATCGAGCCATCAGCGGTAAAGAAACCATTGAAACTTCGTCTACAATCACCACGTCGTAGGGTAAACAATTAGTTTTGTTGTGTTTAAATCGACCTCGGCTAATCGGTGCCCATCCAAGTAGCCGATGAATAGTGCTTGAAACTCTGGTCGCATCTTCAATTTGTTTACGGTGTCTTGTTGGAAACGGATTTACTTCATTATTAATTGACTTTTTCACTGACTCGGTTACTTGACGCGCTGCTTTTGCTGTTGGTGCGGCAATGGCGACTCGCAGTGGCTTACTCGAGTGGGTAGTGGCATGATCACTGAACAAAGCGTGCAAAATTGCGGCAATTGTGTGTGTTTTTCCGGTGCCAGGGCCACCAAGCAGAACCATTGTTTGATGCATTAGCGCAAACTCGACAGCTTGTTTTTGCTGAATATCAGCATTTTTGCCGAGCACTTCGGTTATTGAAGCCGTCGCAATTGTTGGCAATACCCGTGTGTTCTCGGTGAGGCGGCTCTTCATCGCTTGAGCTACATACCCCTCGTCAACCCACTGCCTTGTGAGATATAAGTGGCGGTCGGATAGTACCAGCGGCCTTGTGTAATCGATTTCCGAGGTATCTGATGATGGGGAAGAATCCACGAGATGACTATCTGTTAGATGTTGGACCCAAGCATCGGCTTCAGGCCACGGTAAATCTTTCTGATTTACAGGGTTGTCGAGATCTCTCGCCAGACCTAACTCATCTCGGACTTGAATTGCGACATTGTCAAGGTCAATACACACATGTCCATTTACGGGCGCCCAAACAGCAATTGCGATAGACAAATAGTCAAGAAACTCTGCTTGCTTATCGCCAGTGCTTTCCTTAACTAATCTTTCCGCAGCATGAATCTCTGCGGGCGAAAAGACACCAGCATCAATAAATGGCTTAATATCTTTTTTTGTAGATGTTGCTTGAAGAACTTTCATATCAAAATGGCTTTCCAGCGAAGAGTGCATCAAGTGAGAGAATTAATTTTGTTGGCGGGCGCCAAAAATAAACGCCATATGGTCGTGCTGGCGATTCGCTAGTTTCAAAGCCGATCATTCCTCGGATGAACAGATATGCCGCCCCTCCGAGATGTTTATCTGGGTCATATTCAGGTTGTCTCCATTTCAGATATCTATGTAAGGCGACTGAATAGACCAAAATCTGGAGAATATAACCCTTTTTGACCATCGGATCCGTGAGACATTCTGGATGGTAGCCAGTGAGTGGATTTTCATTTTCGGCTTTCGGATCGTGAAGTTGATCGGATTTGTAGTCAGAGAGGAGATAGCGAAAATTGTTGTCACTGTCAATAATGCGAAACACCGCATCAATTGAACCGGTCATGTAGCCAGCTATCTGTTGATTATCAGAACCGAGGCCAACCAAACGTTGAGCGAATACCGCTAGTTCCTCATTAAGGTCACCGTGTTTCAACATCAAATTGCCAATCTCGCTCAATTTGAATGCCTTATCTTGTGTAAGTCGAAAGTCAAAGCTGAGCTCGGCAAGCCTGTGCGCCGCCCCGAGCGACCGCAGAGTTCTTCCACCGAATTCGATGCCAAGAGGTGAGTCAATACTTTTTATAATGCCATCGGAAATTTTTGACTTATCTACTTCATCAGACCAACTCTCAAATTGAGCAGCGACTTCATTTACAATTAAATTTTCGATATCAATTTTTGAAGGGTCAATTTCTTTGTAGATCTTGTGAACTGCAACACCAAAGCTTGCGCCAGCAGCGCCACCGAATAACGGCATAGCCGCCTTTACGTCTTCTGTTTTTATGTGAACATCGACATTTTTACTTTGTTTTGGAGCCTCAATCACATCATCTGAATCGCTCATCTGTTCCTCTTCAACGACGGGGCTCGACTCGTCGGTGCCCGGAGCACCATCACCGCCCTCATTAACTTTCTCACCTTTCAGCGCCTTGGAAAGATCAGAATAAGACCATCGTGCAAAACCGTAGAGACGAACACTTTCATGGTCTCGCGTGAACGTAGCAACATCAACTTTCGCTGCTAACTTCTCATTTTGGTCGGGAACCCAAACTAGTGGATCGACTTTTTCAGATTGAAGTGCTATTGCTGCAATTGTGCCCCCAGATTTCTTCGAAATACTTGTCATTAAATTATCAAGGGCTTCTTTTTCTGTAGGAATCCTCGAAAGTGTTTTGTCATGGTCAAATAAATCTTTTGCAAAGGCGACGCCGATATTACCTCTACCATCATCTGGGCCCTCAGCACTCCAATAAGTAACTACTTTATGCTCAGCGCGTGTTAAAGCAACATAAAGTAGGCGCATTGATTCGCTAAAGCGATCTTTTTTTGCCTCTAACTCGCGACCCTTAATCTTACTCTTACTCTCAAATTTATTTTTCCAGATTTCTGTTTTATTTTGTTCTTTTGATAAATTAAAAATCCAGCTTTTTGCATTTTCAAAGCCAGATGCAACGTCAATCACTCGTCGAGATGTGGCCTCGCCGTCAAACTTATAAGAAAACATTCCTGGATTGTTACCTCTACTATTTGGACTTTTATGCAGGGTGGGTAAAAAAACAATGGGGAATTGTAAGCCTTTGCTTGCGTGAATTGTCATTACTTTTACGGCATCATCGTCACCTTCGATCCGCCGCAGATGTTCTTCATTTTGGTCATCATGCTCTTCAACTAAATCTTGCAAAATTTTAAAGCACTCTCTTGCGCCTGCTTTTTGGGCGAATCTCGGTATTGATGTGAGTATCTCTGCCAAATGGTCAAGATCAGTTATGTGTCTCTCGCCATCTGGATCTCGGAGAATTCGATCTAAAAAATTAGTGCTATTTCGGAATGACAAATATAGAGCAGCAAAACCTCGCTTTTGCAGCAGTTCAGAACTCTCAGCACACTCGCGTTGCCAAACTGCAATTTCGTCAGGTTTGGCCGTTAACAACTCTTCGCTCGAGGAACTGCCGAACCATGAAAGTGCAAAAGCACGAACAAATTGAGGCTTGCCCGGGTTTGCAATTGCCCCAAGAAACATTAACCAGTGCATTGCTGCCATCGACCCAAACACGCTGTCTGTTTTTAGTCGGACCGCAGGCACGCCCGAATCACGCAAGTAATTTACTGCTGTCTCTGCATCGCGGTGAGCATTCACAAGAATTGCGATATCGCTCGGTTTGATGGCGCGAGATTTGCTCGGCATCTCCGATTTTTTATCGGGGATCCGACCGTCAGACAATAACTGAACAATGTGATTGCAGGCATCACGCCAAAAGATTTGGCGCACATGATAACTGTCATTATTGTTTTTTGTGGGCTTGCCAGGGCTCCCGTCTTTTTTGGGATTGCCAGCAGTTTCTCCAGCACCTAAAGCTGGGTCGTTACTTAAGTAGCGCAACTCAAGGGGTGCACCGGGTACATGATCGTAAACGGGCGGTGCCGATTTTGAATCGACTCGGGTATTTTTGTTTTTTGCTGCTGGTTCAACAGGTTTGAACTTGACGTCTCCCGCAACATCGAATTGTGTATCGTCCAAAAATAGATAATCTAGAGCTGAAAGAAGAACTTCATCGCTACGGTGGTTTGTCGTGAGTTCGTAAGCAGGACTTACAGGTCTTACAGCGTCCAGATAAACCTGAACATCGGCTCCTCGAAAACGATAAATTGACTGTTTTGGGTCGCCGACAGTGACCAGCGTCAAATTATCTGAATCAGACTCGTAGATTCTCTTGAAAATCGACCATTGTGACAAATCGGTGTCCTGAAACTCGTCAACCATAATCATTTGATACTGATTCGCAATAAGTGACGCAATAACTTTTGCTGCAGTATGAAGTTGCTCGCCTGAGCCTTCTGGCGGATTCAGTGTCTGTGCAACAAGTCGGACCATATCGTCGTAGGTAATAATTTCGAGATCTTGGCACCGTCTTCGAATATCAGTAACTATTGTCACCGCCACCTCGGCGATTTTTTCTGCGAGTTCTAGAGTTTCGATCAAGGCTTCATCTTCATCAAGCGAGGCTCGATTTGTTGCAAAATCACTCGGCTGCGTTTGAGGCAGCACCAATGCTCCAGAATTACCGATAATTTTTTTAACTGCCTCTTTCAAATCATTCAGTGATTTGCTCAAATCACCTGACCGAAGGTCATGGTATTGCTGAGGTTCGCCTTTAGGAGGTTTTTCCTTTTTTCTCCGACCATACAGCAGTGCGGGGTTTTCTGACAAACGACTTGCTAGAGCATCAGTTATTGATTGATCAATAATGTTTTCAATTTCGTTTTGAACGGTGTAGTTTGCTGGCGCTGGACTGTTAAGGCCAAGCCGACTTAGAACTATTTGGCAGAATCCATGAATAGTAGTGATAGTCGTCTCATCGAATTGCGAAATAAAAGCATTCAATTTTTTTTCGGCCTTAGTCATAGTTTCTGGTGAGGCGAACATTGAGTTCATCCAGGGTTCGGTTTGTTTACGAGTGCGCAGGCAATCAACCGCTTCCTGTGCTCTTTCGCGAGTTTTATGACGTAATTCTGCAGTTGCGGCCTTGGTGAAAGTAACCATCAATAATTGATTCGCTGTTAGTTCGGTTTCTGCAATGTGTCGGACAGCTAAGACTGTGAGTGCATAGGTTTTTCCAGTACCAGCACTTGCCTCGATTACAACTCGTCCTGAAACAAGAGATCTGCTGTCGAGGTCTAGTTTTGTGGTCTTACTCGACATCTGAGCCCCCACTTTCTTGTGGTGAACTTTTTTGCAGGATATTTATTGTCTCTCCAAGGGTGCTATAGACAAAGTCTGCGAACAATTTGGCTTTGGTGTTTTTGATTTCTTCGATTTCTTCGGGAGGAACTTTACCCAGTCGCTCGTAATCTTTTTTTTCGGCTTTTTCCTCAAGGATTTCGTCAGGATCCTTGTCGCCGAATATGTAATTGAGCTCGGTTGAGTATTTAAGGTCTGTCTTGATGGATTCCCGCGCTTTTTTATATTCTTTTTTGAAAACATCTTTTGAGGCGTGTTCAAAAAGAGGCACGGGACCGTCCGAAGCTGCAATGAACAAGGTCGAAATACATGTGAGCACTCTTTCAGCGCTCGATACACGCTCGTCATTTGTCTCTCCCTGTAGCGCAAAGCGCTTGAAGACGGGTTCCTCTTTTTTTTTATCGTTTTTTTCGCCACGAGTAACGAGCCAGGCTTCAAAATACTTACCATTCTCGTGGAGTGTTAAAAGTGCAAGCTCAATCCAAGGTTCAAAGATCAGAGATTCATTAAATCGTTTGTAAAGAACACGAGCAAAGTCATTTTTTTGCACGTTTACGACTCGGAATGTCGTAGTAGTTTCAACGAACGGGATTTCACAATCGGTATCTGTTCCACCACTTAATGATTGCAAATGGGTGGGTAACTTGGAAATCATTTCTGTTAACTCAGCCTTGATCTCATTGATTATTAGTTCACCAAGTTTTCCTGGAGGTAGTTGGCCCGAAAGTGGTCTAACGGACGCCCAAGCATCTGAAACACTAGTGAAGTCTTGATCAGATTTAACGATTTGATCTAAGAGTTGACGCCCCTCGCTTGATCTGCTGAGAGCATCAATCGTCAAATTCAGAACACCATCACCTTGAATTGTGTTGTCTCGAATTTCTGAATCCGACGGCATCTCTGGAATTCGTACTTTCATTATTGAATTAACGAAGTACTTCGTTGGATTTGTAACGACGTCAACAAGACCTTTTAGGTTGGTTTGTTCATGCTTCACTTCATCCTTCGGTGACTTTTTGCTTGTAACTGGATTTTTCTCGGCATTTAGGGCCTCATAAGCAACTTTAGATTGCTCATCAAATGTGAACGCTTTACTCTTGAAAACTAAATTTGGGATAAAAACCTCTTCGTCAAAGTTTTGTCGGGGGTGTCGTGCCAAGATAGTTTGTTCGCCGAAACTTTTATCGGTGCGGGAATAATTAAAAAGATATTGATTCGCAAGCTCTACGAGTTCTTGCACTGGTACTGCAAGTGGAGTCTCTTTATTATTCGTGATATCCGATCCAGTGCAGGTGATAATTAAATTATCTAGGGTGCTCATTAAAGCATTAAGAAGATTCTGTCGACCATCTAACGAGTAAATCGGCTCTCCAACACATGGATTGATTGACAGGACATCGTCACCATCGCTGTGCGAACCGGCAAATGCTGATTCATCAGCACCAAAGATGCAAAGAACTCGATAAGGAATATGCGCTGAATTCTTGAAGCCCGACACAGTTATCGCTTCGAATTTTGAACTGAGCATCCCAAATCCATCAGCCAAAGATTCTTTGAACATATGAGTCAATTCAGTCACAGTGAATTTTTCATCTGCTGAAGCTTCGCTTATATCCCCAGCATTTTGACGTACCTGATTGACTGTTGCCTTAAGTTTGATTAGTTGCTCACTTTCTCGTTTGCTTACTGTGATGAATTGATCGATAACTTTTAGTAGCGTTTTACACCAGTCTTTAATGCTCATTGGAACAAATTCTTCGACGAATTTTTCAGTGCGCGCAATAAATTCAGCAACTGCTCCTACGGTTGCGAGATCGCTGCCGCTTATTCCGTCATAAGGGATCACTCCTCGAGGTCCAAGTCGATCAACTTCACCTGGTACAGCCACGCCAGTAAACAGTCGATCAAGTGCTTGGGCCCATGTACCTAGAGACAGCTCATCTTTCATGCCGTGTTTCTGGCGATGATCGGCGTCTAGGCCATATCGAATAACGATCTGCTCAGACCACGTACTGATCAATGCCAGTGCTTCATCGTCGAAGTTAAAAGTGCGACGAATAGGTTCGAGTTGTGCGACATCGAGTACATCAGCGGGTGAACAGCGACTCGAAAATAGGTGCAATAAGGCTAGGAATGCTTCTATCAAAGGATCTTGGTTACTGATGCTGTTATTCACCACATTGATATCAAGTTTTGGCAAATTTTTTGAATGCGTTTTAATTGGCGCAAGTACTGCGCTGAGTATTGGGGCAGATGTCTGGATATCACCACACAAAATTGCGATATCACGGAGGCGAATTGACGGATCTTCATTCATCAAGTGCAGTATCGAGTCACGAAGGGCCTCGGCCTGACGAGCAAGTCCGTAACACGCATGAATCTGGATTGATCCGTCACTTGAATGCTTGATCGATGCGAGATCTTTCTTCGATAGCTCGGCCAAAGGTGGATGCTTATCGTTAGTAATATCGTCTTGAATCAAACCAAGCAGGGTTTTTTTGGGTGAATGACTGCCCAAGTCTTGCGGTTGCGAGTTACCAAGCACCGCAGCACTCTCTGTTATTTGCGCCCCCCAGCGCTTAGATAAATAGTGCTCAGGACCGCCTATATCGAAACCCTCGCGTAACTCTGTCGATGAAGCTGTTTGTTTGGGCCACTTTTTGCCAGCGAAATATACAAAATAGAGCGTCACATCGCTGACATCAGATATTGCCTCTAGCACTTGGCGAGCACCACGGCTAAGTGAGCCGATGCCAAACACACTGATTCGTGCGGGTAATTCAGCGGCAGTTTGTGAATTGAGAGCTCTTTTAAAGTCATCAAGGTTGTCGATGGCTCTAGCCGAATCTGGTTCTCTGGTTTTCAATATTCTCGAGAGTTCCGCGAATAATTTTTGTTGCCATAGTTGATCTCTTTTGACATCATTTGGGCGGTTGTCAGTCGATGTGCCGTCATCGATGCCACCTCGAGCCCAATGATTCAACATTTCAGGCCGGTGTGATGCATAGCGGTCGTATAGCGATGCGACACGGCGTGCTGTCGAGAGAGGCGAAGATTCAAAGCCAGGTGTTTGAATAGTTTCTTTATTAGCCATCAGGGTGTCGACGATTATCCATGTCAACTGTTCGGCATCCCATCTGCTTGAGAAACTGTCTAGCGGTGACTGTGAATTGGCGTTAATTAGCTGTCTTGGGTAGATGAAGGAAATATTGGAGACAATGCCGTCGTCGAAACCTGAGGCCCCGAGTGTTCTTGAAAGCTCTCGTTTTAAATATCGAGCCATATCTGAATTTGGTACCACAACAAGTTCTGGGGCAAACGGGTCTGCAAGGGGGGTTGAAAGATCTTTGCCAAGTTGACCAAGGAGCGGGGTCAACGCCGTGGAACGAAATATCTTGAGTGATTTTGTTGGCATATTCAACTTAGAGACTTTCGACAAGATATTGCTTGAAGTGGGTGTTGGTGTACATGTGCCATTTTTTTGCAAGCCAGTCGTGGGCCTTTTGTTCGCCGGCTGCGCCCGTCCAGCCCTCTTTCTTCATTTTCCAAGCTTTGAGGATCAGACCAGTTCGTGACCGACCCCCGTGGCAATGGACAAGTACGGTTTTGCCATCATTGAGAAACGCATTTATTGTCGCCACCGCATCAGCGACTGCCACATCTAGATTTGGGTTGGCGTCGCCAGATTTATCAATTAAGTAAATTTCGCGACGCAGTTTGTGTTCTTTGAATCGATCGCCGACAAGACACAGCGAGACAATCGCCCAATCTTTGGGAGCGTTGGCAGCCCCTGAACGGTTAGCCGCAAAAATCTTGTCTTCAATTTCGACCGGGCCAGCAGACGGCTCATCATCATTATTCGGTGCCGGTGGCAAGTTCGCTAGTTTTCGACTCAATCGACCTAGGGATGCATTATCAAAGTTGACCTCACCTTTTGGCGTAGTGACGGTGCCTTTTAGATATGTTGTCCATCGCGAGGGGATCGCTTGTATTCCGTACATGGCGCCAGCAATTGCGCCAGCAACGCATGCGACCGTGTCTGTGTCGTCACCTAAATTGATTGCACGAGTGACTGTTTCTTCAAAAGTCGTTGAGTTT
>SXGQ01098378.1_pt1 | contig 10731 bp, 12 predicted proteins | sample 3178371 | NCBI WGS metagenome assembly SXGQ01 (sample SAMN11356859, study PRJNA531348) | freshwater metagenome | isolation source: freshwater sample F1-20 | place: China: Fuxian Lake, Yuxi | collected 2017-12-25 | reverse complement strand
AGTAAGAGTAAGTGCCAGTCCTTTATTTAGAAAAGCCATCTCTCTAAAACGAGTGGCAAGGGTTTCAAATGAATAATCTGTGGTTTCAAATATTTCTTTGTCAGCTTGAAAGGTTACTTTGGTGCCAGTTCCTTGCACCTTGGCACCTTTTTTAAGTGCCGCGGTGGGTACTCCGCGCTTATAATTTTGTGTCCATAAGTTGCCATCTCGCTTAACTTCCACGCTCAAATGTGAGGAAAGAGCATTAACTACTGAGGCTCCAACACCATGAAGTCCACCTGAGACTTGGTATCCACTGCCACCAAATTTTCCACCAGCATGTAAAACAGTAAACACAACTTCAAGTGCTGGTTTTTTTTCTGTTTTATGTAAATCAACAGGAATGCCGCGACCATTATCGATAACACAAATCTTGGCATCATCTAAAATACTGACAAAAATATCTGTGGCATGTCCTGCTAGTGCTTCATCAACTGAGTTGTCAACAATTTCATAAACTAAATGATGTAAACCGCGTTCACCAGTTGATCCGATGTACATTCCGGGACGTTTTCTAACTGCATCTAAACCTTCAAGAACTTGAATTGCACTGGCGTCATATGACATAAGTGAAAATTTCAGCTCCTGACAAAATTTTTAGTGGTCTAACGGGTTTGTAAACTCAATTCTAGTGTGTTGTTACAGATGTGAAATCGGCTGATAGCCCTTTTTAGAAGTCATTTTTCCCCATAGTTGGCACTCTCCACAAGCCTTTTTGCTTAGGTTGTGTCGGTCCATAAACTTTTAGGGTCTTGACAACTCCATCTCCAACCTCTATAGCAATTCTTCGCTTTAAATCAGAACTTAAAAGACGAATTTGTGTCGCCCAAGCTGTGGAATCAGTTCTTAAAATCAATTCATTTGTGTCAGCATTGAAAATATCGATTGAAACATGTGTTGCTATTTCTTCACCAACAATTTCAGGCCATCTAGAAATCAAATCAGCAACAGAAGTTGGTTGTTGCCAACCATGATCTTTCACAAATTTTTTCATTATGTTGTTTAAAAGATGTGGATCTCTTTGATCAGGGTGTGCTCCACTTCTAATTTCATCCCGATTCCCAAATCTTGGACGTTTGAAAGTGGGTATTTTCTTCCTAAATTTAGAATTTCTTGCACGAGCGCGCGCTAAGGCGTTAAACGCAGCATCGTTTCTGTTATTTTCTTCACTCATTTGGTTTCAACCTTGCTGTTGTTCACAAAAAGTTTATTTCCTACTAATTCTTTTGGTACATCCTCCATCACCGCAGCTGTGATTAACACCTGTTCTACATTTTTTACTCTCAAAATCAATTGGTTTCGCCTCGTTGCATCAAGTTCAGCAAACACATCATCCAGGATTAAAACGGGATCTCCCGCAGGAGAATTTGCTTTCAAAAGATCAAATGAGGCAAGTCTGAGGGCCAAAGCTGTTGACCAAGATTCCCCGTGGCTGGCATAACCTTTGGTTGGAAGCTCCCCAATTGATATTTCTACATCATCTCGGTGTGGTCCAACTAAAGTAAGTCCCCTATCAAGTTCATCTTTTTGTCTGTTCTTTAGATTTTCTTTCATCACTGTGGCAATTTCTAGTAATTCAAAAGTTTCTGATACCACATTTGGTTGATAAGAAATATTTAATGCTTTGCTGCTTGGGGCAAGCTCGGCATAGGACTTAACCACATAAGGAAGTAGTTCTTTTATTATTTCGTTTCGAGAAAAAATGATTTGTGAACCAAAATTAACTAGTTGTTCATCCCAAATATCAAGGGTAGTAAGTACTGAATCAAGATTATTTCTTCTTGCTGGACCAGAGCTTTTTAATAATGCGTTTCTTTGTTTTAAAACCCGGTCATAATCACTTTTTATTCCAGCATATAAAGAACTTTTTTGAATCAATAGCTCATCTAGAAAGTGTCTTCTTTGCCCTGGGTCTCCTTTAACAAGAATTAAATCTTCGGGAGAAAAAGTTATAGTTTTTAAAATCCCTAATATTTCTTTAGTTCTTTTACAATCTGAACCATTTAGTTTTGCTTTGTTTGTTTTGGCAGGCCAGATCTCAACTTCTAACCAATTAGTGCGATCTAGGTGTTTAACACCAGTTCTAACTATTGCTCTTGGTTGACCAGCTCTTACCAAAGGAAGATCTTGGGAGACTCGATGGGATGAAAGTGTGGAGCAATATGAAATTGCTTCCACTAGGTTTGTTTTTCCTTGACCGTTACTGCCTATGAAAGTTGTTACCCCTCTTTCAAGGTTTATTTCCACAAACTCATAGGAGCGAAAATCTACTGCTGTTAAAGAAATAACATGCATTAATAACTAGCCCGCAAGACGCACAGGCATGATCAAATATCGATAGGTTTCATCGTTTACCCCATCGTTATTGACTCCGCTCAAAACCGCAGGTTTTGACGGTGCTGTGAAACTCAAACGTGTGGTTGGGGCATACACACTCATTAACCCATCTTTCAAATAAGCCGCATTAAAAGCAATCTCTAAGCCTTCTCCCTCCAAGGTCAAAGCAATAACTTCTTCAGCTGTTGCCTCTTCCCCTGTTCCTGCTCTTAACACCAGTTCATTTTTTTTGAAATCTAATCTAATTGGTGTATTTTTTTCTGCTACTAGTTCAACTCTTTTTAGTGCTTCTAATAATTCTTGTGTTGAAACATCAGCTGTGGAAGAAGATTCACTTGGTAGCAAAGATCTGTATTTGGGAAACTCTGCATCTAATAATCTTGTGGTAGTTCTTCTACCATCGCCTTCGAATCCCATTAAACGATCGTTATCAGAAGCAAGAGCTATTAACACATCGTTTGAATTTAAAAATCCTTTAGCACCTTCGGCTAATGTTCTTGCTGGAACTAGTGCTGCTGTGGAAATTTTTGGATCATTTGGGTTCCAATTGAATTCCTTAACAGCTAAACGATATCTATCAGTTGCAGCTAAAGTAATTGTGTTTCCTTCAATTTCAACTCTGATTCCTGTAAGCATTGGTAATGAGTCATCTCGTCCTGCAGCTACTGCAACTTGGGCTACAGCTTCGGCAAAAGTTTTTGCTTTCGCAGAACCACTTGTTTTGGGCAGTGGTGGAAGTTGCGGATAATCATCAGGTGGCAATGTTGGTAAAGCAAAAACAGAACGACCACATTTAAGTTCTAATCGTGATCCATTTATAAAACCAGTAACTGGTTGATTTGGTAATGAGCGGGCAATATCTGCAAATAGTTTTCCTGAGACTAAAACTTTTCCACTTTCAGAAATTCCTGCATCAACACTAACCCTGGAAGAAACTTCATAATCAAAAGCTGAAAGGGTTAAAGAATTTTTATCTGCTTCAATGAGTAATCCTGCCAACATTGGTTGAGCAGGTCTGGTTGGAAGTGTTCTTGCTGCCCAAGCAACTGCTTCGGCCAGCACATCTCGTTCTACTTGAAATTTCACGTATTTTCTTTCTCTTTTTGATTCAAGACTTACCTGTATGTAATTCTTTGAACTCTTTAATGTAGACCAATGCTTTCATGGTCTTAGACGCAGGGAAAGGGGTAAACAAATTACAAATTATTCAGTTACCTATTAGTAGTTAAGTTTTATGTATAGATATAGATAGTAGTAGTAATAGGGCTTGAGGATAACGGGGATAAAAACTGTTTACGCAGGTCAATGGGGGTGGCGAGGGGGCTTGGGAAATGTGTCGAAGTCTTGTAATTCGGTGGGCAAAAGGGGATAACTTTAATAAATCGTACTTAAAGGATTGGCTCAGCTGTTTTATCCACACAAAAAGGACCCTAATCACTCAAGCAGACCACAAGTTATCCACAATCGTTATAAAGTCTTAATAATTGGTTGATAGTTATCCACAAACTACCCACACCTGTGAATAATGTGATTTGGGGGAAGAGTTGGGACTTAAATGCACCAAATGTACAAGAAACTTAGGAAGCTTTTGTTTGAACTTTAATTCTGGTGGTTAAATCAGCCACCTGGTTATAAAGACCTCTGCGTTCAGCCATTAGTTGACGGATTTTTCTTTCCGCATGCATCACAGTGGTGTGATCTCGTCCGCCAAAAGATTGCCCAATGGCCGGCAAAGACAAATCAGTTAACTCCCGACACAAATACATGGCAATTTGGCGAGCAGTAACAAGGGTTCTTGATCGAGAAGAACCGATTAGATCATCAATTGAAATCCCAAAATAGCCAGATGCTTCATTAATAATCACCGCAGCAGTAATTTCTGGGCCAACTTGATCTGGAATTAGATCTCTCAAAACAGCTTCTGCGAGTTCCATTTCAACAGGAGACCTGTTTAGGTTTGCATAGGCGCTAATACGAATCAGAGCACCTTCAAGTTCTCGAATATTTGTTGTTACCTTGCTAGCAATAAATTCTAAAACCTCAGCAGGCACTTGTAATTTTTCTTGGCCTACCTTTTTTCTCAAAATTGCAATACGAGTTTCAAGTTCTGGTGGTTTGATATCTGTTATCAAACCCCATTCAAATCTAGAACGCATTCGGTCTTCAAAGTCTTGTAATTGTTTTGGTGGCAAATCTGAAGTAACAACAATTTGCTTATCAGCATTATGCAAAGTATTAAAGGTGTGAAAAAACTCTTCCTGGGTTTGAACTTTTCCACTTAAGAATTGAATATCATCAATTAACAAAACATCAACATCTCTATATCTTCTTTGAAAAGCAGAAGCTTTATCATCACGAATTGAGTTAATAAAATCATTAGTGAATTCTTCTGATGAAACATAACGAACTTTCGCACCTTGATAAAGATCTCTGGTGTAGTGACCAATGGCGTGAAGTAAATGTGTTTTTCCCAAACCTGATTCACCGTAAATAAATAAAGGGTTATAAGCACGAGCGGGCATTTCAGCGGTTGCAACAGCAGCTGCGTGAGCTAGCTTGTTTGAAGAACCGGCAACGAAAGTATCAAAAGTGTATTTTGGGTTTAATCGAGATGTTTCATCTTGTTTTGAAATTGGAGCTCCGCCACCTGGTCTTGCTGTTCCACCGATTGCATTTAACATTTGTGGTGCCACAGATTCGGCATAAGTTGAATCCGCTAATTCATCTGTTGCTTCTTCATCCAAGTTAGGTGCAATGGAAGGATCAACAGAAATAGCTAAACGAATTTCTCTACCCAAGGCATTACTCAAAGCGTTCACAACTAATGGACGTAACCGGGTTTCCAAAACATCTTTAGTGAATTCATTTGGTGCAGCAACTAAAGCGGTGTCTTCTACTAAAGCTAAAGGACGAGTAAGAGCAACAAATGCTCTTTGTTGAGGAGTTAGCGCATCATCACCCAGGCCACCAATAGCTCTGGTCCAGACCTCATTGAGATCTATAGTTTCTTCCATTAAAATCCTCAACTATCCACAGAGTTATCCACAAGGTGTGGAGACGAGGGATTTATGAGGGTTCAAAACCCATCAAATTTACCCCGCCTGTGGACAATACCCCCTCTCTGATTGTTCTGACAAGGTGGAGCAAGGTTTTCTGTGGATAACCAAAGTAAGTTCTATAACCCCGATATATGAGGAAAACCCGACCCTTAAGGGGGAAGTGTTATCACTGTGGTTTATGTTTGAGGTTCAAAGTTTTAAATAGGAGTAACTAAAAGTGAAGCGCACGTTTCAACCAAACAACCGCCGCAAAGCCAAAGTTCACGGCTTTCGTGAGCGCATGAGAACCCGTGCGGGCAGAGCTATTTTGGCAGCACGTCGCCGTAAAGGCAGATCTTCAGTTTCAGTTTCTTCTCGCTAAGCGAAAAATCCTGTTAGAGGGGCATTCAAGATGTTGCCCAAAATCAACCGTTTAACTTCAGCCAAGGATTTTCAAACCGTAACTAAAACTGGGGTACGAGTTTATAGTGATGTGGCAGTTATTTATGCGCTGGCAAATCCAACTTCCCAAAAAAATTGTCAAATAGGTTTAATAGTTTCTAAAATTGTTGGGAACTCAGTTATAAGACACAAAACTTCCCGACAAATCAGAAACGTAATGAAAGATCTGATCCCACAAATTCCGGGAAACATTCAAATAATCGTACGAGCTCTTCCAGAAATTACCACAAAAGAATTTTCCGAAATTAATAAAGCACTAACTGATGCGGTATTAAAATCAATTGCGAAAGCAAATGTCTAAAAAACCCTTATTCTATAAGGCTTTTTTGAACATTTTACAATTACCTCGAAAAATATTTTTAATTATTCTCACACCAATTATTTTTATTTATCAAAAATTAATTTCACCACTACTTGGTCCACGTTGTAAGTATCATCCCAGTTGTTCAAATTATTTAACTCAAGCAATAACAACTCATGGAATTATTAAAGGAATTATTTTAGGTATTCTTCGAATTATTCGCTGCAACCCATTTAGTGGGGGAGGCTATAACCCGGTTCCTAGCAAAGGTAAATGGTTTGCTGATGTCTATCCCAACGGGTCACCCCGGGCCTAGCGTAAAAACCAATTACGTGGGACGATTTAAGTCTTGAATGACACCCGTATATAGAGTCCCCGCTAGTGAGCAAAAGCTTTGGAGTTTTGGTTTAAATGATTGATACACTGTTTGCCCCGTTGGACTGGGTAATTTCTGCTTTGCTTTATTTCTTCCACCTCACCTTCTCAACATTTCTAGATCCCAAAGCAGGCATCACCTGGGCCTTATCCATAGTGGGCCTTGTAATCGTGATTCGTATTTTGATTATCCCTTTGTTTGTGCGCCAAGTTAAAAGCCAAAGAAACCTGCAACTACTCCAGCCTCAAATGAAAGAGCTGCAAAAGAAGTATGCAGGGGACCGCGAAAAACTGGGTCAAGAAATGATGAAGCTCTACAAGGACACTGGAACTAACCCGCTTGCTTCATGTTTTCCGATTCTTTTGCAAGCGCCAATCTTTTTTGCCCTCTTTAGGGTGCTTCAATACGGAATTTCACAAGAAAAACCCCTGGGATACTTTGCTAACCACCCAGGCTTAATCTCGGTAGCCCACGACGCTGAGTTAATTGGAGTTCCCTTGTGGGGATACTTCCTAGGAGCAGTCCAAACCCCCAACCCGGTAACTACCCGAATATTGACCGTTATTTTGGTTGTTTTGATGTCAGCCACCACTTTCTTGACCCAACGCCAACTAATGGTCAAAAACATGCCCCCCGGAAATCCCATGGCTCAACAACAAAAAATCTTGCTGTATGTCTTCCCGTTCATTTTCGCTGTGGGTGGTGTGGGTTTTCCAATAGGTGTGCTGATCTACTGGTCCACCACCAACATTTGGTCCATGGGACAGCAGTTTTACATCATCAGAAATAACCCCACCCCAGGAACACCTGCCTATGAGGCCTGGGAGAAACGCAAAAGAGCCAAAAAGCACCAAGAAAACGTCCTCGACGGGGAACAAGCCCCAGGCGAGGTAGCACCACCCAAAAGACAACAACCAAAACGAATCAGCCGCAAAGACCGCAAAAAACAAGCCTAAATGTTCCACGTGGAACATTTGAGCCCCAAAACCAGAATTAACCAAGGAGTAGGAAAATGTCAGAAAATACAACAGAACTAATCACCCAGTTAGAAAAAGAAGGCGATATTGCCGCAGATTACTTAGAGGGTTTGCTTGATATCGCAGATCTTGATGGAGACCTGGTAGTAGATGTGGAAGGTGAAAGAGCTTTAGTGAGCATCACCGGGGCAGACTTATCCAACTTGGTCGGCCAAGAAGGCGAAGTTCTTAATGCCATCCAAGACTTAACCCGCTTAGCAGTAACCAGAGAGACCGGAGAACGCTCCCGATTAATGATTGATATTTCAGGCTATAGGGCTGCTCGCAAAGAAGCTTTAGCTGAACTGGGCAGAGAAGCGTGCGAAAGAGTTAAAAAGACCGGGGAAGCTGTTGCCCTGGAGTCAATGAACCCATTTGAGAGAAAAGTTGTCCATGATTCTGTGGCCGAAGAGGGTTTGAAGTCAGAATCTGAAGGCGAAGAACCAAACCGTTACGTGGTAGTTCTTCCAGCGTGACCACCGGGCCAAATGTTCCACGTGGAACAAATCCCACCAAGGCCCAAGAACAAGCACTCGGTCTGGCATTTCCCCAGCTTTGCCAATATGTCCAAATTTTAGGTCAAGAGGCCGTTTTACAAGGACTACTTGGTCCTAGGGAAATAGATCGTATTTGGGATCGACATATTTTGAATTGTGCAGCGCTAAATGAACTAATTCCCCAGGCAAAGTCCATCATCGACATTGGATCAGGGGCAGGCCTTCCCGGAATTGTGCTAGCCATTATGAATCCTTCAACCCATGTGATTTTGGTTGAACCCATGCAAAGAAGAACCGATTTCTTGAATGATGTTAAAAAACAGCTAAACCTGGAAAATGTGGAAATAATTCGGGGCAGAGCTGAAAACCAAAAAATTCAAGCCCAAGTTGTCACCTCCAGGGCTGTTGCTCCTTTAAACAAATTATTAGCTTGGTCTTTGCCCCTAGTTGAAAAAGGCGGCAAAGTTTTGGCCATCAAAGGGGAAAAAGCTCAAAGTGAACTGGAAGAAGCCCAAAAAGAGTTAAATTTACTCAAGGACACCACTGCCTCTATTAAGACTTGCGGTTTGGCATTAGATTTGAGCGTCACAGTAGTTGAAATTTCAAAGGAGTAATAAACCAAGTGGCCAGTAACCCAAAACCATCAGATTTAGGGTGGCCCACCCAAGATTCAGGTACAACTAAACCAATTGGAAAACCTTCTGATTTAGGTTGGCCTAACCAATGAGTATTGATACACCTCTTGCAAGAGCTGCTGAAGCGGCCATCAATTTAAAACTTGGCACCACCGAAAAACTATCTCACCCAAAACAAACAACCATAGTTACTATCGCCAATCAAAAAGGTGGTGTTGGTAAAACCACCACAGCAGTTAATTTAGCTGCAGCACTTGCCAAACACGGTTTAGAAATTTTAGTAGTTGATACCGATCCACAAGGAAATGCTTCCACTGCATTAAATATTGATCACCGAGTTGGAACTCCTGATGTTTATTCAGTTTTAGTTGAAGAACAAGATTTTGCTGAAGTAATAAAACCCGTTACCGATATTGAAAATCTTTATTGCGCACCGGCAACAATTGATTTAGCTGGAGCAGAAATTGAATTAGTTTCCCTTGTTGCTCGCGAATACAGATTACAAAGAGCATTAAATAAATATTTAGATTTTCATAAAGAAAAATATAAAAAAACACTTGATTATGTTTTTATTGATTGTCCACCAAGTTTAGGTTTATTAACTCTTAATGCACTTGTTGCAGCAAAAGAAGTTTTAATTCCAATACAAACTGAATACTATGCACTTGAAGGTTTAGGACAATTAATGAATAACGTAAATCTAGTTAAGAAACAGTTAAATCCAGAATTAGAAGTTGCCACAATTGTGTTAACAATGTTTGATTCTCGAACTAATTTAAGCCAACAAGTTGCTGAAGAAGTTAGAAAACATTTTGGTGACATTGTTATCACCACAGAAATTCCTCGAGCTGTCAGAGTAAGTGAGGCACCAAGTTTTCAACAAACAGTTATAACTTATGATCCAGGATCTCCCGGGGCACAAGCTTATGTGAAAGTTGCTAAAGAATTTGCGCACCGACATAGTGGGGGAAATTAAAATGGCTGCACCAAAAAGAGGTTTAGGGAGAGGATTAGGTGCTTTAATCCCAACTGAGCTAGTAGACAATGTTGCAACCTCATCTAATTCTGTTGCTCAAACTCTAAACACAAACTTAAACACTGTGCCTGGAATTGTTTTTTCTGAAATCGAGCTTTCTCAAATTAGACCAAATGCGAAACAACCTCGCCAAGTTTTTGAAGAAGAATCATTAAAGGAATTAACTTTTTCACTAAAAGAAATAGGTTTGTTACAACCAATAGTGGTTAGAACTGTGGGAAGTAATGAATATGAAATAGTGGCAGGCGAAAGAAGATTTAGGGCAGCAAAACTTGCCGGATTCACAAAAATTCCAGCACTAATCAGAGACACCCAAGACAATCACATGCTTCGAGATGCTTTGTTAGAAAACTTGCATCGTGCGCAATTAAATCCTTTGGAAGAAGCAGCTGCTTATCAACAGTTGCTGGAAGATTTTGGTGGCACCCAAGATGAACTAGCAGCCAAATTAGGCAGATCTAGACCACAGGTCACAAACACAATGCGCCTGTTGAAATTGCCTCCTGGAGTGCAAAAACGTGTGGCTGCAGGCGTTTTATCCTCAGGGCATGCCAAGGCTTTATTGGGCTTGGCAGATAGTGCTGACATTGAAACTCTTGCTTCAAGAATTGTGGCTGAAGGTCTTTCAGTCAGAGCAACCGAAGAAATTGTTTCTGTGGGAATTATCGGTGGAAAAAGTTCTGGGGGAGTAAAACTTCCGCCCTTAAAAGCACCAGGTTTAAAGGATTTAGCAGATCGTCTCGGTGACAAATTAGATACCAGAGTAAGTATCACTATGGGTAAAGCTAAAGGAAAAGTAATTATTGAATTTTCTACATTAGAAGATTTAAGAAGAATTGTGGATGTAATAGAAAAAAACTAGTTTTTTACGGGTTCAAAGAAAGCCACAATGGCTTCAGCAATACTTGAGGCAATTAAATCTCTCACATTGGCATCAGATAATTTCACAGCATCGTTTTGATTACTTAGATAACCCACTTCAATTCGAACAGCT
>SXGQ01095684.1_pt1 | contig 10731 bp, 13 predicted proteins | sample 3178371 | NCBI WGS metagenome assembly SXGQ01 (sample SAMN11356859, study PRJNA531348) | freshwater metagenome | isolation source: freshwater sample F1-20 | place: China: Fuxian Lake, Yuxi | collected 2017-12-25 | reverse complement strand
GCTCAATCTCCAACTGATACGAGTCTGAAGCACGCTCAGCACGCGCTCGGTCAGCCTTCTCCGCTGCCAACTCGGCCTCCAGTCGTTCAATTTGCGGCCTGAGTTCCGTGCGCCCCTGCTCTTTAATCCACTGTCCTGCCGCAAAGCCGGAGAAGATGACGAACGCCGATACAATCGCATACGGGGCTATCCTCGCAAGGAACAGCGAAATCACTTGTCCGCCTTGGTGCTGCTCAACTGGTTAATCAGATTAAAGATGTCATCCAGCGTCTTGCGAATGTGGTGGATGTCTTCCCGGTAATCCGCTTTAGTGACGTACGTGTGCGGCATGTCACGAATGTCCGCGTCCAGTCGCTCAATGCTGCGCGTAAGGTTGTTAACCGTCCAGCCGCCGAGAAACGCAGCCACGCCCAGAACGATGTTGAAAAGAACCTGCATGTCTTCCACGTCACTTCTCCGACAAAGGCTGCGTTGTGATGGCGCGTAGTACGAGGTTAGCCAAGGCGCCAACCATTAGGATGGCAGCGGCCACTTCCTGCCCCCACAAAACGGTCATGTGACTGCCGATCAACTCCAGCCCACCGAGGACGGCCAGCAGGACGTTCCACCAAACGGTCTTAGACTTTAGTGCGCCTTTAAACACTACTGTGCCCTCAATTGGTTAGCGGGAGGCGGAGCAAGCGAGTTCATCATTACAGGCGCCTCTTCAAAGTCCTTTGCTGCTCGGCTAGTAACCTGAACCTGCGCCGCTTGCGCTACCTGCCCAGCAAACTTATTCCACGACTCTGCGTCCTTAAACTGCTTTAAGAACACGTTTCGCTCGCGAGCCGGGATTTGGTTTAGTACGCGATTGAACTCGCGACCTGACTGCGCGGCGCGGATTAGCACGTCTAGCGTTTCCGCCTTCATGCGCTGCTCAAGGCCAGCCACAACCTCGTTGACCGCCGTGGAAGCGCGAGTAAAGAACGGAAAGCGCACACGGGCGCTACCTTTTTTCTCGGCTTCGGTAAGCGCAGCGCGACCGGCAGCAGCCTGCTGAACAGCCTTGCGATCCAAGTCCAGCGTGTCTGCAAGTTTCGTAAGAAACGGCATGTCTTTAGCCATTTCCTTACTGATTTGGTAACGCCCGGAACCAAACAGTTCTTCGATGATTTCTGGCGATTCGCCACGCACCAAATCAATAACCTGTTGTTTGGCCTCTGGCGTTCCCTTTGCGTACAACTTACGAACCTGATCGGCCAGTTCCATGCCCTTAATTGAGGACATGCCAGACTCCACAGAACGCAAGTAATCACCAAAGCCTTTGCCGCCAGCCTTTTCAATAGCCTTATCAAAAAACGGCTTCATTTCCGTTAAAACACGAGCAGCAAATTTATCTTGCGACTTGGCGTCTAAGTTGGGATTGAGTTCTCGAATAACGCCAGCAACTCCATTTTTACGAATTGCATACAACGCTTCTGGCGTAACTATGCCGTATTCGTTTGTCCAGTCGTTGACCATATCTACGATACGCGGAATAGCGGCTGCTGCCTCACGATTCGTAGCAATTTCTGGATCGCGCAAAAGCCCATTGAGACTGCCAGTAATTTTTCCAGACTCTATTGGCTCAATACCACGGGCGCGCATACTCTCAAGCACGTTCTCAGCGGCACGTGCGCGACCTCCGGCTCGCAGAGACTCTTGTGCGGCTTCCCCAGCGCGGCGCTCTGCAACGCCCATTAACTCGCCAGGGAACGTGTAACGAACAGGCGGGCGAGGGGCAAGACCCGCAGAAGCGGCACGAGCGCCGCCACTGGCAACCCAAGACTTTGCCCATTCTTCAGCACGGTCGATTGCAGGGATAAACCGGCGGACACGATCTACTGCCTCTTTAACGTCGGCTCTTGCGTCGGCAGCGATGGTTTTTAGTTTAGGCACCACTTCGCCAGTAGTTCTGGCGGCTTCAAACGCTTCTTCACGCATCGGGCCTGTTATGCCAGTCAGCGATTCCTTCGCGCTTTTGCGGGCAGCCCGCGCCGTCTCGGCAGTTGGGCCACCAGCAATACGGGTCAATTCATTAACGATGTCTTGTGATTCGCGTTTGCGGAACGCATTGACCACTTGTTGCGGATCACGCTGTTCTGCGCGAGCAAGCAACGCTTGCAACACAGGCATGTCCAAGTCTGCAATCAACCTGCTAACGGGAACGTCAGGTTGTGCGTCCCGCATTGGGATTTGACGGCTCGCAATTGCTTGCCGAAGCGCATTGACTTCGTTATTAGCAGCAGTGCGAATCAACTCGTTAGCACGCATATCTGGGGTGCGCCCAGAGAGCGCGTCCACAACAGCGCCGCCACCCTTTGCCAACACCTTGGCTACAGGCGGCAAAACTTGCGGCAACACGAAGCCTACTGCCGCAGCCTCAGGCGCGGCTTCAGGCTCTACCACTAATGCGCCACCACCAGCAGCGCCCGCGCCTCCCGCGCCGCTAACCAATGCGCGAGTCGTTCTGCTAGTTGTTGCAGGTAAGCCAGTGCGGAATCCGCCTGTTTCCAACGACGTGGAGAGGGGCGTTGTAAAGCGCTGCAAAACAGGAAACGCCGTACCTGCTCCGCGCACTAACCCACCGAGAATTGGGCCAGCAAGCAGACTACCAGTAAATCCAGCAAAGCCGCGCACAGCAGCCTGACGCTCTTGTGGCGTCATGCCTGTTTCTTCAACTTGCTGACGGAACCCAGTTGCGCGATCACCGACATCACCAATCGCAGGCAATCTGCGAGACGGTATTGCTGCTTCAGGCGCAATCACACTTGGTTGAGGCGCAGCAGGTGGGGCGGTCTTAGCCAGATAAGCGTCTGGATCAAAAGACGGTCCCTTTTTTGCCAAATACTTATCTGGATCAAAAGCCATTATCGAACTCCGAGTCGCGCCTTAATTTCTGCCGCTCGTGGATCGGTTGGATTGGAATTAGCCCAATTCAACGCTTGTTGATCTTCCGTGCTTAATGTAGACGAAGACTGGCCTCCCATTCGGGCTTTCTCTTCGGCTTTTCGCACGCCAGTCCTAATAATTTCTTGAAACTCACGCGCCGCCTTAATAAATTCCTTTTCGTCTTGTGCCAGATTCATTCTGGTTATTGCAGCCGTGGCTCTTTTGCCTTCTTCGTTTGCAATTGCACCGCCACCACGCAACGTGTCGTAAGCCTGCAAGAACGCAATACCAGTTGCTTGGTCGTACATCGCTTGGAAAGACGCAGCATCCGTACCCGGAATCAGTCGAGCGCCGGGTTTCCAAGTAGCGCCGACAGCATCAACAAAGCCCTCGTGCGGCGCAGTGCCAGCCTCTATAACCTTGCCGTTTTTATCAACCTTTTGGGGCTTTCCAACCATGTCGTCAATAAGCGCCAAGGTTACGTTTGCTTGTTCAATAGCCCCCGGCAGTTCTGCTTGAGCCTGTGCCAAAGCCTTGCCAGTAAACTGTGCAGCAGCCTTCATTTGCTCAACGCGGCCTAAATACTGGAAGTCGCCTTCACGCTCAAACTTTTCACGCTGCAAATCAAGTTCTTTGCGGCGCAAGTTAAGATTAGACGTAGATAGTCTTCGCTGAAATTCACGATCTCTTTCAACGCGAGCGCGCTCTTCTTCGTCAAACTGCTTTTCAAGCGGCGTCAACTCGTCAACATACGCTTGAATTAGTTTCGGAGTAGAAGCGGGATCAAACGTCGTCGGAAACTTGGAAACGTCATATCCCATGTCGGCTGCCAACTGAAGGCGCGTTCCATAGGAAGTGGGGTCTTTTATCGCTCCGCGCAAAAGACTCATAGTGTTGTTTAAAGTCTCTCTTAACTGCTTTCGCTCTTCCGCTTTAATTTCCAAATCGGTCTTTTTAGCGGTTCGTTGGGCGGCCATTGTCTGCGAAAGCGATTGCGCTACCGCAGCGCCACCGGGCGTTACGGCAAGTCGATTTAAAAACCCCGGATCAGTTAAGTCTCTTTCTGTGGCGCCAGTCAGCATGTTTCGAAGCGCAGCCTTTTCCTGCATGTCTCGCATAGCAGCGGCTTCTTGAGTTCTTGCCAAACGATTGGCACGACCAATTTCCATGCCTTGTGCATAAGAGCCAAGAATGTTTGTAGGTTCAAGTTGAGTTGCGCCGATAATTGCCATGACTTACACCAGATTTCCGTATTGCGGACCCATGTAGTTCACTGCTTGAAGATTTTGACCGCCACCCGGCGTTACGCTTGTCGGGCCAAAATAACCGCCGCGATACATGCCATATCCCATCGCGGCCTGACCCAAAGCATTTGACAGTGCGTTGGCTTGTCCAAGATAACCAGAAGCGCGAGCCTGACCGCCTTGCGTGATTAAATTGCCGACGTTTGCGCCCATTTGTCCGGCCTGACCGGCGACCTGTTGCGCGGCAGCCTGACCAGCGCCATACAAACTACCTAGCGTTCCTAAGCGCGTGCCCAATTGTGCCTGCGCTCGATTAAAGGCGTTCATGTACTCTTGCGAAGCCAAGTCTTGCCCGTAACGCTGACCGGCTTTAATAGCCGCGCCTGACAGCATGTTGCCGCGAGCAGCCTGCATACGCTCTAACGCACGCTCTCCTTCGCGCAGGCGGAAAGCATATCCGGGGTCCATCTGCATTTGCTCTGGCGTAAAGCCGCGAGTCAGCATCCCATAGTCCGCAGCGGTAGCGTCGCCGCCAATCCCAAGCAGTCGCATCAGTTCGTTCTGCGAGGTAATCCCTGCCTGCCGGAAAGGCTCTTGCAGTTCTACCTGACGCTCAAACGTCTCGCGTTGTACTTGCGCGGCCTGATCGGCTGCTTTTTGCTGTGCTTTAGCGGCTTTTCTGGAACCTATAGCGCTTGCCGCGCCACCAGCCAATGCACTACCAATAATTGCTGTTTCAATGCCCATTTTGCGGACCTCTTACGAATTCTTCGCCGCGCTTGACAAATCCCAAACGCCCCAGAATCCCGTGCATATACTCATGCCCAGGCGTTACTTTAGTCGTTACGGTGTGGTTTGCAAACAACTGCTTTAACACACCTTTCGTTGCCCATCGACGCCGCCATTCAGGCAACACCGACACATGAACCTCGTCGCCTTTGAAGTAAGCAGCGCCTATTAGGCTGCCCTCCCTCACAATTCCTTTTACAGACCAATCTGACATGGCCTGCTTGTATTCCTCGTAGGAAACCGGGTTACGCCAATCGGTAGCGGCAAACCCTACCTCAAGCGCTTTTTCCCGGTTGTCTACGAGTTCCGTCACGAAACTTCTCGTCCCGACGACCGGATGTTGATAGCCGAGGCCGTGCCAGCAATCGTCGAGATAAACCCACCCGGTTGCAGAACATGGCCGACCAACTCGGGAAACGTATACGTCTCGCTCGGTAGCAGGGTCTTGGACTTAATGATCAAGTTCTGGTTGCCCGCCGAGTCAAACTGGGTCACAAGGTTGACCGAAATGGTAGCCGCCGAGGCGCTGTAATTGGTCGCCGTGAACTTGTCAATAATCGCCGACACGTTCGTCGCCGTGTATTGGGTTGTCTGACTTGCCTCGGCAATCTTGGCCGGGATCAGGACTCTGACGTTAACTGCCATGTGTCACCTAAAAGGTAAAGACTATTCGGACGCGCCCGCTGGAACCCGGCTGGCCTGCGTCTCCGCCTTCCACTGGATCGCCGCCAGTACCACCAGCACCACCAACAAGGCTGTTGTCACCCGCGATAGCAGCAGCACCCGCCTGCGTAAAGACGGCTCCGCCGTTTCCATTCGTATTGGTCGTGTTGCCACCCGAGGCCACTCCGCCAGCGCCCTGCTGGCTGCCGTAGATGCCAATACCGCCATAACCACCACAGCCGCCCGTAGCGATCATTTCCGGCAACGCATAGGTTCCGGCATAGGCTACAGACTGCCCGCCTGCACCGCCCACAGCGTCGCCTAGCGACCCACCCGTGCCAGCAGCACCCACAGTGTACAGGATTGTCTTACCCGCATCTGGGGCAGTCAGGACTACTACGGTTTTGACGTATGCGCCGCCACCACCACCGCCGCCTGGGTTCTCCTGCGGCTCATAGGCAAACTCGCCGAAAATGTTTGTGACTGTGCCAAAGCCACCGCCACCACCAGCGCCCCAAACTTCAATAGTGGCTCCGGTCGCACTTGCAGGAATCGTCACCGAGCCTGACCCAGACGAGAAGTCAAAGACGCCCGCACCGGCTCCTCCGGTTGTGCCTGCAATCGCCGCTGCTAGGGTAGCGCCGCCCATCAGGTCAATCCCGCTCCGCTGATCAGCCACGAGGTCGAGCCAATCTTCACCAGCGTAGCCAAGCCGTTGCGGGCTAGCGTGCGAGTGCCGGTGGTCGTGCTGTTAGCCAGCGTCATCGTGTCGCTTGATATGGCGATGGACAGCGCGGTCGTATTGACGTTGACGATAATAATGACCGTACCGACCGGGAACGCAACCGTCGCATTAGGCGGCACCGTCAAGGTCAGCGAAGTGCCGTTCATCAGAATGGACTTGCCGCGATCTGCCAGCACCAACTGGTAGTTAGCCGTTTTGCTAACCTGCGGGGCTTCTCGATAGCCCACCGCCCAGTTTGCGCTAACCGAGTCGTTGTCAGGAATCAGCGGCGTGCCGGTAAAGGTTGGCGACGCAATCGGCGCATAGGTCGCAGCCGCTACCGTCGTCGTTAAGCCGTTGGTGATGCCGTAGCCCGCGAGCGTAGTCGGCGTGCCGGTGATCGTGGACCAAGCGATAGACTGGGTGGATACGTCATTAACGCCACCGATGTCGTCGTACTCGCCAATCTGCACGTCACTAGAGTCGGTCAGCACGAACCGATACAGCGCTCCCTCGGCCAACCACAAGTCCTCGGGCAGCCTGCCGCCTGAGTCAAGGATGATGGGGTTGGTGTTGACGGACGTGCCGGTTACGGACGTGTAGGTTGCAACCGGGGTCGTGGTGCCCGCGACGTAGGTATAAATCTTACCGCCCGACAGCACTTGTCCGTCGTCGGTAAAGAACTGCGCTCCGGCGCCAGCAAAGGCTGAAAGGTAAACGGTCATAAATTCACCTGATTAACAGTCAAGATGATAGAAGGCACCGCCGGGGCAAACACCGTTGGGGCTTCTGCAAGGATAATTACCGATGTGTCGCTAACGGCGTACATCAACTCAAAGTAGTCGCCGTTTGACATTTCAACGTAGAAATTGACGGTCGCCACCAACTCCGCGTTGTTGCCTTGAATCTGCACACGCGATGCTGACTGCGGAATGTCGGTGCCGTTCTTGCGACCCCACAGCCAAATGTTTCCCGTGCCGCCAGAGGTCTTGTCAATCTGCGCCGAAAACATAAAGTTGTAGATGCCCGGTCGGTTGCACAAAATGCGCGACGTGGGAGAACCGATGCGAATACCGCGAGCATAAGCCGTAGTGTCAAACGTCACGGCATACGGCGTATTGGTAGCCGCAGCAACATGGTTTGTGGTGTCGTACACCATCGCGTAGTCGGCAAACACTTCTTGCGCTACGGGCGGCGCGATGTTGAGCGCTTGCAGTTCGTTCTTAACAACAGCCAGTTCGTCTTCCGTGTTGGACGACAACGATGGCGTCAGTTCAAGGTCAGCCAGCGTAGTAGATGTCGTGCCGCCACCCGTCAGTTGGTACTGATTGTTTAAGAATCGGAACCACTCACGCGAAATCAGGCCTGTCCGCTCGTCAATAAACGGAACACGCGGCGCTGGGATTTGCGTGATGTTCTGTGCCATTACGATGCCGTCGGACTAATCTGAAGTTCGGCGCCCATGATGGCGACCTTGACCGGATCGGTGCCGCTGATCTCGTACACGCGGTCACGCAGTTTCAGCGTCATGCCGAGACGACGGAATATCACGCGAGTGCCGTACTGACCAATGCGGCCCATAGACGCTTGGCGCTCGCCGTTCCAAGTGTGGCCGCCGTCATCCGACCAGCGCAGCATCAACTGCGGGTTGGCGCCAAGAACGGTATAGCCGTCCAACTCTAAGTAGTATCCAGGCGGCAACGTGCCAACGACATACTCGATGCCGCTGCTCAAGGTCACAATGCTGCCCATCGTGTACTCAGTGCCAGTGCTAGAGTCCACTGGGTTATCCACTTCGTACACGGTGCCCGTAGACGACAGTACATCCCACGGCGGTCCCGGCGTTACGTCAAACGGGTCGGCGGTCTGTTCGGTTTCAATGAAATCGCCGGCTTCAGTGAGCAAGTAGCCTAAGAAGTCGAACGCATCGTTGCCGGCCAAGCCCACGCCGGTTTCACAGTCGACTTGCAGCGAATGATGCGCGGTGCGCTTGAGATCGTTTGACCCCGGCGGCAACGCACGCCAACGACGCAGCCACTTCTGAACTTGGCCGTCATCGGCATATACGTCTAAGTCAAATGCGTACAACTTACCGTTTTGGTAATCACCGACAACTAGATCGCCGTTAAACCGCGCATAGCAGTTGCCACGGTGACGCTTAAACTGGCCGTTGCGATAAGCCGCACGCTCGTGCCAAGCGCCGGTTGCTGCGTCAAAAACCCAAGTGGTATCGGCGTCAGTAAAGTTCAGAACGTAGAACGTGTGACCGTCCTGCTGGTAGGTGTAACCCACCGCATCCGACAGATTGCCGTATTCCTGAATAGCAAACTCAACCGCATGGGTTGAAACACGAACGCCGGTATAACCGTTGGCTCGATAAACGATGCCTCGCCCGCGAGGGTCTGCGCCAAGCCAAAAGACGGAGTTGTCCATCTTGGCGACCGAGTACGGCGCAATACAGCCGATCTCGTTGTAAGCGCCTTGGATGCGGGTAAGCGGAAAGTCAGGGTCGCCAGAGTTGTACCAGACCTCCACGGAGTTCGTGCCAAACAGCCACGCCTCTCGGTGGTCAATGATAAGGGAGACTAACCCGTCTGGAGAACCTTCAGCGCTGGCAAAATCCAAGGGGTCAATTGACAAGCCATCCAATAGGCTTGTGACCCAGACTCTTTGCGAATTGGGTTCGTTAAAAACAAAGTAACCGTCAAGATAGCCAACCGTTACTGCACCGGGAAAGTCCGGGTCGGTAATCTGAGCAAACTGCAACGTATCAGTGTTGTAAATGAACCCGTCAGGATTGCAGGCTATGAATATCTGCGTTCCATTGTCCGTCATTGAGACGGGGCCGGTTCCCGTTACATCGCCAATCTTCGTAGCAGTAAAGCCAGTCGTTACCCGATAGAACTCACTACCAGATACGACGTACAACAGGTTTTTATGTTCCCACAGCCCTCTGATCGGGCCAGAGCCAACTGTTGCTCTTAACGCCAGCCCAGGGCAGCGTTGCAGATAAGCAGGCTCCTTGCCTCCCTCTGGCACCACTTCTGGGTACAGATTGACCATCCGGTTGTCGGCAGCATTGACCGACCGGATAACATACGACGAGCCTAGAATTGGAGTATGCATTAGGCAGCGCTTTTATGATAAAGTTTAAACATGAAACGCAACCAAGTTACCCTTGAACATCTCCGCCAAACGCTTAATTACTGCCCGGAAACCGGGGCTTTTACGTGGGCGAAAAAGACTTGCCGAAAAGTGGTTCCTGGCGCAGAGGCTGGATACATTCGTCCAGATGGATACCGAATTATTAGGATTGACAGAACTCAATACAGAGCAAGCCGTCTTGCTTGGTTTTATGTCACCGGCGAATGGCCTAAAAATGATATTGACCATATAAACGGCAATACCCAAAACAATAGTTTTAATAACTTGAGAGATGTTACTACGGCTGAAAATATTCAAAACCAACGTAAACAACACAGCCGGAACAAGTCCGGCAAATATCTTGGTGTTTCTCGATTTAAAAATGGCAGGCGATACCGAGCAAGAATTTGCACTAATGGCGTGCAAACGTTGCTTGGTTGGTTTGATACCCCAGAAGAGGCGCATCAAGTTTATCTTGAAGCCAAACGTAAACATCATTCTACTTGCACCATTTAACGTAAAACAATGTTTTAGAAATTTCCTGTAAAGATATTGAACCTTGGACGATTGACAATCAGCGCTGCTGGCATTGCCATCAAGTCATCCGGGTTATTGATACGCTTCAAGTCACGCTTGCTGGTCATTGCAATGCGCTGCACCTGCGGGGACGGCTCAACGCCGAACTCCGCTGCAAGTTCGCAAGCCAAGCAGAAACGGAACGCACGCAAGTATCCTGGCGGGAAGGCAAGGTTGGTGTCTAACGTAGCCGGTTGCGCCAGAGGATGCACCGACACAAAGTGGAACTCCAGCACCTTGGTTGGCACCGGATAAATGTAAATCTCCACATCTGGGTAGGTCATATTGACCCACATCAACTGTGGATAACTTGAAGTTACTGTCTTGACCGCAATGTTGTTGTATTGCTGGTTATTGATCAATTTGATGCCATACGACACGTTGGTCGAGGCGTCACGGAAAAAGGTAGCGTCATCCATTAGGATTGGACGCTGGGCAACGAATGTGCCGCTTGGCCCCATCGTGATGAACCGCACGCCGGGTTGCCAGTTGTAGAGTTGATCTTGGGTTGCGTAAACCGCTAGACGCTCGGTACTCCATGAGTCAAGCATCTGGTTTAAGGCAGCGAGAGCGTCTTGAGACGTGGCTGCCGAAGGCACTTCACCTTCTGCCAACTGCCCGATCAGACGCAGCGCACCGTTGATCTGGTCAGCAGCGGTGGTTGCCATGTATTACTCCCGG
>SXGQ01071292.1_pt1 | contig 10731 bp, 10 predicted proteins | sample 3178371 | NCBI WGS metagenome assembly SXGQ01 (sample SAMN11356859, study PRJNA531348) | freshwater metagenome | isolation source: freshwater sample F1-20 | place: China: Fuxian Lake, Yuxi | collected 2017-12-25 | reverse complement strand
GGCGAAGATTCTTTCTCTAGATTTAGTGAGATCGCAGAAAGGGAGTAATAGTTTGCAAAATCAATCGCTTCAGAGATCTCTGGATCTGCCTCAGCCACAGTTTTACCCGCATCTCTAGACATGATTGCAATACTCTCTTCCATCTGTGAGTGTGCAATTTGGCCAAACTCTTTCAAAATATCAGCCCTAGCTTTAGCCCCTAGCTGATCCCAGGCCGGTAAAGATTTTTTTGCAGTACTGATAGCAAGATCTAGATCACTTTTCTTTGCAACTGCATATTGATACCAAACTTGTGCATTATCTGAGGGATCATTGCCGTCGATCAATGTTCGATCAAAGATCTCCTTGCCAGCGACCACAATTGGAATCTGGTAAATCGGTTGTTCAAGTACTCTCTTTATTTCTTTACCAAGCTTTGAAACAAACAAGTCCTTGGTTAGATCTGCATTTGGGGCATTTTCGAATTGATCTTCAACTACAAATTTAATTGTTTTATGACGAATGCTCTTGGTAGAAATGTCGTGTCGCTCAGCAACACTTTTAAGAAATCTCTCTGATTGCTCAGCAAACTTGCTTGGGTCAGAACCCATTTCAAATGAGGATCTTAGGTAGTTCTCTGGCGCAGTATTTTCATCCAGCCTTCGCACCAAATAAGCAACTGCTGATGCAAAATCATTTCCTCGAGTCACCGGTGCATAGAGCAGAATTCGCAGGGATCTTTTTGCAATTGCTAATGCTTCAGGATTTGCCATTCCCTCAAGCATCTCTAGATCTAACTGCTCCATCACATTCCGCCTTTTAGCAATCTCGAGTGCAAATGCGATATGAAATAGATTGTGGCTTGCTACGCCAATTCTGACCGATTTAGCATTTTCAGGGCGAAGAGCTGTATCTAACAACCTTGAATAACTAGCATCCACATCTGACTTTGATTGATACGGTGCTGCTATCCAGCCATGCAACTCTGCTTCAGCTTTTTCCATTGCAAGATTGGCACCCTTTACCAACCTAATCTTTATTACCCCTCCTGATTGCTTATTTCTACCAATTGACCACTCAACCAACTCAGCAAATACTTCGTGGGATTCGGGCAAGTAAGCCTGCAAAACTAAACCTGCGTAAAGATTCTTAAACTCTCCTTCATCTAACACCAACTTAAATGCGTCAACCGTTAAACGAAGATCTCGAAACTCCTCCATATCCAGATTGACGAAGGTGTTGGTTGCAATTGATTTTCGATAAATCTCACGCAACTTAAGACTCACCCGTTCCAATGTGCCGACTCGATCAAGGGCAATAATTTGGCTAACCACTGATGAGAGCTTCACAGATACGTAATTAACCTCATCACGCTCCATCATCTCTAGCACTCGTTCAAACCGCTCAGCCGCCTCTTTTTCTCCCAATACCGCTTCACCTAAAACATTTATATTTAATCTAATTCCTTTTTTGGCTCTGCGTTTTATTTGTCTGGCAAGTTGCTTGCTTTCAGCTGGCAGGATTATTCCCTTTGACAAAAGTTTTACCTGGGTGTGGACTGCAAACAAAACTGGTTTTGGCAGTAATTTTGATAGCAAAGCAATTAGTTTTAAGCCAGTTGTGTTAAACAAACCAAAACCAGCAACTGTGGCATCTTTTGCAGCTTTCCTTAAGATACGAACAGCATCTTTTGGTGAAGAAATTCGCATCACTTCATCGGTGAGGGATACCGTTACAGAGATTGCTTTGGGATCTTTAAATAATCTTGTAAATCTCCTTCGACTGGCTCGATCATATCTTTTTAGATTTGGTGCGGATTCTGCAATTAATTCTCGAGCATTTTCAACAGCAGATTTGGCTAAATGATCAATTTCAGAGTCGGTTGCAATGGTCGAGCTCATCCAGATATCAATCCCTTTAACTTAACTAGAGTTCTAGCCATAGCCTTTGGTACCCATTTATACGAATCATCGATCCACCATTTCCATTTTGCCCTACGCCCATCCCAACTTTCAATTACCAGACATCTATTAGAACTTATCTCCACTATCTCATATCGCCAAACATTGTGCAGTAAATGCTGCCAGGCGATCGCTTTGTTCTCTCGATACTCAATAACTTGATTGGTAATAAAGTATGGGATTCCATAGCGCATCTTCATACCAAACTTTGCCCCTAAAAATAGGCGATCTGGTCCTTTAATTTTGCCTCGAAGCATGTCGGAGCCATCCATAAGTAGATGATTATTCGGATTGGATAAGAAATCAAAAATTTTTTTGGCTGGAGCATCGATCTCCATCTGAGCTTTGTAGAAAAGTGGGATGCCAGTATCTACTATCTCAGCTCGATCTTTCATTTTTAGTGAAGTGAGTTTGAAGGGCGCTCATACTGTAGGACTAGACCAAGGATTGAAATTATCAATGATCCAACTGCAATTAGAACTAACCACCAGCCAATCAATAGACCAACACCAACTGCACAGGCTGACAACGCAACTGGCAGCGGCCACCAAGAGTGTGGTGAGAAGAATCCAATTTCACCAGCTGAATCTGCAATCTCGCCTTGCAAGTTATCTTCCGGTAAAACATTTCCAAGTCGACGAGCGGTAAACCACAAATAAAAACCAACGATTAAAGAGAGTCCACCGCTTAGCAAAATTGCAGTAATACCTACTGGTTCACCACCGACCTGCCAGTAGATAATGGTCATAATGAAATAAAAAAATGCCAAACCAACAAATAAAACCCAGCTGGTTTTCATTAATGTTTTTCCTTCTGCGCCATGTGTGGATAGTGCAGATCAAATGCTGGGCGCTCACTTCGAATTCTTGGAATTGAGGTGAAGTTGTGCCTTGGTGGCGGACAAGATGTTGCCCACTCTAATGATGAGCCATATCCCCATGGATCATCAGTGTTCACCAACGGTGAGGTCCTTGATTGCCAAATATTTAAAAAGAATGGAATCATGGAAAGTGCCAGCAAGCCAGAACCTACCGTGGAAACCATATTCATAAAGGTAAAACCATCGGAGGCTAAATAATCTGCATATCGACGAGGAAAGCCTTTAATTCCAAGCCAGTGTTGAATTAAAAATGTTAGATGGAATCCAAAGAATAATGTCCAGAAGTGAATCTTGCCCAAAGTTTCATCCAACATTCTGCCGGTGAATTTTGGCCACCAGAAATAAAACCCAGCAAACATCGCAAATACCACAGTTCCAAACAAAACATAATGAAAGTGTGCAACAACGAAGTAGGAGGCAGAGACTGCAAAATCAAGTGGTGGGCTTGCCAAAATAACACCAGTTAATCCACCAAATAAGAATGTAATTAAGAAACCAAGTACAAACAACATCGGAGTTTCAAATGTGACAGAGCCGCGCCACATGGTGCCGATCCAGTTAAAGAACTTAACTCCAGTCGGTACTGCAATCAAAAATGTCATAAAGGAGAAGAAGGGCAGGAGAACTTGTCCGCTGGCATACATATGGTGAGCCCACACCGCCACAGAAAGGGCGGCAATTGCAATGGTTGCTGCAATTAAGCCTTTATAACCAAAGATGGGTTTGCGACTAAATACCGGCAAAATCTCAGTAGCAATACCAAAAAATGGTAGCGCCAAGATATAAACCTCAGGGTGACCAAAAAACCAGAATAGATGTTGCCACAACATAGCTCCACCATTTGCTGGATCAAATATATGTGAACCAAAGAGACGATCTGATTCCAATGCTAAGAATGCTGCTGCAAGGGGTGGGAAGGCAATCAATACCAAAATAGATGTTAAGAGCACATTCCAAGAGAAGATCGACATTCTAAACATCGTCATTCCTGGTGCTCGCATCGTTAAAATTGTGGTGACAAAATTAACGCCACCTAAAATCGTTCCTAAGCCACCAATTGCTAATCCCATCAACCAAAGATCTGCACCAATACCTGGTGAGTATTGAGCGTTTGATAGTGGCGCGTATGCGGTCCAGCCAAATGATGCCGCTCCCCCTGGAGTGATAAACCCAATAAACGCCATGGTGCCACCAAATAAATACAACCAGTAGGAGAGCATGTTTAATCTTGGGAAAGCTACATCTGCTGCTCCAATTTGCAGCGGCATAATGACGTTTGCAAAACCAACAAAGAGTGGCGTTGCAAACATAAGCAACATAATCGTGCCGTGCATGGTAAAGATTTGGTTGTACTGCTCATTACTTAAAAATTGCATTCCAGGTCTTGCTAATTCACCGCGTAGTAACAAAGCCAATAAGCCGGCGATTAAAAACCATGCAAAAGATGTGATCAAATATAGATAGCCAATCGTTTTATGATCAGTTGAGGTCAACCACTTAACCAGTAACTTTCCCTTTGAGGTCGGCAGAGGTGCTGCAGAAGGAGAGGAAAGGACTGGGCGTTGGGCGTATGTGGTCATGAGGTTACTGCTTTCTCTTCGGCTACTAAATCTTCCAAATACTTTTGATACTCAGCTTTAGTTACGACTTTGACTGAAAACAACATTTGAGCATGGTTTCGCCCACATAAAATATTGCAACGGCCAGGATATGTTCCTAATTTGTTTGCGGTGAACTCCAATTGATTTGTTACCCCAGGCAAGTTTTGCATCTGAATCATGAATGCCGGAATCCAAAAACCATGGACGACATCATTAGCATCTAAGGTGAATCTAACACGCTCACCCTGTGGCAAAACCAAGGTTGGTGGCTGCGCAGGAGTTCCCGTAATCGTGGCACTCTTATACTCACCGGCACTTCTGTGCTTAAACTGCCAAGACCATTGGAAGCCAACAACATCAATAAAGTGTGAAACTTGGGCATCGGGTGTGATCTTTAAAATTTTAGATTCTCGCTGAACAGTAAAATAGAAAAGAACTGCCACGATTATCAGTGGGATTACTGTGTAGGCAACCTCAACTGGAATGTTGTATTGGGTTTGCTTAGGAAAATTTTCATCTTTCTTGCGGTGAAAAAAGACCGGCCATAAAATCAAAATTAAAGTAATTACCCCTACTACACCAGCAGCAATCCAAGCACCCTGCCAAAGTGAAAGTGCTTGATCATTCACGCTTGTTACACCCTCTTCAAAACCCAGTCCTGATACTTCCGATTGCGCGCATCCTGCTAAGAGTGGGCTTAATGCCAACAGTGGAATCAGGGATTTTCGGTGAGCCGAGCGCATAGGGTTAAGGATAACCTTCTGCCCTAGCAATCTCATACGCAGCTGGTTGGAGGTAGATGGTGGTTCGCATCACAGCCGATTTTCAGCAGGAAAGAGTGCTACACCCTGCCGCAATGGCCCAATTAAATCAATCTTTTGCTACGGGTTGGGCCGATCCAAATAAGTTAAATGCCAATTCTAGAGAAGTTGCAATATTACTCCAACAGGTCAGAGAAAATTTCGCAACTGCGCTAAAAGTTCGCCCTGATGAAATTGAGTTTTTGGGTGAGAGTGATCTTGGATTTCAATTAGGAATTTCTGGGTTACTAAAATCTGATAGCAAGTTGATTTACTCAAGCATTGATCGACAACGAATTTTTGCAGTTGCTGCTAATGAAGAAAATAAGGGGCGCAAAGTTGACTGTTTATCAGTAAATCAAAATGGCGCCATCGCTTCTTATGCAGCGCAAGAAAATGATGTTGTGGTTTGGCAGGTGGCAAATGGTGAAACTGGAAATCTACAGCCAAGCAACCCAACCTCTGGATTGATTTTTGCTGAGTGCACAGCAAGCGGGGTAGATGCCTTACCCAACTTTGAGTACCAAACCGCCTTATTTGATAGCAGCTCCTGGCAAGGGCCAGCAGGCGTTGGTATTTTGGTTGTTAAAGCGCCTGATAAGTGGCGCAACCCGCTACCCCATAATGATTTAACAAGAGTTCCAGGCAGCTACTCAATCCCGCTTGTTATTGCCAGTTCAATCGCACTCACCGCACACCTTTCCCAAGAAGACATAAGAGGCAATCTGAAGAAATACATTATTGAATTTGTTTCTTCGCAGATTTCTGAGGTGGATATTGCATCCAACTTAGATGGGCTATCTAAGTTTGTTTCATTTTCGGTAGATAAGGTTGAAGCTGATCGATTACTTCTGGAATTAGAAGCGGCTGGCTTTGCCGTGGACTCCGGATCTGCATGTAAGTCAGCTGATATGCAGCCAAGCCATGTTTTAGCTGCAATGAACCGGCCGATTACTGGAAATATCAGATTAACTCTTCACAAGGATATTACTGAGCAGATGGTGAAGGATTTTTGCCAAGCTCTGAAAATTGCCATTGCAAAGCTTCGAAAAAACTAACCCACCAATCGAACATTTAAATGTGGTTTGATCTCATCAGCTGCCACCTTGCCATAAGCACCCTCAAATCTGGTTAGAAACTCCTCTTTAGTGAAACGGTACTCCTGCGTGCCAGTTGTCTCGATGCAATATGTGGCCAGCATTGATCCCAACTGTGCGCACCTTTCATGTCCTAATCCCCAAGAAAGACCGGCAATAAATCCAGATCTAAAGTTATCGCCAACGCCAGTTGGATCTAACTTTTGTTTCTCTTTAGGCACTCCAACATAAATGGTCTCTTTGCCATGCTCCTCAATCTGAGCACCCTTTGAGCCAAGTGTTACCACCCGAACCTGCACTCGATCAAATAATTGTCGATCTGTCCAACCAGTTTTTTGAATTGCAAGTGCTAATTCATACTCATTTAAAAATAAGTACTTTGCCCCTTCAATCAACTGCGCAATCTCTTTGCCATCCATCCGGGCCATTTGTTGAGATGGATCTGCAGCCACTGGAATCTTTAATGATCGAGCCATCTCTGAGTAGCGCATCATCGCCTCTGGATCATCGGGTGAGATAACTAATAGATCAAACTTTCCACTTTTTTCTATGATTGGTGAAAGCTCAATATTTCGTGCCTCACTCATTGCTCCTGGAAAAAAGGATGCAATCTGATTTAACTCAGTATCAGTGGTAACCATAAATGTTGCAGTGTGTAACTTCTCTGAGACTAAAACATGTGAGGTATCAACACCATGTCGCTTAAGCCAAGCTTCGTAATCAACCCAATCTCGACCAACTGCTGCAATCAATATTGGATTTAAACCTAGCGCGCCCATTCCAAATGCAATATTGGCGCCACAGCCACCACGTCTAATTTCTAAGGTGTCTACCAAAAATGAGAGTGAAACTTTGGCTAAGGAGCCGGCAACTAGTGAGTCAGTAAATTTGCCACCAAAACTCATGATGTGGTCGCCACCGACTGAGCCGGCGACTGCCACCTTCATAATTTTTTAGTGAGGGTAATTAGTTAAATGAATCGCCGCAAGCGCATGAGCCTTGGGCATTTGGATTGTCAATTGTGAAGCCTTGCTTCTCAATTGTGTCAACAAAATCAATTGTGGCACCCATTAAATATGGAGTACTCATTTTGTCCGTAACAACCTTTACCTTCTCGGCACCAAACTCAGTAATAGTGTCGCCATCAAGAGCGCGATCATCAAAGTAAAGTTGGTAGCGCAGACCAGAGCAGCCACCTGGTTGCACTGCAACACGAAGACTTAAATCATCTCGACCCTCTTGCTTTAGCAAGGAAGCAACCTTCTGGGCTGCCACATCAGATAATGCAATGCTTGTACTTGTAGTCGTTGTTGTTGTCTCTGTGCTCATACTCACTTGGTCTCCAATATTGAACTTAGGCTCATAGGCTACTAGTTCTTGCCAGATATTTCCTCATCAAAACCTGTGAGCGTTTACACTTGCTCTCATGGGAATAAGTGATCTTCTTCTGCTTGGCAGTGCTGCCGATCTAGGTAGCGAGCGCGGTGTCTCCTGTGAGGGCGAACTACCTGCTGCAAGTGATCCGCAATTAGTTGCCCGCGCAGTAGCAGCCCGCCAGCGGCTTGGCGATAAGGCTATGGTGTTGGGCCATCACTATCAGCGAGATGAAGTAATTGCCTTCGCCGATATTCGCGGTGATTCATTTAAGTTAGCTCAAGCAGCTGCTGATAATAGTAAGGCGGAGTTTATATTTTTCTGTGGTGTTCATTTCATGGCAGAAAGTGCCGACATATTAACCACTGAAAACCAAAAGGTAATCTTGCCTGATTTAGCAGCTGGCTGTTCCATGGCAGATATGGCAACTGCATCCCAGGTGGCAGATTGCTGGCAGGTATTGGAAAAAGTTGGTGTTGCAAAAGTTACTACCCCAATTACCTATATGAATTCATCAGCAGCTATTAAGGCATTTACTGGCAAAAATCACGGCGCAGTCTGCACCTCATCAAATGCAGCACGGGCTATGAAGTGGGCATTTGAAAAGGGTGAGAAGATTTTATTTTTACCAGATCAACATTTAGGACGAAACACCGCCATTCTTTCCCTTGGCCTATCGCTTACAGATTGTGTGGTTTACAACCCATGGAAGCCAAATGGTGGTTTAACTGATGACCAGATAAAGGCGGCCAAGGTAATTTTGTGGCGGGGGCATTGCTCAGTCCATGGCAGATTTACCATGCAAAATATAGTTGAAGTTAGGCAAAAACTTCCTGGGGTTAAGGTTTTGGTCCATCCTGAGTGCCAACATGATGTGGTCTCAAATGCAGATGTAGTGGGCAGCACTGAGATGATTATTAAAACTGTGACCCAATCACCTGCCGGTTCTAAATGGGCGATCGGCACTGAGCTAAATCTGGTGCAACGGTTAGCAAATGAGAATCCTGATAAGCAGGTAGTTTTCTTAGATAAAACTGTGTGTTATTGCTCAACTATGAACCGAATTGATCTGCCACACCTAGTTTGGGCGATGGAGTCACTTGTAAATGGCCGGCTGGTTAACCAGATAAAGGTTAAAGATGAGGTGGCAAAGTATGCCAAAGTTGCATTAGAGCAAATGTTGGCCCTACCTTAATCTCATGTCTGATAAAAAAGGTAAGCCAACTCCTAAGCGAAAAGTAGCTGAGGCAAAGTTAAAGGTTTCATCTCTTTCACCTGGTGCTAGTAAAGAGGCAAAGCGAGCTCTTAAAGATCAGGCAAGAAAGCGGCGTATGGAGGCAAGAGCTGCTTATATGCGAGGTGAAGAGTCTGCTCTACCGCTTAGAGATCGCGGCGCAGCTAGAAGATTTGTAAGAACCTATATTGATGAACGCAAATCTGTTACCGAGTACTTCCTAATTATTATTATGGTGGTTTTATTTCTCACCATCATTCCAATTCCAGCAGTTCAACTTGCGGCAGTTGCGGTTATGTACTCATCCATGATCTTTATTACTTTAGATGGCATATTTTTATCCCGCAGAATCAAGCGGCTGGTGAAAGAAAAATTTCCAGAGGAGCCAACTAGAGGAATTGGACTTTACGGCTGGATGAGAGCTACCCAATTACGAAGGTTACGAGCCCCTGCCCCACAGGTAGGACCGGTTAAGAAAAAGAAAAAGTAAGTATTAAGCCCTAGGTTTTGGGCTAATCGTCTTTGCTGGATCAGTTGTAATCACATCTTTTAACGCAGCATCAATCTCACTCATTATTGATTGATCTAGCTTTACGCCAGATGCCTTCACATTCTCTTTAATCTGAGCCGGTTTAGTTGCGCCAATAATTGCACTTGAAACATTTGGATTTTGCAGCACCCAAGCAATTGCAAGTTGCGCAAGTGTTAACTCAGCCTTGGCTGCAATTGGAACTAGCTTTTGAACCGCTTCTAAGATTGGCTCCTTCATAAATCCAGAGATCATATTTGCGCCACCTTTTTTATCAGTGGCACGTGATCCAGCTGGGGCCTTCTTACCTGGCAAGTACTTTCCAGTTAACACTCCTTGAGCAATTGGCGACCAGACAATCTGACCAATTCCCTCTTTTTCCGAAAGTGGCACAACCTGGGATTCAATCACTCGCCACAACATGGAGTACTGAGGTTGGCTAGAGATAAAGCGGTAGTAACCCTTTTGATCTTGAATCTTCAATGCAGCTGCAATCTGTTCCGCATTCCACTCAGAAAAGCCGATATATAAAACTTTTCCGCTTCGAATTAAATCATCAAAGGCACCCAAGGTCTCCTCGAGTGGAGTCTCATAATCAAATCGATGGGCTTGGTAGAGATCAACATAATCAGTTTTTAATCGTTTTAATGATGCGTTGCATGACTCCATGATGTGTTTACGAGAGAGGCCACGATCATTTTTGCCAGTACCAGTTGGCCAATAAACCTTGGTAAATAACTCATACGATTCACGTCTAACACCCTTTAATGCTTTTCCTAAGACAGTTTCAGCTCTGGTGCCGGCATATACATCGGCGGTATCTAATGTGGTAATTCCATACTCAAGGGCTGCACGAACACACTTAGTTGCTGCCTCTGCCTCAACTTGGGAGCCATGGGTGATCCAATTTCCATAAGTTATTTCAGATACATACATTCCAGTACTGCCCAGGCGGCGATATTCCATTTACCAACCATAACCGCACCGGCTTATCTAGGCAATTGGCGTGGTGATTTGCTTTCCCTCGCCAGTGGCAGCAAACTCCGCCTACAACTTAATATTGAAAGATTACGAGTGTGACTGGGGGAAGTCGGTGTAAATCCGACGCTGTCCCGCAACCGTGAGAAAGATGTTCCTTTCAAGTCGGATTACCCACCACATTTGATTTATTAACCACCCGTCGAGGATTGCGGGGCGGGAAATCTCATCTAGATGAGTTTTTTCGCTTACGTGAAACTCTCTATTTTGAGAGGCACCACATGTTCAGTAATTTGTT
>SXGQ01813972.1_pt1 | contig 10733 bp, 13 predicted proteins | sample 3178371 | NCBI WGS metagenome assembly SXGQ01 (sample SAMN11356859, study PRJNA531348) | freshwater metagenome | isolation source: freshwater sample F1-20 | place: China: Fuxian Lake, Yuxi | collected 2017-12-25 | reverse complement strand
CTGATGCGGGCTTACCTTGCACGTGCTGATTCATCAGTTTGATGAGTTTATCGGCGTAGGTCGGGTCGGTGGCATAGCCATCGTTGACCAGCCAACGCGCGGCATCTTCCCTGTCAGCAGCGTTGTTGCAACCCTTGTAGACGTGGTAATCCTTGTACCAACGCTCGACCAAGTAATAGACGCAAGTTTCAAGATCAGGAAAGTCAAGGAAAGTGTCCTGAATTGTGATCCACCTGCCGTTGATGTACTCCTTGGTGTTACGAGCAGTGCCGCTACCTTTCAGCCCGAAGAAATTATTCTCACCGCTGACGTGTTTGCCGTAGCCCGATTCAAGCGCCCACTGCGCAGCTACCAGTTCAGGGAATTTGGCACCAGCCTTTCGAGCGGCTGCACAGACGCCATCCCAGTTGTTGTCAAACTTGTCCTGCTTGCCAGCTTGCGTCCAGGTTTTGAACCAAAGCTGATCTCTATTCAAAATTCCCGGCGATGCCTTTAATATCGCAGCTTCCAATTCAAAGATCGCCGCTGTTTGATGCGGCAATTCTTTGTAGTACTTGAAGAGGTCAACTAGCCTCAGGCGGTTCTGGGTCGTCATCGTTCCATGGGGATGAGATAGACATCGGACCGCCCAGCAAGCGGCTTTCACCAGTCTGCTCAGGCGTGGGCTCTTCGTGTTTAATTACAAGCTGACGTTTTTGCCGTTCATCTTCAAGATCAATAACCTTGTTGATCTTTTCAATTTCACGGTCAAGGCGTGGCGTTAACGTCGCTTGGAATTTGGCTTGCTGCGCAGCACGTAAAAGATGATGCCGCCAATCCCGTTGGTCGTAACGCCACAGCCAGACAACGTCAGCGTTTAACGCTTTGGGAAGACAAGCTTCAGCACTTTGACTAGAAGCTGCACCCAAGAGTTTTCACGGATGGGCAGCAGGGCGATGATTTCACTGCCGGCAGCCACAACGATGGCAAGTGCAGCGAGAGTGGTGGGATCCATGACGGAATAGCGTCTACTACCAGCTTACTTTCTGATTTCTAGCTTGATCAACCGTTGCTCGTGATCAAGAATACGGTCGTCAATTTTGCCAATCTTTTCTTCAAATTTGATCTGGTTTTTCAACACGTCATCCAGCTTTGTGGGCACGGTATAGACGAGGTAAAAAATACCGGAAGCAAGAGCAATCGTGGCTGCAACGCCAATGCCGGCGATGGTTTCTTGTTTGACACCACGCCAAAAACCGCCGTCAGACATCGCACGCCTGCAAGTACGGTTTTATGTTATCGCCCTTGCCCACGGGTTTTTTTGCGCCCGTGATTTGGTAAAGAATTTACCCCTTGTCCTTGGCGTGTTTTTTTCGGTTTGCCGGGCACATGCTGAATGGCTTTGACGCCAACTTTGGATTTGACCGCCATTACCAAGGCACTCCGCTGGTTTTAACAGGGTGCAGCTTCTCTTGGATGGCGGTGGACAGGGCGGCTTCGATCTCGGCTACCTTTTCATCGCCAAACTGGGACTTCACCCAGCCCACCACGGTTGCCTTATCGAGATCGGCATACGGGATGAGCTGATCCGCTTCGGGCGGTTCCAAACCGATGGACCCGTACGCGCCAGCCTGTTCGCCATCTTCAAAACGGGTCACGGTGTAATGGACGGTATACACCACGCCATCGGCAATGGTGCGCTCCATGTTGGCGATGTCCCAGTTGGTAAACGGGAAATCCACGCCAGGGATTTGTTCAGCGGCTTTGGGCATGACGGGCGTTGCTGTACTAGGAGTGTAGGCGTGGTGGCAAGGGAAGGAAAATGGGCGGTTGCCCGTCCCAGACCCATTAACGACGTGGACTACTGAACTTCAAATTTGAGTCAAATTAGACGTTCTCCAGCTCGGTGGCGATGTCAAGAAGTTCACGAGGACTTATGACGGCGCCAGCAAGCGAGTCTTCAAACGTGAGCTGATCCGCAACAGCACGAAGGGCGGCAGCAACCCAGGTTTGTCGAGGTTTTCCGCAAGGCGCATTGAGGTACGCATCAAACACCGCCTGCGCGGCGGGTGAAAGATTAGTCATTAATCAATGGATCAAGTTCGTCAGCAATGATCAAAAGTGTGCTGATTGCTTTTGCATTAGTAAGTTGCCATGAAGCAGCTCGTAGAGCGGCAGCAGTTCGCGCACAAGTATTGCCGGATGATTTAGAAGCAACAGCATTTAACACTGTTTGAGCGGCTGATGAAAGTTGCCGATCAGCAATTTCCTGCGTACAATTTTCGCCATAAAAATCAAAAGCCTTTACATGAAGCAAAGTGCTGGGGGACTCAGTGCCAAGCCAGTTTGGGCGAGCCTTGTAGCTTTCTGCGGGTAAGAGTTCAGTCGTCTTATCCGCCAGCTCCGGCGGTGGGGTGATCGAGTGATCCGTGTAATCTTGTTGGGTCATGGTTTCTAGGGAACTGTGGCCTGGGGCAGGAGCCGTAAACTCGCTGCCCTACCACCTTAGTACATGCGGCAATCCCCTGTCCCAGTCAAGGTCAGCAGTGAAGGGGACTAATCACTCCAAGCCCAGTAGTTGCTTGAGATCTTCAACTGTCAGACCTGCCCGCTGCAGTTTTTCTTCTGCAGTTGGCTCTGGTGTTGGCTCAGGCTGTGGGCGATTTTGGATTTCGGTAATCTCCTCAGCAGTGAGGGGAATGATTTTTTGCTCGCCGGTAATGACGTTGACTTCAATGCGTTCCATGATCAGCTCAGGTACATAATGTTTAGGGTACCGGCATCAAAGGTATCGGTGCCGTTCATTGTGGTAATGCGAACGCGGTCGAGTGTTGCCGACAAGGATACGCTTCCAGATCCAAAACCTGCGGCACCACCGGAAGACCAAGAAATTAATGAACCTTCGACCCAATCATTTCCTGTGATGTTTGCTATTGTCATTATTCCCTCGTGAACATTTCCCGACGCATTGGGGTTGGAAATCCTAAAGCCACTGCTGTGAGTAGCCGCCCCTAGACCGTTGTCAAATGGACCTTGAACGCTTCCACCATACCCTGAAGTAGTTGGTCCGCTTGATGTTCCAAGCTGCACTTGTATGGGGCTTGAGCCGTTTGTGCTTACACCTTTGAACATCACGATTATTTTTTTGACAGTCGATGGAATACTTGTAAAATCAATCGACGTACCACTGGTAGAAGCAACAGCAGTTGCACGTGTTATGCCACCACTTGCTGTTGACCAAGTAGGCGCAGAACCCGATCCATTGCTGGTCAATACCTGACCGCTTGAACCGTAGTTAGCACCAGCAAGACCCCAAGCGCCGTTGTTGGCTATTCGCAATCGCTCCGTCGGAGAAGACGCTCCATCCGCCGTAGTCGAAAACACTAGACGCCCTGGCATATCATTAGCGCCAGGGGTGCCGTCTACAGCGGCTTCAATCTGAGCGGCGCGGATTAAATTCGTGCCATCTGCACCTTGGAAGGTAATAACACCACATTGATCGCCAGAAACAACAACAGTGTGCTGTCCTACTGATGCGCCTCGTGTTTTACCTAGATTAAATGTTGGTCCTGTCGCATCGGCAGCACCACGAACAACAGAAGAACTAGCTGTTGCAGCCGTTACGCCTTCAATTTGAACTAGAGGTGTGGATGCGTTTCCTGCAAAATTACTACGCGCACTAGACGTGCCCACTAAGAGCCTGCCGGAGCTGTCGATGCGGGCGCGTTCGATGTTGCTTGTATAGAGTAGAAGGGCTGAAGAAGTTGATGCGCCCAATGCAATATTGGTGGTTTGGGCTTCAACAAAAAATGAAGCGCCAGTTGTTCTCTCTATCGTTTGCGTACAGTTTGCCCCAGATGTAGACAAGTGCAACGTAGCCCCAGGGCTCGTCGTTCCAATCCCTACGTTGCCTAGTGCGATGTAATTATCGCCGCCGTCAGTGTCGAGTTGAACTTTAATTGCGCCTGCTGAATCGTAAAGTCTAAACAAACCATCATCAGACGCATCAGTCTGAAGGGTCATTCCACCGCCAGCCCCAGCGTTTGCTCGTGCGGAAAATAGTGCTTGTTGAGTGCCGGATGCTTGAACGGTAAGAATTGAGCCAGGTGAACCAGTCCCTATGCCTACTCGGTTATTTGGCGCGTCAACATAGAGCGTATTAGTGTCAACAGCAACGTTGCCGTTTGCGTCAATCGTCAGGCGTGAAGTACCAGCCGTCGAAATACCAATTTGATCAGTGCCAGGTGAATAAAAACCAGTATCAGTTCCGCTGTCCTTGAAGTAAATCGACGGAGCTGCTGCCGTGCCGTTCTCAACCGGAAGGGTGCTCCACTCGCCATCAAGTTGAAAAAGAGTTACCCATGCACTATTTGCTGAATTACGTAGCTTAAGGAGTCCCGTTGTGGTATCCGCCCAGAACTGGAAGGCGTAAGTCGTAGCCGGTGCAGTTGCGCCACTGTTCTGCGACACAATCGCAGCGAGCGCGTTATTCAGGTCACTACGGACGGCAGCACCAGTGCCGTTGGCAATGACGTAATCATGCTGAGCCATGGGCTAGCCCGCTTCCAGACAGTGTTTGTCCAACTTTAGCCGCCTCTGCCATAGCCAACCGCACTCCAGTTGAAGTTACGGCTGACCGCAGTTCCAGCAGAGTTTTTGAACGTAACCGTAAAGCCAGTGCCTGACACGCTGGTGACCTCGAAGTAATCGCCGGTGCCCATGTTTTGGGCGGTAATCCCGATGCTCGGTAGGTAGGCGTTGACCCCACCAAGACTTGCCGTACCAGTCCAGAAGGCATTGGTGAAGGTGATCGCCTTAGCCCCAGCACCACTGCTGACGGGTCCATCGCTGTTTTCGGTGCGGCGTTGGAAGGTGGCGTCGTAACCCAGCTCGTCCACCAAAATGTTCTGGTCGATGGCGCTGCTGGTGAGATCAGCGCGGAATTGGAAGCCGCGACCACGGAAGGCACCGTTGACGAACTCCTGCCAGTTACCCCATGTGGGGCTGCCGCTCGGGTTGTCGGTAGTGGAGCGCAACATCAACCTGGCGTTCACCTTGTCGGTCACGGCGCCGTCCCAATCGCTCCAGTCGTCCACGGTATTGGTGCGGGAGTCGATCAGGTCGGATGGGTAGTAACCACGGGTAACGAAGTAGCGGCGGAGGTCAACAGAAAAGGTATTGCCGAGATCCAGCGTGTTGAGGAAGGTGTAATTGCCGGACGCGAGAACTTCACCGATCACATCGAAGTTGACCATTGCATCAACGTCAACAACGGTGTCAAAGGCAGTGTCACCATCCAAGGTGAGCGCATCGAACTCGTCGCTGTAAAACACATCGACTTTCGATCCTTGGAACGGTGGAGCGTCTTGATCTTCCCGGCGCGTTTGGATTGTTAGCGGGGCGATGGTATCTGGCAGGTCGATGATGACGCTGGTTTCACTGGCGCTTTGGCGTCCGCCGTCATCCTCAAATTTCACCAGCACTTCGCCTTCAACAAGCGGGATGATCGCTTCGGTCGAACTACCGGATTTGGCGGGGATCAGGTCGACGCTGTTGCTCCAAGTCGCGGTGCCATCGGTCAGGCTGCTGTGGCGAATATGGATCTTGCCGCCAACTTTTACGTCAAGGTCAACGGTTTCGGTCCAGCGCAGGCGACCGGAGTTGTTGTTGATCGCCTCGAAGGTGAGGTTCTGGACGTTGCCTGGGACGGCGGTTTTGCCGATCAGATCAAATTGAGCGGTTGCAATGTCGCTGACCTTGTTGAGGTAATTCGAGGCAGTGATTTGCACATACAATCTGCCCGGACGTGTGGACTTGATTTGCAGCGACGGTGAAGTTGTTATGGTTTGACGCCAGTTATCGTTGTCAATTCGGTGTTGCACGCGAAATTCATTGGTTCGCTGCATCGGGCTAACCCAGCTCAGGTCAAAACCGGAAAATATGCTTTGACCGTCTTGGTATAAGTATTCGCTACCCGAAATACTTGTTGGCGCATCAGGTTTGGCGGACAGATTTGCAATACTTCTTTCCGTCAGTTTTACATCTGATTCAATCGCCTCGTAAATACTGCTGTTGTATTCCAACGCGGTAACGCCACAAATTCCGTCCTCTCCTTCGGCAACACTCAGAACACGATATTGCTGGGATTGAACGTCGGTTGTTTGGATGAGCCAGATGCTGTTGGCGTTGGGCGCTTCGCTAAAGGCGCTGCTGACGTTGATGGTTGTGCCAGCGATGCTGCTAATGGATTTTGTTTCCACCAAGCCGGTGGGCATCAACACTGAAATCGTTGGGCTGTTGGATAGGTTTACAGACAGATTGCTGCTGCTATCGACCGTGATGGCAGTTGTGGTGGCGCTTGTGATGCGACCGCTGCGACGTGTTCCAGCTTTCAGGGGGTCGGCAATATCAATCACCATCCCAGGGCGCAAAACAATTCCGCTGTCAATGGAGACGGAAAACGTGACGGTTTCGGTGAGGTTTTGTTCGCTCAGTAGTGCCCACTTACCGGCACGGTGTGCCTGACCTTGGCTGTAACAACCTAGTGCTTTGATGTCTTTGTTGATGATGCCATATTTGCCAACTGCGGTTGCATCTTCAACATATTCGTACTGCACTTCGCCTAGGGTTTCATAAGACTGCCAAGCAACAGTTGCAGTGGTATGACGTGCCTTTTGCGAAGAACCGCTGTATGCAAATATGCCATCAACAACATTGCTTGGACCGAGTAAATATTGCGAGTCGGTCGGCTTGTCCTGAAGTAGCACCAGCGAGCCGGCGCCATAATAGGCGATGCCACGAAATAGGCTGGTCATCTCTTGGATGACGTTGTAAACCTCGTCGCGGCTATTGATCAGCAGGTTGCAGGAAAAACGCGGTTCCTGCCCTCCGCGTCCATTGCTAACCAGCGTGTTGCAGTATTGGCTGATGGCGTAGAAGTCGTATTTATCAAGGCTGCTGGCAGGAATAGATGCGCCGTAACGGGTATTGGTCAACAGGTCATATAGACACCAAGCGGGGTCATTGCACCATGTAGCCGCGCCAAACGTGCCGTCCCAGACGCCCGCATAGGTAACGCGACCGAGGTATGTGGTCGTATCGACAGTGGCATTAGATGGCAGGCGAATTTTGATGCCACGAATCAGGTATTTGCGAGACGGGATGTTATTGAAATTACGGGCGTCAAAACGTAAACCAACAAGGGCGCTGTTGGGATAACGTAGTTTTTCGTCAATGATTTCGGTGTAACTAGACCAAAAAATATCATTTTGACGTTTCGCAGAGCTTTCGTCGGCACTGGTTCTTGTTACACGAATATCAACTGGAAATGCGCCATTGAAGGCGATCATGTAATCGCGCTGGTACAGGTTTCCAGTTTTTCCACTAATTGTGTCGCTTAAAACTTCTGTGTAGCCGCCACCGTTATATTGAACTTGGATGTTCAAAGAAACGCTATGTCCGACAATATCACCGTCGTCTTGCAAAATCTGCAAAGCCGGAACATTTACCGTTACCCTTACGCGATCAACTGCGGTATTTGAAATTGTGCGAGTAACTGGAACTCCACTAAAAAGTTGAACACTGACACCGTTTTCTGATTCCGTTGCGTTGAGATCAGCTCCAATAGGTGTCTGGGATTGCGTCCCATTGCGTGTTATGACTTGATAACCACGAAAGTTTTTATTGCCAGCAGTATCTTCAATCGGAGTTTCATCTAAATAAATACTATTGGCACCATTATCTAAACCTTGAATTTCACCTTCTGAAAGAAGATCTAGAACACTTGCATACTGTGTTGATTGCAGCGAATCATCCGCTTCGTAAGGAGTGCGATTGCCGCCGCCACCGCCTTTGCCGCCTCCTCCGCCGCCACCGCCACCAGCGCCAGCAATGCCCAAACCCAGACCGGCGTTATGGACTCGGATGCCATTGGCAATAAAGGTATGGTGACCTTCAACCGTTAGGTTGTAGACCGTTCCGGTGCAGAATTCGGTCTTGCCCACAATGGGGCGTAGGTGATTATTGGCGTCAACGAGGCAATCATCTGCGCCAAGCGTGTCGATTTCGACGAAGGCGTTGAACTGATTCAATACCCAGTGGTTAGGGGTAGCGTCGATGCACTGACCGCCCCAGAGCGTGTAGCGAATAACGCGCTCTTTTTCGTGCTCGTGGACTTTGAGGATCTTGGCTTCGTGCAGAGCGCCAGCGTCATCAAAACTCAGGACAAAATCGCCTGGCTGCAGTTCATCAATGCGGCGTTTGCCACCAGGAACAGCAACAAGTGTGTGCCCTAAAAAGCATCCACCGCCACCGCCGCCACCACCAGCACCACGAACAGAAGGAATACCGTTTTCCATTAACCCTTACTGGCAAAAACTTCGCCGGTATCTTTGCCGGCATTGCCACTGAACTCAACGTCAAGCCCGCTGGAAATTACAGCCGAACCAACAAAAAGTCGCCCATATGCAATAGGGATTGGCAAACCTTGCTTGGCAGTATTAACAATTCCACTGAAACTAAAGGATTCAAGTTTTGCTGCTTCACGCCCACGCTCAAAAGATGGTGGTTCGGGTGTAGGGGAAATTGCTTGAGCAATACCGCCAATTACAAGCGATGCGCCAATGCCAACAACAGCCGTACCGATAACTCCAATTCCCATAAATCCACCCAACGCAACGCCAGCAGACAAAATGCCTCCCGTAACAACAGCTAAGGCGATTAAACCAAGACCGGCAAAAATTTGAGTTGCTCCGTCGCCAGCACCTGCGATTACAGGCGTAATGCTAAAAACTTCACGTTCACTCCATGGGCACGCAATTAACTGCGCGTTGTCGGTAGTTATTTTTTCTTTTCCGATTGTTACGCGATAACCAACACCGTCTTGTTCGCTATCAACCAACCATTTATCTAAGCCGGGAAAGTTGACACACAGTGCCTTAATTGCCTGTGCTGGGCTATCAACATCAAATTGGAAACGGCATTGACCCAGCTTTTTGCGGAGTGCGCCGTAGACCTTAACGACTTTCATGCCGTAGGGCGCAGGCGGTGCTTTTTCCATAGTAGCTGTCGTAGCCGTAAAGGTCACGGCTGCTAAGGCGCCCCTGAAGGTGATGCAGGATCTGACCATCGCCCAGGTAAATCGCAGCGTGATTTGGCAGAGGTGATGCAAGCTGCATCAAAATTGCGTCGCCGTATTGCAGTTCCTCCACGGGAATGCGATGGAAGCCTTCATTGGCGAAGTTGTCCATATACAGGCTTTCGCCCTTGAGCCAGAACTGATCGCGGCGGTCGTAATCTTTCAGATCCAGTCCAAACTCGCGCTTGTACCAGTCGCGGCAAAGGCTATAGCAGTCCACGATGCCAAAGACGAACTCGCGTCCCACGTAGGGCAGTTCAAAGCCTTCTGGTTCGCAGTAGCCCCACTGTTCGGTCTGGGGATTAACGACGTGCCAGGGTAGTCCAGATTTTTCGCACGCCACGCGGTCGCCCTGAGACGGAGTGGGATTGGTTTTTGGGTGACTATGCACCACCGCCACGATTTCGCCTTGATCTTCAATTTGAGCGTATTCCGCACCGTTAATAACAAAGTGTTCGCTTGGAGTTTCCGCCAGATTGCGGCAAGGGAAATAGCGTTTACGTCCTTTAACCACTGCAACCAATCCGCATGATTCTTTTGGATATTCCGCTTTTGCGTGCTCCAACGCTTGCTCTTTGATGCTGTCAGTGAGTTTCATTGAATCAAACCCGCAGATGGGAAACTGCCAAATGGCAGCTCAGCCGTCTCGCCAAACCGCAACTTACAAGAGCTGAGCCGTTTGCCACATACATCGGCTGACAGGCTGGCAACACTGTTGTCGTTGATGTCCCAGTAATTGCTGCCGGTATAACCACATTCGGTGCTGCGGTAACGCCACTGGCAGATATTGGCGATGATCTGGCGCTGGGGGCTCATCACGCCGGCGAGGTCAAATTTGCTGGCAAGTTCAAAACTCACCGAATCGCGGTTTTCGCTGGCTTTACGGTCCACATACCAGATTTCGTCGGGGAACTTGGCGTGGGGATCGGCGGCGGCTTCGCCGTCTAGATATTTTTTCAGGGTGCGGATGCGTTTAACCGTTGCGCCACCTAAGTCGTTGCCGGCAGTCGTGACATTGACCAGCAGCAACAACGTCGTCATTACGCCGTCCAAATTGGAGATGGTCAGCGTGGGGCGCGGGAGCGTACCGGTGTTGCTGTACTCAAAGCCATCAGCCTTGATCGGCAGGCGGGTATAGGCATTGCCGTTCCAGACGATGTTGCCACTGACGTTTGCATTAGCGCCGTTGTGCCAGCGGTAAGTATCCGTGCTGCCGTGCAACGTTGCGTCCAGCGTCATCTCAAACAGCTCGATAATTGCGCTAGGGGCAATCTCCGCAAGATCCTCAAACGCACTGGCTACTGCCGTCCAAGTGACCGTGCCATCGGTAACCGTGCTGCCAATGTCGGTTGCCCAAACAGGCTCGGTACTGCCGCTTGTTCCAGCCGTCGTACAACGGAAGACAAGACCGCTTGCCTGCAGCGTCGTGGCGCGGCGAATATCACCGATAACGTAGGCAGTAGTGGCAGCCCAGGCGGTGTAAGCCATCAGGGTTCAAATACTTGGCGGAAGGTGGCAGTGATGGTATTCACGTTGGCGTAACGCAGATCGCGTGACCAACTTTCAACAACCCATTTGTATGCCGTTGCTTCGTCCAAAGGCGTCCAAGTAAAGCTGG
>SXGQ01813516.1_pt1 | contig 10733 bp, 11 predicted proteins | sample 3178371 | NCBI WGS metagenome assembly SXGQ01 (sample SAMN11356859, study PRJNA531348) | freshwater metagenome | isolation source: freshwater sample F1-20 | place: China: Fuxian Lake, Yuxi | collected 2017-12-25 | reverse complement strand
GCCGGTGGGCTTTAACCTGTTCGTGCTGCAAGGCATGACCGGCCGCCATCTGCTGTGGATCGCCCGAGTGACCTTGCCCATGTTCATCATGATGGTGGTGGCCGTGGCCCTGATCTACGCCTTCCCGGTCATAGTGACCTGGCTGCCCAAACAGATGATGTGAAGCCGGCTTGGCTCACGCTGGTTTCAAGAAAACCAGGCCGCCCCGAAGCGCCGCGCGCTAAATGGGCCCGGGTCAATCGGCGGCGCCTCACCGAGCATCAGGGCGGCCAGCAGCTCGCCACTGCCCGGCCCGGTTGAAAATCCAATGTGCTGATGCCCGAGGGCCAGCCAGACGCCGGCCTGACCCGGCGCGGCATCGAGCATGGGTCGGCTGTCTGGCAGCGTGGGCCGACTGCCCAGCCAGGGCTGGGGATCGAGCGCTGCTCCCAGCGGCAGCAACTGCCGCACCGCGGCCTCGGCGCGTTGCAGCATCTTTGAACTCGGTGGTGCCGATGCATCGTCCAACTCGACGCCAGTGGTCAGGCGCATGCCCGCGCGCATGGGCGAGAGCACGCAGGCCGCCGCGGTGTCATAAATCGGGCGCCGCAGGCCAGCCCCCTGCCAGGCATAGTGCATGTGGTAGCCCCGCTCATGGAGCATCGGCAAGCGCCAGCCCCACTGCGCCCGCAGAAACTCGCGCGCCCAGGGGCCCAGGGCCAGCACCACCCGATCGACCTCGATGCACTGGCCCGATGCGGTCTCTATCCGCCAATGCGGCCCCACAGCACGCAAGGCACGCACGTCCTGCTGCAGCCAGCCCACGCCGCGCTGCATCAGGCTGTGGGCCAGGGCGCGCACCACCGCACCCGGCTCATCGACCGAAGCGGCACCGCGTACCCACAGGCCATGGCTGAAGCCCTGGCGCAAGTCCGGCTCGAGCTCTTGCAAGCCACCCGCATCCAGAGCCTCGCACGACAGACCATGCGCCGCATAAAGCCCGCGCGCCCAGGCCGCGCCCTGCCAAGCCTGCGCCGAGCGGTACAAAAACAGCCATCCCTCGTCGCGCCAATGATGCTGCGCCGCCGCCTGCGCCAGCCACTGACGGTGCAGCGGGCGCGAGAGGGAGATCAGCCCGTGCAAGGCCTGCGCCGTTTGGGGCAGAACCGACGCCCGGGCGTGGGCCAAAAAGGCCGCGACCGCCGACCAGCGGGCCAGCACATGCCGGTGTCGCAGCCTGACGCCCGGGTGACGGCCTGTCAGGATGTTCGGTAACTGGGCCCACAGGCCCGGGTGGTTAATTGGCAGCAAAGAAGTGGGCGAGACGATGCCGGCGTTGCCCTGGCTGGTCTGCGATCCAGGCTCGCAGCGGTCGATCAATTGCACATCCAGGCCCCTGCGCTGCAAGGCCCACGCGCAGGCCACGCCCACCATGCCCGCACCGATCACCGCAACGCGCATGTCATCCCCAGCCGACGCTTGCCTGCAAGTGCGGGCTCTTTCGTGTCATGATCTTTCATCCCCGCATGATAGACACAGCCCCCCCCTGGCCCCGTGCCAGCAACCTCAGCCGCTCGCAAAGCGCACCGAACACCAGCTCGCACCCCAAGCCGCTGGTGGGTGTGATCATGCTCGACACCCGCTTTCCCAGGCCACCCGGAGACCTGGGCCAGTTGCAAACCTACCAGCGCGCTGGCCTTGCGGCGCGCATGCGGAGGGTGCCGCAGGCCAGTGCCATGCGGGTCGTCAAGCAGGCCGACCCGACGCTCCTCAAGCCCTTCCTGGATGCCGCCATGACCCTGGTCGCAGAAGGCGCCACGCTGATCACCACCACCTGTGGCTTCCTGGCGCGCCACCAGAAAGCCTTGCAGGCGGCGGTGCCGGTGCCGGTGTACACGTCGAGCCTGTTGTGGTGCAAGCACCTGCCCGGCTGCGGCATCTTGACCTTCGATGCGGCCAGCCTGAGCGTCGATGTGCTCGAAGGCGCCGAAGTGCCCCCGGGCACGCCAATGGCAGGTCTTGAACCGGGATGCGAGATGCACCGAGCGATTTTGGAAGACATCCCCGAGATGGACCTGGCGCAGGTGCAATCCAATGTGGTGCAAGCGGCTCAGCGTTTGGTCAGAGACCACCCACAGCTTCGCCACATCGTGCTCGAATGCGGCAACATGCCGCCTTACCGCCAGGCCGTGGTCCAGGCCACGGGTCGCACCGTGCATGATCTGCAAACCCTGCTGCTTGATCGGTTGGGCAAGACATGAGGGCACGCGCGGTTTGCAGGTGTGCTGCGACCGAACAGGAGCCTTATCGCCGCCAAGCCCCCACCTAAAATCATTGCACCATGCAAACAGTCCTCGCCATCTGTGTCGGCGCCAGCCTGGGTGCACTGGCACGCTGGCAGCTCGGACTATGGCTCTCGCCCGGCGGTCTGATCGCCTGGGGCACTTTGGCCGCCAACCTGATTGGCGGCTTTTTGGTGGGCTTGGCCATCGGGGTGATCAATGCCCGACCCGAGCTCGACCCGGTCTGGCGCCTTTTTCTGATCACCGGCTTTCTGGGCGGGCTGACCACTTTTTCGAGCTTCTCGGCCGAGGTGATGAGCGAGCTGACTGAAGGCCGACTGGGCCTGGCCTTATTCACCGCCCTGACCCACCTGATCGGCTCGCTCGTGTTGACCTGGCTGGGCCTCAAGCTCGTGGCCTGGTGGGCAAGCTGACGCGAATGAGGTTAGGGGTTAGGGCTTAGCGGCGTACGCCGCAAACCAGCACGCCCGGGTCGTTGTGCACCACTGCTCGCTCGTTTTTGGCGTGGGCCACCTGCATGTCGCGCGGCAAGGTCACACCGTTCTTGACCGCCAGCACCTCGGCCATGATGGACACGGCAATTTCAGCCGGCGTCTTGCTACCGATGTAAATACCGATCGGTCCGCGCAGTCGATCGATCTGCGCCGGCGTGAGACCAAAGTGTTCGATCATGCGCTGATGCCGGGCGTCGTTGTTGCGGCGCGAGCCAATGGCGCCGACATAAAAAGCGTCGGTGTTCAAGGCCTCGAGCAGGGCCAGATCGTCAAGCTTGGGATCGTGCGTGAGCGCGATGACGCAGCTGCGCTGATCAGCCCGAAAAGCCATCACCACATCGTCGGGCATCTCGCTGCTCATCTGCACGCCGGCCACCGACCAGGCGCCCCGGTATTCCTCGCGCGGATCACACACGGTCACTGCAAAGCCCGAGAACAGGGCCATGGTGGCCAGGTATTCGGTGAGCTGACCGGCACCAATGAGCAGCATGCGGTACTCGGGGCCGAAGGTGTTGACCAACTCAAGCTCGGTGAGCGCGAGCTCGGCCGGCGAGTCTGCCGGCGCCAGCGTGACCGCACCGTCTGCAAGCTTGACGCTGCGCTGCATCAGCTGGCCGGCCTCGAGCGCTTGCACCAGCTGCGCCAGCGATTGGGTGCATGGATCGAACTCGAGCAGCAGCTCGAGCGTGCCGCCGCAAGGCAGACCAAAACGGTGGGCCTCGTCGGCACTGACACCGTACTTGATAAAGCGCGGCGCGCCCACCGGGATGGATCGGCCGTCAGCGCCCTGCCCGGCCCCCTTGTAGGCCTGGGTGTACTGGTAGATCAGGTCGTCCTCGATGCAGCCGCCCGACACCGAGCCGACCACCGCACCGTCTTCGCACAGCGCCATGATGGAGCCCACCGGTCGCGGTGAAGAGCCCCACGTACGCACGACGGTGGCCATCAGTGCGCGCTTGCCCGCTGCTCGCCAGTCGCGCAGCGTGCGCAGGACCATCACATCTAGGTTTTCCATGGCTCGAGTGACTGGCTGTGTCAGCGGGCGAGCCAGATCAGGCCCATCACCACGATCATCACACCCGCACCGCCCACAGCGGCGAGCACAGCAGGCAAGAGCACCGAAGGCGAGCCGCCCGCTGATGCGGCACGCGGTTGTGCGTCTTGAGCCGCAGCCGGGGCCGGTCCGTGGCGCCGCTGCATTTCGTCGTCAAAGCGCTTGAAAAAATCTTCGGCCAAGGACCTGGCCGCGCCATCGATGAGGCGCTGGCCCAATTGAGCCACCTTGCCTCCAACCGATGCATTGACGGTGTAGGCCAGATCACAACCGCTGGCCGTGGGGATAAGCTGCACCTGCGCGCTGCCCTTGCCGAAACCAGCCGGACCGCCCTGGCCATCGAAGGAGATGCGGTAACTGGCCGGCGGCTGTATGTCGCTCAGGCTGATGTGGCCCTTGAACTTGGCCGACACCGGGCCAATGCGCAGGGACATGCCGATGTCGTATTCGTTCTCAGCCGTGGCCTGGACCTTGTCGCAGCCGGGAATGCACAGCTTGAGCACCTCGGGGTCATTGAGCGCCTGCCAGGCTTGCTGCTGCGTCACGCCCAGCGAACGGGTGGCTTGCATGTCCATGATGGGTCTTCCTTGCTCACTTGATTTTGGTTTGACGGCACATGCCCGATTTTGCAACACCGGGGCAACTACCGCCGGCGTACGGGAAAAAGTTTAGTTGCGCAGCAGTCGAGCCAGGCTGGCGGCGAGCTCTTGCAAACGGCTTAGGTTGTGGACCGCGAGCATGGCATGGGCGTGCGCGTGCAGCGCGGCAGCACCTCGGGCCAAAGGCGCGTAGCCGTCAAAACGCATCAACGGGTTGAGCCAGAGCAATCGCCGGCTGTGCAGGCGCAGCCACTGCAGTTGCTTCTGCAAGACTTCAGGCTCTCCCGTGTCCAGACCGTCCGTGATGATCAGCACCACCGTGCGCCGACCAATCAGCCGGCGCGCATGCCGCTGTCGCAACTGCGCCAGGCTGGCCCCCAGACGCGTGCCGCCGGCGTAGTCGGCGATCAAGGCGTTGGTTTGCTCGAGCATGGCGTCTGTATCGGCCAGTCCAAAAGCGCTCTGCAGGTCGGTCAGGTCCATGCCGAAGGCCAGCACGTCGCGGCGCCTGTGCGCACGCGTGGCTGCATGCAAAAAGGCCAGCAGCATGCGGCTGTAGCGCTCCATGGAACCCGAGACATCGACCAGCACCATCAAGGGCAGTGGACTCATGCGCCGCTCCAGACGCGGCAGATCCAGCAACTCACCACCGCTGCGCGCTGCCCGTCGCATCACCCCCGGCCAGTGCGGGCGCTCGCCTCGCCAGCCCGGTCGCATGCGCCGCGACGGCAACTCGGGCATGCGCAAGGCGATCTCGCGGGCCAGACGCTCGACCAAGGCGTATTCATCGGCCGACAGGCTGTTGAAGTCTGCATGGTGCAAGCGCTGCAGGTCGCTGGCGGTCATGGCCGCGTCGAATTCAAATTCGCGGTCCTTGGCCTGAGGCTGGGCCAGAGGCGTTTTGGCACGAGGGGGCTGCAGCGCATCGCGCACGCGGGCGCGGCGGCGGTCTGGCTCAGCGCGGCCCTCGGCAGTGGGCAGCAACTGGGCAAGCAGCTTGTGGGCAACTCTAGGGTCGCGAAAAAAAGCATCAAAAAGCTCACGGAAAACCGCCCGGTCTCGCTCACGGCTGACCAGCACGGTCTCCAGCGCCGCGGCCAAGTCATCTCGCCGACCCAGATCGATCAGCAAGGCCGCCTGCTGCGCCAGCGCAATGCGGCTGGCATCGACCGGCACACCCGCGCGCCGCAGGCTTCGGCCAAAAGCCGTCAGGTTGCCAGCCAGCCGGCCAGAGCGGGCGTCACCGAGTTGCACGCGAGCCCACCCACGCTGCAAGCCGCGCCGGCGCGGCGATGCGGTGCCCGTTCAAAGACCTCATGCGGCGTCTTCAGAGTGGAGGATTTCCCGGGCCAGGTCCTGGGTCAGGGCGGCCACATCTTCGCGCTGCTTGAACAAGATGCCGGCCGTGTCAGAGGCCACTTCCGGATCGAGCGAGAGGGTGTCGAGCGCAACCAGGGCTTTGGCCCATTCCACGCTCTCGGCGATCCCAGGTGCCCGGGCAAAGGCATCCTTGAACGGCGACTGGCGCAACTTGCCGACGAAGCGGGCCACCTGCGCCGTCAGCTGCTCGCTCGCTTGCGGCACCTGGGCCCGCACAATGGCCAGCTCGCGCTCACGTTCGGGGTAGTCGAGCCAGTGATAGAGGCAGCGGCGCTTGACCGCGTCATTGAGTTCACGGGTTCGGTTGCTGGTCAAGATGGTCACCGGCGGCACCTGGGCACGCACGGTGCCCAACTCCGGAATGCTGACCTGGTATTCGCCCAGGTATTCGAGCAAGAAAGCCTCAAAGGGCTCGTCGGCGCGGTCGATCTCATCGATGAGCAGCACCGCCCCTGGCTCTGGCGCTTGCAGCGCTTGCAACAAGGGCCGTCGGATCAGGTAGTGCCCGGTGTAGATCTCGCGCTCAAGATCGCCGACCTCGCCACGCCCCTCGGCGGCGCGCATGTGCAAAAGCTGGGCCGCATAGTTCCATTCGTACAAAGCCTCGCGCTGCTCCAGGCCGTCATAGCACTGCAGGCGAATGAGGGCGCGCTGCAAGGCAGCGGACAAGGCTTTGGCCAGCTCGGTCTTGCCCACGCCGGGCTCGCCCTCGAGCAACAGGGGTCGGCCCAGGCGCAAGGCCAAAAACACCGCGGTGGCCAGGCGCCGGTCCGCAAAATAACCGGCCTCCTGCAGGGCCTGGCCCAGGGCATCGATGCTGGCAAAGGATGGGTGTGACATGTGCCCATTGTGTACGAGGTCAGGCCGGCGCACCAAGACCGGCCGCGCCCAGCAAAAAGCCCGCTCGAGGCGGGCTTTTTGCTGCTGGCCCCGACCCCATAACAATGGGTTGGGGCGGGCGGGGCGGTTAGGCCTTCTTGACGTAAGCTGTGCACCAGCCGTTGGCCGCCACTTGCTTGCCCGGGAAAATGGAGCAAGGGCCCGCCTTGGAGCCGGCCGCGCCGGTGTAAAGCTGGCAATTGCTGCACTTTTGAGCCGCAGCGTGCTTGGGGAACTTCTTGGCATCGACCTTGGTGGTGTCGGCCGCGTAGCCCAGAGAGACGGCCTGCGCATCTTTTTCGTTGACCATGGCTTGGGCAGAGGCAGAACTTGCGGCAGCCAAAGCGGTGCCGCCCAAGGCGACTTGCATCATGAAGACGCGGCGATTTGCAGATTTCATGGGGATCCTGTCGTAGTTGTTGAGAACAATCCAGATGCTAGCACCGCGGCCATATCCGACTGCATTAGTCATGGATAACACGCCGACATTGGGCCAATGTCGGGCCCAGATGGCGCCTGAGGGCGGGCAGCCAGGTCCGTCCAATATCGGGCAAGCAGCTATGATGGGTTGCCCATGGAACCACACAGCGACAAGACCGTTTTTTCCCCGCAACTGAGCGGACAGACTTTCGAGGTGGACAGCGCTGCAGGGCCTTTGGCCGTGCACACCGCAGGGCATGGGCTGCCCCTGCTGCTGCTGCACAGCGTCAATGCCGCGGCCAGCGCGGCGGAAGTGCGCCCGCTGCACGAGCACTACGCAGCCGGTCGGGCGGTGTTTTCCATGGATCTGCCCGGCTTTGGCGGATCCGCCCGCAAACCGATGCTCTACACACCGCGGGTGATGACGGACGCGCTGCACCAAGTGGTGCAAGCGATCCGCAGCCGCTGTCAGGGCGCCCCGGTGGACGCTCTGGCGCTATCGCTGTCTTGCGAATTTTTAGCCCGCGCGGCCAGCGAGCGGCCGCAGGACTACCGCAGCCTGGCCTTGGTCAGCCCCACCGGTTTGAGCGGGCGTACGCAGCGCCGCGAGCCAGCGGGCAGCACGGCCGTATTGCCCTGGCTGCACCGTGCGTTGAGCGCCTGGGGCCCCGGACTTTACCGCGCCCTGACCCGACCGGGCGTGATCCGTTTTTTTCTGCGCAAGACCTGGGGAGGGTCTCAAATCGACGCGCTCATGTTTGAAGAGGCGGTGCGTGTTGCCCGCACGCCTGGGGCCGAGCATGCGCCGCTGAGCTTTTTGTCGGGCGCGCTTTTCAGCCGCGACATTCTCAATGTATACGAGAGCCTGAGTCAGCCGGTCTGGATGTGTCACGGCGTGCGCGGCGACTTTACCGACTACCGGCAAAAATCGCTGTTGCAAGCCCTGGGCAACTGGAAGGTACAGGTGTTTCCCACCGGCGCCCTGCCCCACTTCGAAGTCCTGCCCGACTTTTGCAGCGCCTGGGATGCACACATGGCCAAGACCTAGAAGCACCCACTCTCGAACCGGAGCCCACCTTGAAAATCGCCACCTGGAATGTCAACTCGCTGTCCATCCGGCTGCCCCAGGTGCTGGACTGGCTGGCAGCCAACCGAGTCGATGTGCTGTGCCTGCAAGAGCTCAAACTCACGGACGATAAATTTCCGCTGGCAGCGCTGGAGCAAGCGGGCTACCCGCACTGCGCGGTCTTTGGCCAGAAAACCTACAACGGCGTGGCGCTGATCAGCCAGCATCCTTTGAGCGATGTGCTGCGCAATATTGCGGGCTTTGAAGACGAACAGGCCCGAGTGGTCAGCGCCACAGTGCAGGCGCCCGGGGGGGATCTGCGGGTGGTCAATGGCTATTTTGTCAACGGTCAGGAACCGGGCAGCGAAAAGTTTGCTTACAAAATGAATTGGCTGCAAGGCTTGCACCGGCAGATTGCTGCCGAACTGGCTGGGCCTGCGCCATTGGTGCTCGTGGGCGACTTCAACATCACGGCCGACGACCGCGACACCCACGACCCTCAGGGCCTGCGGGAAACCATACACCACACCACGCAAGAGCGTCAGGCCTTTGCAGCGCTGCTGGGCCTGGGCCTGGTCGATGCCTTCAGGCTGTTTGATCAGCCCGAAAAGAGCTACTCCTGGTGGGACTACCGAGAGATGGCTTTTCGCCGCAACAAGGGGCTGCGCATCGACCACATTCTGGTCAGCCCATCGCTCAAGGCAAGGGTCAAAGCCTGCACCATCGATCGATCGCCCCGAAAGAACGAACGCCCCAGCGACCACGCCCCTGTGATCGTCGAATTGGCCGAGCCCGTGCCACCACACGGGCCTTAGCTGCCCTCTACGGGTGAGAGTGTGAGCCGCGCCAAGGGCGGCACTTTGCTGTGGTGCCTCAGTCGGCGGTCACCTTGTAGCGCTGCGCCGCGCCAACCCAGCGCTCGATTTCGTCGCGCAAGAAACCCTGCTGCTGCGACGGTGCAATGTTGAGCAAGCGTCCGCCATCGCGTTCAACCCGGGCAACGAACTCTGCCTCGCGGTTGATCGCGGCCAGCGTCTCGCGCAAGCGGGCCACGACCGGCGCCGGTGTGGCCGCCGGCGCAAACACGCCGAACCAGCTCTCGCCCTCAAAACGCACCAGGCCGGTTTCATTGACCGTGGGAATATTGGGCAATTGGCTGCTGCGCTGGGCAGACGAGACCACCAAGCCCTTGAGCCGCCCCGCCTGAATGTGTGGCTTGGCCGCTGAGATGTTGTCAAACATGATGTCGAGTCGGCCGGCCATCATCTCCTGGTGCGCAGGCGCAGCACCTTTGAAGGGCACATGCACCATATCGAGCCCCAGGCTGCTGGTCAAAATAGCCCCCCAGACATGCTGCAAGGTGCCCATGCCACCCGAACCGTAGGTCAGCTTGCCGGGTCTGGCCTTGGCATAGGCGGCCAATTCAGCCAAGGAATTGACCGGCAGATCGGAGCGCATCAGCAGGACAAAGGGGTAGGCAGAAACATATCCCAGGCTGACGAAGTCGCTTTCTGGCGAATACGACAGGTTCTTGACCAGGGCCTTGTTCATGACCATGTTGAAGATGCCCCCCATCAGCAGGGTATAGCCATCGGCCGGGGCGCGTGCGACGAATTCGGTGCCAACCAACGAGCCGGCGCCGGTGCGGTTTTCGACCACCACGCCCTGCTTGAGAAGTTCGGTCATGCGCGCAGACAGGTTGCGCGCCAGAATATCCGTACCGCCACCGGGCGCTTGCGGCACCACGATGCGAATGGGCTTGATCGGAAACTCCTGCGCCCCGGCCGCGCCGGCCAAGACGGCGCCAGCGGTCCCGAGCACCCATTGCCGCCGAGTGATGTCTGCATTCATAACTGTCTCCTGTTGCTCTTTGAAACCTCAGTCAGTCTAAAAAGCTGTCCGCTCAGGGCAACTGGCATTTACCCGCAGAGGCCACAAAACAGCAAACGCGGCCGCTTAGCCCCGCGGGCCGCAGATGGACAAAACCATGGGCCAAAACGGCCCGAGTGGAGGCGCGACTCAGGCTGTCGGCCAGGTCGCGCCGCAGGTGCGGACATAGATCGAGTAAAGCGACTGGGTCCCGCAGATGAACAGGCGGTTGCACTTGGGCCCGCCAAAGCAGACATTGGCCACGACCTCGGGAACACGAATCTTGCCGATCAGATCGCCCTGTGGGTCCAGGCAATGCACCCCATCGCCCGCGCCCAGCCAGAGGTTGCCGTCCACGTCGACCCGCAGCCCGTCGAACAGTCCCACAGTGGCACTGGCCAACAGCTGACCCGGGCCTTGCACTGAGCGCGCATCGCCCGACAGCGCATAGCGACGCACATCGCGCGGGCCGTCTGCGCGGTGGGAGACGCCGGTGTCAACCACATACAGATATTTCTCGTCGGGGGAAAAGGCCAAACCGTTGGGCTTTTCCATGTTCTCAACGACTGCCTGAATCTGACCGGTACGGCCGTCGATGCGGTAGACATGGCTGGCACCGATCTGCGACGGCGCAGCCTCTCCCTCGTAATCGGAATCGATGCCATAGGTTGGGTCGGTGAACCAGATGCT
>SXGQ01143381.1_pt1 | contig 10733 bp, 11 predicted proteins | sample 3178371 | NCBI WGS metagenome assembly SXGQ01 (sample SAMN11356859, study PRJNA531348) | freshwater metagenome | isolation source: freshwater sample F1-20 | place: China: Fuxian Lake, Yuxi | collected 2017-12-25 | reverse complement strand
TTGGTCTTGGGGTTATAATAATTATGGCCGACTAGGTGATGGTACCACAATTTGCAGAAGCTCACCAATTCAGGTACCAGGTACCTCTTGGAATGATATAGCTGGTGGTAATTATCATTCCTTAGCTCGTAAAACTGATGGTACGCTTTGGTCTTGGGGTTGTAATAATCATGGCCAACTAGGTGATAATACCACAGTTCACAAAAGCTCACCAGTCCAGGTACCAGGTACCTCTTGGAATGATATAGCTGGTAAGAATCATGTTTTAGCTCGTAAAACTGATGGCACGCTTTGGGCTTGGGGACTTAATGGTAATGGCCAACTAGGTAATAGTTGCACATATCCCGCAAGCTCACCGGTCCAGGTACCAGGTACCTCTTGGAATGATATAGCTGCTGGTAGTAATAATCATTCCTTAGCTCGTAAGACTGATGGTACGCTTTGGGCTTGGGGGATTAATTTTAGTGGCGCACTAGGTATTAATTCCAGTGCCGTCTACCCTGCTACTTCCAGAAGCTCACCAGTCCAGATACCAGGCACCTCTTGGAGTGATATAGTTGGTGGTTATAATGGTAGTTTAGCTCGTAAATCATTATAAATAAAAAAAAAAAACTTGAACTTATTATTATTTTAACTTGAATTAAAACATGAAAACTATACATTATGCACTTGGTTTGCCAAGGTCGGGCTCAACTTTGTTGATGAATATTTTGCAACAAAATCCAAATATCTTTACATCATCAACTTGTCCAACAACATACTTGATTGACGGCGCCAAGCAAGCTGCAAGTTCTGTTTCCGAATTTATCGCTATGGATCAAGACCTTCTTAATGATTCATTGACTAATTATGTCAAAAGTGGAATGCAAGGATGGTTTGATACGATGACAGAAAAACCAATTGTTTTTTCCAAATCAAGAGGTTGGGACAAGCATTTAAATTTTTTATTTCATGCTTATGAAAATCCAAAATTTTTAGTAATACTTCGTGATTTGAGAGATATTATTTGTTCATTTGAAAAATTATCCAACAAATATACAGTGTGGAATATAGGTTCACTTGAATCTCCATTTCACATGGAATCTTTTGAAAAACGAATGGAAATTTATTGTACTGATGTTGGTGGCAACCTTGGTTTACCTTTAAAAAATTTACCTCATGTTTATGAATGGGCACAAAAAAGACCTAGTAGTTTTTTCTTTTGTAGATTTGAGGATTTTAGCGATGATCCATTTAAATGTTTAAATAAAATTTATCATTGGTTTGAAATGCCTAATTTTCAACACGACTTGAATAATGTTCAACAAGCAAAACAATACGAACACGATACAGCTTATCGTGCTTTGGTGTCACATAAAGTGCAACCTAAAGTTGTAAAATTAGAACCTTCATGGCCAAAAGTGATGACAAAAGAACAATCAGATTTGGTCATTAAACATAATCAATGGTTTTATAAAACTTTTTATCCTGAAATTTTTAACAATTATTTGTAAACAAAAAGGCATTATATGAATGAAAAAATAATTCAATGTTTTAATAATTTTCAAATTGCTGACCTTGATGATGACATGGTTGGTATGTGTAAAACACTAATTGAATTTATGTCGGAAATAAGACAACAATTAAATTTAATGGAGTTGCCAAAAAATGAGCCTCTTGAAAATTTTTATAAGTTGGAACCGCATCAACCAAAAATGGAACATAGAAAAAATTATCGTAAATTTTTAGCATTCGCTGTTAAAAATCAAAATGATCTTGACGAGAGTGTCCTGCTTACAAATATTTTTGTGGCACTTCAAATAGGTGTTTACACTTATCATATGCCAATCGAAAAAATGTTAGAATTAAGTAAGTTAAATGAAATTACACGAGAAGTTGCTCAAGAAATACTTTTAGTTGATAAAATGTCTCCTAATTGGATTAAAGAACCATCAGGAAAAGATTTTACTGCGATTATGTTATGATTTTAGATTCTTCGTTATTGTTTAGTGACAATCGTAAAATAGAATCTGCTTATGTTATCACAATTAAAGATAATATAGAATCAGAAAAGTTAGCTGCAAGATGTATAAGTTCTTGTAAAAATGTTGAACAACCAGTAAAATTATGGCAAGCATTTGATGGCACTAATGAAAAAGACATTGTTGTTCCACCATACCTTGAACAATTAACATATTGGAAATGGATCAAACAACCAAATGACAAATATTCAACTAGTCAAATCGCAGTCTTTTTTTCTCATCTTTCATTGTGGGCTAGATGTGCAACTATTGACCAGCCAATTATTATTCTTGAACATGATGCGATAATGTTGCATAAATTGGAAACACATAAATTTTATAATTGTGTTCAGTTTTTAGGTTGCAAAGAACAATTTATTTCTGGTAAAGTGCCAATTGGTTTACCTCCACATGGTTCAATTTACAATGGCCATTGGCGTTTTATTTGTCGTGCTCATGCGTATGCAATAGATCCGCCAATCGCTAGAAATCTTTTGTCATATGCTATTCGTGAAGGCATGACGAAGACTTTGGATGTGTTTATACGTTGTGATTTGTTCGGAATCATACAAGATGGATTGTACGCTTACGATGATCGTGGCATTTCAACAATTAAAGAAAAAGAAAATTATACTGAAGATTGTTGATGAAAAAAATTATACATTGTGTTTACATTGATGATTATTTTCCTGAACTTTGGAAAATGTGTTTGCCCACAATTAAAGCTTATGCATACAGAACTGGTTCGGAGCTTAACGTTATCACACAACGAAAGTTTTCTGAGTGGCATATAAACTATGAAAAGTTTCAAGTTTATGAAGATGGTAAACATGCTGATGTAAACTTTCTTATTGACGCTGATGTTCTAATACATTCACAATTTCCAGATTTTGCAACAGGCATTACTTTTCCACATCACATCGCCTTTAATGATAACTATCATGCATCAACAAAGTTTCACATAGAAAATAATTTATATTTTCAAAGAGATGGTAGAGATGTTGGCATTGCATCTAATGCTGTCATATCATTTAAATCTACACATGATGTTTGGGAGCCATTAAAAATTACTCCAGAAGAAGGAAGAAAAATTACTTTTGTGCGTGAAGGTGATATAGATGAATATTGTCTTTCTCACAACATGGCAAAATATGGATTAAAGTATACTGGAATAACTTGGGAACAATGGCAGCGGTACTACTTCCTACATATAGGTTGTGGTGATAGAGAATTAGCTCTTGACACTGCGAAAAAAACTTTATATGAATGGTCGAAATGAACAGTACATTTATGATTTCGGGTGGAGCTGGTAGAGTAATTACCGCTATACCGGCTTTAGAAAAATATCATAGACTCAATCCAAACGATGATTTTAAAGTATTGATTCATGGTTGGGAAAGTCTATATTGGAATCATCCGTTGTTGCAAAGTAAATCATATAGTGTAGGTCAAAAAGGAATATTTGATTTAATTGTTAAAAACTCAATTCTTAAACATCCTGAACCATATCATCAATATAGTTATTACAATCAACAAAAGTCTCTTTGTGAAGTTTTTGATGAAGAAATAAACAATACACACCAACATGATGATCTGGAAAAGCCAAATTTATATTGTCATACAAATGAAATCATAACAACAAACAAAATGATCAACGATGCAAAACAACAAAAAAATAAAAAAAAGTTTTGCGTTTTTCAACCATATGGTTCCGGTATTCAAATGGTCAATAATAGGCCATTAGATTCTTCCGGTAGAAGTTTAGACGTTGATGATGCATTAAAATTGGGTTATTTACTTTCACAAGAATATGTTGTTTTATATTTTGGACCAAATGAATATATACATCCACAAGATAATTTTATGTTGAATGGTAAAAATATTCCTAATGTGGATTTAAGATTTTATATGTCTATGATAGCTCAATGTGATTTGTTTGTTGGAGTTGATTCTGTTGGCCAACATATGGCTAGAACGTTTAATAAACCCGGTTTAGTTGTTATGGGTTCTACCTTTGAGAAGAATGTATCTTATTCAAATCATTTTAAAATTTATCGTAACGGAATAAAACCTACATATAATCCAATAAGAATTGGTGGCCTTGATTGTGAATTTGCTGATCGTGCTAATGATGGTATTATGAATTTTACGCAACAACAAATTGAAGAAATTTATATGATTGCGAAAACATTATGATCGAAAAACCAGTTCAATTTTATTCTTCTAAACCGGAACCCATACATTTCGAAAGACAGTGTGGTGCTTGCAATGTTTGTTGTAAGTGGTTGTATTATGTTATCAATGGTCATGTGAAGCATCCTGGTAAACCATGTTTTTATTTGGATGAAAATTGTACAGTTCACGAAATACGACCACAAAGTTGTAGAGATTATCATTGCGCTTATATTCAAGGAATTTTACCAGAATGGATGAAGCCAACTAGTTCAAATATATTAGTTAATGTTGAAAAATGGGGTCCAAAAAAAGAACATCATATGCTTAGAATCATTGAATGTGGCCAAAAAATCGATTCAACTTATCTTTCTTGGTTAGTTCAATTTTCAAGAACAACAGGCACAGGTTTAATTTATCAACTTTCTGGAGTTTGGAATTATTTTGGTCCTGATGATTTTATGCATTTTTTCAAAAATGAAATTGTTAAAGCTGAATTTGATAATCCACTTTTAAGTTCGCCTAAAAAATAATGTTAGATATAGTTTTTAGGGCTTGTGATAAGCACGTTGTTCATCCCGAAAGAGGTAAACGTTTTATTGAAACAGACAAGATAAATTTAATAAAAAAATGTTTTAGATCATTAGTTAATTCTATAGTTTTGGCTAATAATATAGATACAAGACTTTGGATTTTAGACGATCATAGTTCAGAAGAATTACATTCTTTTTTTAAAGAACTATGTGAAGAAAATAATTTGGTATACCACATTGAACATTTAGAAATTGAAGGATACAACCATTCTGCTTTTAAACAATTTGAGTTTTGTAAAGATAAAGGAAGAGATTGGGTTTACTGTGTAGAAGATGATTATCTACATTTTCCCGAAGCAATTTCTGAAATGTATACTCAAGCAAATGTGTTTAGAGAAAAATTTCGACAACCAATTGCTATTCGACCGGATGATGATGTGTTTACATACTCGCTAAATACATCATATGCAAACAAATCTTATAGAATATTGATGGGATTAAACCGGCATTGGAGAACCCTACATACTTGCCATAATACAATGTTTACAAGTGTTAATGTTTTTAAAAACTATTGGGAACTTTTTGCATCTTTAGCTAAATTTTTTAAGCACACAAGAGTGAATGAAGATGGTACTATAAATGTTTTATGGAATGATGGTGCAACTGTTGAAGGACCAGTGATTTTGTTTTCACCAATTCCAACTTTAGCATTACATATTTCTCAAAACAATGAGCCGCCTTTTGTAAATTGGAAAAAACTTTGGAATGAAATAGGAGATTAAAATGGAAAAAATTCTTATCATGGGACTACCTGGATCAGGTAAAACTTATTTTGCTGAGAGACTAAAAAAATATTTGGAGAGAAATGGCCTTATATCCATTGGCCGAATGGCTCAATATGAAATGAAGCCGTCAGCATCTGAAATGAGCGCGAAGGTAGATTGGTTTAATGCTGATGACATTCGCCGCAAATTTAACGATTGGGATTTTAGTAAAGACGGCCGTATTCGTCAAAGTCTTCGTATGCTTGATTTTGCTATGAAGTGTTCAGGTGATTATGTTATTTGTGACTTTGTTGCTCCTCTTCCAGAAATGCGTAATAACTTTAAGGCAGACTGGACCGTTTGGATGGATACAATTGAGTCTGGTCGTTATGACGACACTAATAAGGCTTTTGTTCCGCCTGATCTATATGATTTTAGAATCACAGAACAAAATGCAGAAAAATGGGCCGAGTTTGTTGGTCAACATATTATTGAAAGTCGCCGTAGACCAACATTTGATTGGCAAAAAGAAACAGTGCAAATGTTAGGTCGTTGGCAACCATGGCATGAAGGTCATCGTAAATTATTTGAACGTGCTATAGCAAAAACTGGTCAAGTTGTTATTCAAATTAGAGACTGCCAAGGATGGAACAACAGTAATCCATTTGCAGTTGAACAAGTAAAAAGTTTTATTCGTAGAGATTTGGATCCAATCTATCAAGGTCAATATGAAATTCAAGTGGTTCCTAATGTCGTAAATATCACCTACGGTCGTGATGTTGGCTATAAGATTGAACAGGAAACTTTTGATGATGCTACACATTCTATCAGTGCTACTAAGATTCGCAAACAAATGGGTATTGAGTGAACAAGTATCACATTAGATTTAATACTAAACATAATGGCAGTTCATTAGTTTGGCGCGTATTTGAAAACGGTATTGAACATCTTGCAACTGATGTTCGTATTATGGGTGAAACTTTTACTGAATGCACAGAAGAATATGGCGAAACTAAATGGAACATTGCTTGTTGTGGTCGTATGATTTGGGTCGATAAAGTGGCGGTTATCGTTGCAGATAAAGACTAAAAGTGATACCTCGAAAAATTCATTTAGCTTGGAAAGACAAGAATCTTTTTGACGATGAATCTCTGTTAATTGTTAATGGTGTCAAACAATTAAAAGATTTGAATTCAGATTGGAAGATAGAAATATCTACCGATGAAGAAATACAAGATTATTTAAATGAAAAAATGAGGCAAGATTTTACTCTTGTCGAACATCAAAGCATCGTTGCAAAAACAGACATTTGGCGGCTCTATAAAATGTTCTACGAAGGCGGTCTTTATGTTGACATAGATCGTTTTTGTGATGTTGAATTGACAAAGGTTATTCCAAATGGTGTTAAACAAATACTGCCTGTTTGTAGAACCTACGATTTTTCACATGATTTAATGATAAGTGGGCCAAATAATTCAATTTTTTCAACAGCTATTTCACTGTACATACAGCGAAGAAAGATGGGCAACACCAACATTTATTTTCTTGGCGCACAAACTTATATGCACGCTATCACTTATGCATTGTTTGGAAAAATGATTGATACCAATCCTGCGCCTGAAGTATTTAAACAGGTTATAAAAAAGATAAAAGAAATAGATTCAATTCAAGTTTATAATGAAGATCCTCCGTATCAAACATTTCTTTGCAGAAACTTTGATAACTTTGGCGATTGGGAACAACTAAAAAGAACTTTTTACCATAAAAATCAGGTCAAACATTGGACTGGAGACTGGTAAATAAAGATTTTTTTTGACTAAATACCACTTAAAAGGGAGATTGTATTTTGCCGGAATATATCGAACTAGACATAGAAGCTGGTGCTAATTATGCTTTACAGATAGAAATCGTTAACAATGATGATAGTATTCGTAATTTAGTTGATCACGTTATAACTTCTCAACTTAAAAAATCTATATATTCTACCGAAGCAATTGATTTTGTCATTTTTACAACTGACGCCGCAAATGGCAATGTTGCAATGACTCTTAGTGCAAATATAACAACCAATCTTGAACTTGGCCGTTATGTGTATTCTGTCAGAATGAATGATGTTGCAAACAATTTTACAGAAAGATTGTTTGAGGGTATAATAACAGTCTCTTAAGCGTCACCGAATAAAAAAGGTAAAATAAAAAAATGGCAAAGGTACGAGTAAGAACTGGTGTACAAGGAATATCAGGATACTCCGGCTTTTCCGGCTATTCTGGTAGATCCGGTTATTCTGGTATCTCCGGATACTCAGGCACTTCGGGGTATTCAGGTATTTCTGGTTACTCTGGTAATAGTACATCCGGTTTTTCGGGTTATTCTGGTCAAGATGGTTTTATAGGCGCTAATGGTGCTTCTGGTTACTCCGGTTTCTCTGGCACAGGCCCATCAGGTTATTCTGGTTTTTCTGGCATAGGAACATCCGGTTACTCAGGCATTTCTGGTTACTCTGGTGATAGCACATCTGGTTTTTCGGGTTATTCCGGTAATAGCACATCAGGATATTCTGGCATTTCAGGTTTCTCCGGCTATTCAGGCACAGGCCCATCTGGTTTTTCTGGCTATTCTGGTGTAGGTACTTCAGGTTATTCCGGTTTCTCAGGTGTCTCGGGTTATTCTGGTTATTCTGGCGTATCTGGTTATTCTGGTTATTCAGGCGTAAGTGGTTACTCAGGTAATTCTGGTTATTCTGGTTATTCTGGCACATCTGGTTTTTCTGGTGCATCGGGGTACTCTGGTTTCTCAGGCGTAGGAACATCAGGTTTTTCAGGCATCTCTGGTTTCTCAGGTTATTCCGGCATATCTGGTTACTCAGGTGTTTCTGGTTACTCAGGTTTCTCTGGCGTTTCTGGTTTTTCTGGCCAATCAGGTTTTTCTGGTTATTCTGGTCTAGGCATATCTGGTTATTCAGGTGTCTCTGGTTATTCCGGTCAAGATGGTGTTGTAGGATCAATTGGCGCTTCCGGTTATTCTGGTATCTCTGGTTATTCAGGTGTCTCCGGTTACTCTGGATATTCAGGCATAAGTGGTTATTCAGGTAATTCTGGTTTTTCTGGTGCCGGCACTTCCGGTTTTTCTGGTCAATCCGGATTCTCTGGTTACTCTGGCATTTCTGGTTATTCAGGTAACTCGGGTTATTCAGGATTTTCTGGTGTTTCTGGTTATTCTGGTTCAGGAGTTTCCGGTTATTCTGGTACAGGCACTTCTGGTTATTCAGGTATTTCTGGTTATTCTGGCGCACCTGGCGCCGCAGCTGCTTCTGGTTATTCTGGTATATCAGGATATTCCGGTTTATCAGGCGTTTCAGGTTATTCAGGCCAATCTGGTTTTTCTGGCTATTCGGGTCAATCTGGTTTCTCCGGTTATTCAGGCGTATCTGGTTATTCTGGCCAAGCCGGAGAATTCGGCGGCGCATCATTCTACTATCAATTTGACACTAAAACTAACTTACTAGACCCTGGCAATGGTAGGTTAAATGTTAATAATGCTTCTTTAGCTGCTGCGACAACTCTTGTAATTGATGACGCTGACCGATTCTCAACGAATATTCTTTCATTCTTACAGACCATCGATGACTCAACCTCGACAATTAAAGGTCAGGTTAAAATTTCTGAAGAAGCGAACGTACTTAACTTCGTCATCTATTCGATTACTGGATTGCATGTAGATGATGCTGGCCACTTTGATGTGCCTATTGCTTATATTACAGGTAGCTCTTCACCTTTTACGAACAGCACCAATGTTATTATAACATTCGCTACAACTGGTGATAAAGGTGATCAAGGTGTGTCGGGTTATTCCGGCGCGAGTGGTTATTCTGGTTTTTCAGGCACATCTGGTTTCTCGGGTACAGGTTCATCTGGTTTTTCTGGTTATTCTGGTACAGGCACTTCTGGTTATTCTGGTTATTCTGGCGCACCTGGTGCCGTAGCTGCTTCCGGTTATTCTGGTATCTCAGGATATTCAGGTTTAGATGGCTCAATAGGCACATCTGGATACTCTGGCGGTTCTGGTTATTCTGGACAATCTGGTTATTCAGGCATTTCTGGTATATCAGGATACTCGGGCCTTTCAGGTTATTCGGGTTCAGCTGGTTCAATAGGTACATCAGGTTATTCCGGTTATTCTGGCGTTTCTGGTTACTCAGGTATAAGCGGTTACTCTGGTTTTTCTGGCACATCTGGTTACTCTGGCATAGGCACATCCGGTTACTCTGGTAATTCTGGTTATTCTGGCGCACCTGGTGCCGTAGCTGCTTCCGGTTATTCTGGTATCTCGGGCTACTCCGGGTACTCTGGCACTTCTGGCTATTCTGGTTATTCAGGTGTAAGTGGTTACTCAGGTAATTCTGGTTACTCTGGTATTTCAGGTGTTTCGGGCTATTCTGGCATTTCAGGTTTCTCTGGTTATTCTGGCATCTCAGGATATTCAGGCCTTTCTGGCGTATCTGGTTATTCTGGTTATTCAGGTGTAAGTGGTTACTCAGGTAATTCTGGTTACTCTGGTTATTCTGGCACATCTGGTTTTTCTGGCGCGTCAGGTTATTCAGGGTATTCTGGTAACTCTGGTTATTCTGGTTATTCTGGCGTATCTGGTTATTCTGGTTATTCAGGCGTAAGCGGCTACTCTGGTTACTCTGGTTATTCTGGTTATTCTGGTATCTCTGGTAGCTCTGGTTATTCGGGCATTTCCGGTTACATGGGTGCTCGGTCGTATGGTGTAACAAATAGTGGCTCAGGTGCTTACGTAATTGATGGTTCAAATAATCCAACTTTAAATTTGCTCCGTGGTTTCAGTTACATCTTTAATGTAAATGTTTCTGGCCATCCATTCTGGTTACAAACAGTTTCTGGAGCATATAGTTCTGGAAACATATACAACACGGGCGTAACTAATAATGGAGCTCAAAGTGGCGTAATTATTTTTGCTGTGCCATACAATGCGCCAAGCACACTATACTATGTTTGTCAGTACCATTCATCAATGGCTGGTGCAATTTCAATTAGTGACCTTGGACCAAGTGGTTATTCTGGTATCTCTGGTTATTCTGGTATATCTGGCTATTCTGGTATCTCTGGTTATTCTGGTATATCTGGTTATTCTGGTATCTCTGGTTATTCTGTTATATCTGGTTATTCTGGCACATCTGGTTATTCTGGTCTTTCTGGTTATTCTGGTATCTCTGGTATTTCTGGTTATTCTGGCACAGGCAC
>SXGQ01677930.1_pt1 | contig 10734 bp, 9 predicted proteins | sample 3178371 | NCBI WGS metagenome assembly SXGQ01 (sample SAMN11356859, study PRJNA531348) | freshwater metagenome | isolation source: freshwater sample F1-20 | place: China: Fuxian Lake, Yuxi | collected 2017-12-25 | reverse complement strand
CGTCCACGTCTTCCGCCACGGGCGCGCCACCGAGAAGGAACAACTGCTGGTCGCGCGCAGCGCCACCATTCTGCTCGCCACGGTCTCAATCGCCCTGGGCATCGCGTTCAAGGGCCAGAACGTGGCGTACATGGTCGGCCTGGCCTTCGCCATTGCCGCCAGCGCCAACTTCCCGGCCTTGATCCTGTCGATGTTCTGGAAGCCCTTCACGACCCGCGGCGCCCAGGCCTCGATCCTGTTCGGCACGATCGCCACGCTGCTGCTGATCTACTTGTCGCCGACGATCCAGGTGGACCTGCTGCAGAACGCGACGGCGTACTTCCCGTATCGCAACCCCGGCTTGTTCACCATCCCGCTGTCGTTCCTGATCGGGATCGTGGTGTCGCTGGCCGCGCCCGAGCCGGCCGCCGCGGCCGGCTTCGCCAAGCTCGAACAGCAGGTCCATTTCGGAGCGGACAAAGACGCGGGATAATGGAACCGCACATGCCCGCCGGCCGTCTGTTGACTCAGAGCTCTGCTTGACTGCGTTTCCGCTGCACCATCCGCGCATCCGCCATTCGCTGTTTGCCCTCTGGCTGCTGGTCGTCATCGGCGCCCTGTACCTGTATTTCTTCCAGCGGGAAACGGTGCAGGCGGAGATGCGCGATGCGATGTCGGCGTCGTTCTGGGCCGCGGTCATCGCCTACCTGGTCATCGGCGCATTGCGGGCCTTCACGCTGGTGCCGGCGACCTTCCCGCTGCTGGTGGCCATGCCGTTCTTCGATCCGTGGGTGCTGCTGGCGCTCACGCTGCCGTGCATCGCGATCTCGTCCTCGATCTGTTACTTCTTCGCCGAGGCCCTCCACCTGGACGAGGTCTTCGAACGGAATTACCCCAAGCAGATTCGCCAGCTGAAGGACCTGCTGCAGTCGTACCAGTTGCCCATCATCATCGGCTGGAGCTTCATGCTGTTCCTGCCGACCGACCTGATTTGCTACGTGTGCGGCTCGCTCAAGATCAACTTCAGGAAGTTCCTGTTCGGCGTGGTCGTGGGTGAAGGCACGGTTTACGGAATTTACATCTTCCTCGGCGACTGGGTGCTGCGCTAGCGGCGCCGGGCCGGGCGCGTGCTCTCGGTGGCATACTCCTCGCCGGCCAGGTAACGCACGCGATCGGCAGGGTCGAAGATCCGCGCTTGCCCGCCGATGTTGAACCGGGGCGGCCAGTCGAGCGCGCCGATGGCGGCACCACGGAACCGATCGCGAAACTCCGCCTCTTCGCGGCGCTCCACCAGGATGTACGGCACGCGGCCACGCGCCGACAGCCACTGCACGGCGCGATCCAGCCAGGCCGGGTCGAGCGAATCCCACAGCACCGCCTCCCGGCCGGCGTGAAAGCGCACGCTCCCGCTTTGCCACACCGCCAGCAGCACGGCGTTTGGCGGCAGCCGTTCAGCCACCAGCCTCGCGGTCTCGCGATACCGCCCCTCCAGGGCCTGCAGTGCCAGCACGTCGCGCGCGCCGGCCACCTGGATGCCCAGCAGCACCAACATCACCGCTCCGATCGCCACCACACCGCGCATGCGGGCCCGGTCGGCAACGCGCGCGGCCACACTGGACGCGACGACGAGCAGCAGCACGATCGCGGGGATCAGGAACCGCAAGTACCACCATTCCGGATGCGTGCGGTACGGCAGGTAGATGCCGAGCACGACTGCGGCCGAGGCGAGCAGCCACAGCGCCACGCGTCGCGCCTCGCCGGCCAGCACGAATGGCGCCGCGAGGGCGATCAACGGCAACACCGTTTGCGTCTGGGAGAAGGCGCGGCCGAAACTCGACAGATTCGCGGCGACGTTCGACAGGCTGAAGAGCTGACCGACACTGCCATAGCCGCTGCCAACAACGCTGCCGTACAGCACCTGGTTCAACCACAGCCACGCGGCCACGCCCGGGAGCGCCCCGGCCGCCATCAGCGCAGTGGATCGCCACGGCACAGGCTGCCCGCGCCGCCACGGCATGGCCGCGAGGATCACGGCCAGGGGCGCGAGGTTGGGACGGACCAGGATGGCCGCGCCAATCACCACGCCGCACGCAAGAGGACGCGTGACGAGAACAAGAGCCGCAAGCCACAGGGCGGCCGTGGCGATGTCGTTCATCGGCTGCACGGCCTGGAACAGCACGATCGGACTCGAGGCCGTCAGGGCCGCCGCCGAAACGCCCGCGAGACCGCCGGCCAGGCGATTGGCCAGCACGAAGGCACACCACACCAGCACGAAGGCCGCGATCGGCGTCACCGCGAAAATCGCGTCACGGCCGCCGATGGCGTAGAACGGCGCCATCAGCACCGAGAACCCCGGCGCACAGACCGGCGAAGCAGCGTTTGGCCGAACCGGTGAAGGAATGAAGCCGCCAGGCGCCAGCGTGCGGGAGGCATCGGGCCACGGCGCCTCGACCGCGAGCGCACTCGCCGGCTGCCACTGCCCCGTGCCGAAGGCCGCGGCCATCAACCCATAGCAGGACGAGTCGGAACCGCCGACGGCGCGGGTACCACGCATCACGCCGAACGTGGCGAGCCCCAGCGCCATGACCAGCGCCAAGGCAGCGGGCAAGCGAGTCATCGCAAGAAACGGTACTTGATCAGGACCTGGATGGCGCGCACGCCATCACGCCAGCCGATTTTCTTGCCCTGGGCGCGGCTGCGCGGCTCGAACCGCACCGGCAGTTCGAGAATTACGTGGCCGTCGCGCAGCAGCTTGGCCGAAATCTCCGGCTCGATGTCGAAGCGATTGCACTCGAGGCGCAGCCCGCGCGCCACCTCGGTGGTCATCACCTTGTAGCAGGTTTCCATGTCGGTGAGCCGGCCGCCAAACAGCACGTTGGTCATGCCGGTCAGCACCTGGTTGGCGAACACCGACAGCCACGGCGCATCAGGACGCCCGGCCAGGAACCGCGACCCATAGACCACCTTCGTGCGGCCGTCCAGGATCGGCTGCACCAGCACCGCCAGTTGCGCCGGATCGAGTTCCAGGTCCGCGTCCTGGATGGCGACGATGGTGCCCGACGCCTCGGCGAACCCGGTGCGAATGGCGCTGCCCTTGCCGCCGTTTCTTGCCGCATGCATGATGCGCAGCTCGGGCCGGACCGGCAACCGGTCGAGCACCTCGCGGGTGCCGTCGGTCGAGCCGTCATTGACGACCAGGATCTCGCGCGGCGCCGGCAACTCGATCACCAGCAGCCGCTCGATGACCTCGGCCACCGTCCGCGCTTCGTTGTAGACGGGAACGACGATGGAAATGAGGGCCGACAAAATCTGTCACGTATTTTACGCGCAGGCGCGCCGGAGGGATAGGGGATCCTGCGGCCACCAGAAGAACGTCATAATATCCACGGCAATGCGGAGGACATTCACGCCGACATGAAGATCATCAGCATGGCCCAGAACGTGCCCGGACCGGTGGCGGTCGCCCGCCTGGTGGCCGCCGGCGCGTCCGCCATCAAGATCGAGGCACCATGGGGCGACCCGCTCCACGGGTTTTGCAAGCCGTGGTACGACGAGCTGCACACCGGCGTGACGATCGCGCGCCTGGACCTGAAGTCGGCCGACGGCATGCGGGCCCTGATGGATCTGCTCGGCTCGGCCGACGTCTTCGTCGCCAGCCACCGTCCGCGCGCGCTCGGCCGCCTCGGACTCGACGCCCCTGCCCTCGCCAGGCGCGTCCCGCTGCTCCGCCACCTGAACATCGTTGGCAGCACGGCCCACCCGGAAGAGCCGGGGCATGACGTGACCTACCAGGCGCAGGCCGGGCTGCTGCAGGGCGGCCTGCCGAAGACGCTGCTCGCCGACCTGCTGGGCGCCGAGCGCGCGCATGCCGCGGTGCTCGAGATGATGCACAAGGGCCCCGGCGGCAGCCGCGTCATCGGACTGTTCGAGGCGCTGAAGGAGCTCACCGCGCCGTTGCGCCACGGCCTGACGACGCCGGGTGGGGTGCTCGGCGGCGCGAACCCGGCCTATGGGGTGTACGCGGCCAGGGACGGCGCGATTGCCGTCGGCGCGCTCGAGCCGCACTTTCGTGAGCGGCTCTATGCCGCGCTGGGGCTCGCCGACGGCGCGCCCCTGACTGACATCTTCAAGACCAGGACCGCTGATGACTGGGCCACATGGGCTACAGACCGCGACATCCCACTCAAAGCGATCACAGCCACAGATTAGACAATCCATCACTCAATGAAGACCGACAACCCGCTCGCAGCTGCCTACGAACACGCCACTCGCTACATCGGCGAGGTCGCGCAACGACATGTGGGCTCCCGCACGGAGCGCGCCGACCTGCTCAAGGCGCTCGGCGGACCGCTACCGGCCGGCGCGACCGATCCGGTCGAGGTGATCAATCACCTGGCGAAGGCCGCCGACCCCGGCATCGTGGCCACCATTGGGCCGCGCTACTTCGGCTTCGTGACCGGTGGCGCGGTGCCGGTCACGGTGGCTGCCGACTGGCTGGTCAGTTCGTGGGATCAGAACGCCTGCCTGTATGTGCTCTCACCAGCGGCCGCCGTCATGGAGGACATCGTCTCCGGGTGGATCGTGGAACTGCTCGGCCTGCCGGCATCCGCCGGCGTCGGCTTTGTCACCGGCTGCCACATGGCCAACTTCACCTGCCTGGCCGCGGCCCGGCACGAGGTGTTGCATCGCGCCGGTTGGAACGTCGAAACACGGGGCCTGCAGCGCGCGCCGAAGGTGCGGGTGATCGTCGGCGGCGAAGTCCACGTCTCGGCCGTGGGGGCGCTGCGCTATCTCGGGTTTGGCAGCGACGAACTGGAGTTCGTGCCGGTGGACGGCCAGGGCCGGATGCGCGCGGATGCGTTGCGTGCGCAACTGGGCACCGGCGACGGCCCGATCATCGTGTGCGCGCAGGCCGGCAACGTCAGCACCGGCGCCAGTGATCCGATTGCCGAGATCGTGGAGATGGCCCAGGCGCGCGGCGCGTGGGTGCACGTGGATGGCGCGTTCGGCCTGTGGGCCGCCGCGGTCCCCGAGTTGCGATCGCAAGTGCGCGGCATCGCATCCGCCGATTCGTGGGCGACCGACGCGCACAAGTGGCTGAACGTGCCGTACGATTCGGGCCTCGCGATCGTGGCCGACACGGCGCCGCTGCGCGCGGCCATGGGCATGAAGGCCTCGTATCTTCAGCGTGGAAACGATGAAGAGCGCATCGGTATGGACTGGACGCCCGAGTCATCGAGGCGGGCGCGCGTGGTGCCGCTCTACGCGCTGTTCCGGGCGCTCGGCCGCGACGGCATCGCGGGTCTGGTTCGCCGCAACTGCGCCCTCGCCCGGCGCATGGCGGAACGGCTGTCGGCGGCACCCGGCCTCACCATTCTCAACGAGGTGGTGTTGAACCAGGTGCTGGTGCGGTTTGGCGACGAACGGACCACCACTGACGTCATCGCGCGCGTGCAGGCCGAGGGCACCTGCTGGGCCGGTGGCGCGTTCTGGCAGGGGCAGCAGGCCATGCGGATTGCGGTGTCGAACTGGTCCACGACCGAAGCCGACATCGACCGCTCGGCCGACGCCATGCTGGGGTGTTACCGCGCGGCGCTCGCTACTTCTTCTTCGCCGGCGCCTTCTTCGGGACCGGCCCCGGGGTGAATTCCAGCATGACGTTGCTGATGGTGGCGATGGGCCGCCCGGTCGCGGTGAAGTTGTCGGTGGCATCGGGCCCGACGACCGATAGCTTCTCGCCCATTACCGAGACCTGGTCGACGACCGACGCCGGAAGTTCCAGGGTGATGAACTCGGAGCCGATGGGCGCCACCGCCTTCATGCCACCGGGACCAGCCCCCCCGCTGATTCGGTCGAACAGGTCCTTCTCGGTGCGAAACTCGGCTTGGACCATGGCGCGATCAATCAGCGTGTTGTCCATCGACATCACGCCGATAGTCGCGGTGTGTTTGCGATAGGCCTGTTTCTGCTTCACCAGCTCGGCCGAATAGGTGTGGCGGTTGTGCAGCTCGAACATCAGCTTCACCGGCCCACGGTGCGGGGGGATGGTGATGAGAATGCCGTCCTTGGGATCGCTCGCCGTCAGCACGTCGCAAAACCGGCGGCCCGTGGCGACGCCCTGGCCCAGTTCGGAGGGGCATTTGAACTCGGCCTGAATGCGGGAGAGCACCGGGGCTGGCGCCTTCCTCGCCGGCGCTTTCTTCGGGGCGGTCTTGCTTGTCTGTGCGTGGAGCGCTGGAATAAACATGAGGCTTGCGCAGAGAAGAGCGAGCATCACACGCATGTGGCAAGTATAGCGTCCGTCGGCAACCTGTTTGCTTGCTGTTCCGCTAGCGCTTGGCCCAAAACAAAATGTTTGCTGAATGGGTCAGCATTTGCCTCACTATGTCATTCTGAACATGCGGTAGATACCGACTGCACGTCGCTGCCGATCCAATTTGTTGTAGGTCGCAACCGTTTTCCCGGAGGATAGTCGATGAGTAGAGTTCGATTGTGGTTCGCAGCAATCAGTTTGGTTGCCCTCGCGGCGGCGCCGGTCGCCGCCCAAGTCCAGACTGGGTCGATCCTCGTCCGGGTCACCGATGAGCAGGGATCCGCCGTGCCCGGTGTCAGCGTTACGCTGGCCAGCCCGGTGCTGGTCGCCGGGACCATGAGCGGCGTCACCGACGCCGGCGGCGTCAATCGCTTCCCGTCGTTACAGCCTGGCATCTACTCCGTGAAGGTCGAGCTGCAGGGCTTCCGCACCGTCATCCGCGAGAACGTGTCGGTGCAGGTCGGCGCAACGGTGCCGCTGGACCTGTCCCTGACGGTCGCGGCCGTCGCCGAAACGGTCACGGTCACCGGCGCCTCGCCGATCGTCGACACCACCAGCGCCAACACCAGCGTCAACCTGGGCGAGCAGCTGCTGCAGGGCACGCCGGGGGGCCGCGACATCTGGTCGCTGGTGGAGTACAAGGTCCCCAGCCTGATGATCACGCGGCCCGACGTCGGCGGCACCTCGGGCGGGCTCCAGGGTGTGTTCAACGCCCGCGGCACCACCAGCGCCCAGAACTCCAGCTACCTGAACGGCATCAACGTCGGCGACCCGGCGGCGATTGGCGCGGCTGGCTTCTACTACGACTTCGATGCGTTCGACGACATCCAGGTCTCGACCGGCGCGCACGACATCACGGTGCCCACGAGCGGTGTGTTCCTGAACATGGTGACCAAGAGCGGCGGCGAGAACTGGACCGGCCGCCTCACCGGGGCGTGGCTGGGCGATGCCACGCAGACGCAGAACATCGACGATCGGTTGCTGCGCTACGGGTTCCGCCCCGAATCGAACAGCGTCGATTTCGTGTCAGACATCAACGTGAGCGGCGGCGGGCCACTGATTGCCAACAAGCTCCGGATGTTCGCCTCGTTCCGCGACTGGCGGGTGCACGTCAACACGCCGGCGGCGTTTTCGACGCTCGTCCTCGACAAGACCGACATCACCTCCGGACTGATCAACCTGAACTACCAGATCAGCGACATGAACCGCCTGACCGGCCTCTACTCGCGGCAGTACTACAAGAAGCCTAACCGCTTCCTGGCCGGCGCCAACACGCTGGTGCAGGAGTCGACCAGTAACGAAGACGACGTGTTCGACATCTACCAGGTGCTGTGGAACTCGGTGGTGACGCAGAAGTTCTTCCTCGACGCGCGCGTCGGGCTCAACAAGATCTTCTTCCCGACCTATCTGAACGGCAACGACCAGACGCTGCTCGACTCGGCCACCGGCATCCGCACGCGCAACTACTTCGCCGGGACCGAGCGCTGGCGCGATCGCTACCAGGCCAATGCGACCGGCCAGTATTACCTGGATGAATTCCTCGGCGGCCGCCACGAGCTGAAATTCGGCTTCGACTACGCGCACTCGCCGGTCGAGAACCGCGTGTCCCGCTTCGGCGACGTCGACATGACCTACAGCAGCGCGACCGGGCTGGCGCAGAATGTCACGCTGTTTGCGACGCCGTTCTATACCAAGACGGCTGTCGACGTGACCGCCCTTTATGTCCAGGACAGCATGGCCTACAAGCGCCTGACGGTGACAGCGGGCCTGCGCTGGGAGCACCTGAACGGCTACCTGCCGGCACAAAGCAGCCCGGCCAGCGCCTTCTTTCCCAACCTGGTCCGCGATTTTGCCGAGGTCCCCGACGTGGTTGACTGGATCACCACCGGCCCACGGATCAGCGCCGCCTACGACCTGATGGGCAATGGCCGGACCGCGCTCAAGCTGGCGGCCGGTCGCTATTACTACGTGATCGCCTCGGGCGGCGGCATCCTCGACGGCGTCAACCCGAACGCCAACTACCAGGAGCAGTACAGCTGGAACGACACCAACGGCGACCGCCGCTTCCAGCCTGGCGAACAGACCGGCACGCCGGTCATCACCCGCGTGCGGCCGGAGACCATCTCGGTGGATCCCGACTACCTGCGGCCCTACACCGACGAGATCACGGGCGGGTTCGACCACGAGCTGTTCCCGGCGCTGCGCCTCAGCGTGGCGCTGACGCACCGCGTCGAGCGCAACCCCCAGGCCACCTCGAACCCCGCCAACCCGTACGACACCTTCCTGACGACCCGCGTCGATACCGGGCGCGACGGCGTAGCCGGGACGTCGGACGATGGCACGTTCCAGTTCTACAATCGGACCTCCACGGCGGTGAACCAGACGTTCTTCACGAACGACCGCACCTTCCGCCAGACCTACGACGGCATCGAAATTAGCGGCACCAAGCGCATGTCGAACCGCTGGCAGATGCTGATGGGCTACACCTTCTCGCGAACCCGGGTCGAGGGCGTGAGTGTCAACGTCAACCCGAACGCGCTGATCAATGCCAATGGCCCCGTGACCGGCCAGATCGGCGACCGGCCGCACCAGTTCAAGGTGACCGGCACCTACGTGCTGCCGTGGTACGAGATTGGCCTGGCCGGCAACCTGAACATGCAGAGTGGCGCGGCCATCACCCGGCAGTTCACGGTGGCCCAGACGGTCGGCGGCAACAGCACGGTGAACGTCGAACCGCTGGGCTCGTACCGGCTGGACCGGCGCACGGCCGCCGACCTGCGGGTGTTCAAGACCGCGCGTTTCGGGGCTCGCTCGCTGGAGGTGTCGGTGGACTTCAACAACCTCACCAACACCAACACCGCCTGGGATGCGCGCACCCTGAGCGGCACCATCAACCTGCGACAGAATGGCGATCCGGCCGGGGCCATCAACACCGTGCCGCAGTTCGCCTCGCCGGCGCAGGTCTACGGTCCGCGGAACATCCGCTTCAACGCGGCGTTCAGGTTCTAAGGGCTAACCACGAAGGGCGCGAAGGACACGAAGAGGACTGTTCTCTTCGTGTCCTTCGTGGTTACTCGTTGAGGTCGTGGGAATGGCTCGGTCCCGACGGGGCGATCCCGCCGCGCAGCTTCAGCAACTCCAGGAACTCCATGCGCGTTCGTGAGTGATCGCGGAAAGCGCCGAGCATGGCGCTGGTGATGGTGTAGGAGTTCTGTTTCTCCACGCCGCGCATCGACATGCACAGGTGCGTGCCCTCGCAGACCACGGCGACCCCGAGCGGCTTGATTTTCTCGGTGATGGTCTCGGCGATCTGGTTGGTCATCCGCTCCTGCAGCTGCAGCCGCCGCGCGAAGATGTCGACCAGGCGCGGAATCTTGCTGAGGCCGATGACCTTTCCGTTCGGGATGTAGGCAACGTGGCACTTGCCGAAGAACGGCAGCAGGTGGTGTTCGCACATGCTGTAGAAGTCGATATCTCGGACGATCACCATCTCGCTATAATCGACGCTGAACAGCGCCCCGTTCAACATGGCATCGATATCCGCCTGGTAGCCGCTTGTGAGAAACCTGAGCGCCTTGTCGACCCGCCGCGGCGTCTTGACCAGCCCCTCGCGGGCCGGGTCTTCGCCCAGTTCGATCAGCAAGCGTTGGATGAGATCCTGCATCGGATCATTGTATATCTCGGTCACCGGCATCTCGGGAGTCGCGGTCTCTGGGGCCATAACTTCGTTGGATGCTCATTCTGCGATCCAGGTTCCCGCCGAGGATCCCGACGCGCTCTACCAGGACCGCGAGAACCTGGCCAGCGGCCAAAGGGCCGCCGACATCTGGGCCGCGCGGCTCAAGGCCAATCCCACGGACTTCACGTCGGCCTATCGGCTTGCCCAGGCCCGCTACTGGCTGGGCACCAACGGCCTGCCCGAGCTCCAGCGCAGAGACGCGCTCGAAGCCGGCATTGCCGCCGCGCGCGCGGCGATGGCGATTGATGCGAAACGGCCCGAGGGCCCCTTCTGGATGGCCGCCAACATGGGCGCGCTCGCCGAGTCGTTCGGCCTTCGCCAGGGCATGAAGTACCGCGGCGCCATCCGCGACGCGCTCGAAACCACGCTGAAGCTCGATCCCGCGTTCCTGCAGGGCTCCGCGGACCGCGCCCTGGGACGGTGGTATTTCAAGGTGCCGGGCCTGTTCGGCGGCAGCAATCGGAAGTCGGAGGCGCACCTCCGCAAGTCGCTGACCTACGGCCCGAACAGCGTCATCTCGCATCTGTTCCTCGCCGATACGCTCGCTGAGATGGGACGCAAAGACGAGGCGCGGAAGCAGTACCAGGCGGCCATCGACGCGCCGTTCGATCCCGACTGGACGCCGGAGGATCGGCGGTTCAAGGAGCAGGCGAAGCGCCTGCTCCAGGACCTGCGCTAACGCTACTTGGCGGAGTAGTCGTCG
>SXGQ01658789.1_pt1 | contig 10734 bp, 20 predicted proteins | sample 3178371 | NCBI WGS metagenome assembly SXGQ01 (sample SAMN11356859, study PRJNA531348) | freshwater metagenome | isolation source: freshwater sample F1-20 | place: China: Fuxian Lake, Yuxi | collected 2017-12-25 | reverse complement strand
CAGTTGTTAGAGATATTATTAACTTTTCTTAGTCTTTATAATGACCACCTCTTCTTTTTCTAGCACAATAAGCTTTCTGACTAAATCCTTTAGGATTATTACAATCTATGGATCTTTTATATTTTACTGACCATCTACTTTTCATTCCTTTTCTTGGTTTATTTGACTCATTGATAAGTTGATTTATTGTAAAAATGATTTTATTTTCTTTCTTATCATACTCACAATTTTTAATTTTGAAATTCATTACATCAAAATGAGCTTCAATTTGTTTGTATATCTCTTTGTTTTTTAGAAAGTTAAATTCCTCATCTAAATTATCTTTTTTACCAGGTTCTTTGTCAAACAATTCAATTCCAAAATTTTGTTTATCTATTTCAGTTAATTTAATTCCGATAAATGGATATTTTTCTAAAAAATCAGCAAAAACAAATGATAAAACATCTTCATCTATATTAAAATGCTTATCAAAATCAAAAAATTCAAAAGTTTTCAAGTATTTCATAATATTCTATATATTTATTTGATATAATCAAAATTATACTTATATTTGTTTTTATGAAAGGTAATAAACTACAACACACAAAGGCACTCGATTTCATTTTAGGTGGTAATTCTCTTTTTACCTTCCTTAATCCTAAGACTCAGAACCGGTTCACTTATAAAGTTAAGAAACATAAAACCGATGATGTATTCTTTGTTAGTGTATTAACAAATCCTGAAATCTATCAGTTTATTGGTACTATTAAAGTTAAAAACTTCTTTCACTCGAAGAAGTCAAATATCTCAAAAGATGCTCAGTCAGTGAAAGTATTTGATTTTGTTTTTTCATCATTAAATAAAAATACACTTTCTGAATTTATTGAAATCTGGCACGAGGGAAAATGTGCAAAATGTGGAAGGACCTTGACAGTTCCACAAAGTATCGAAAGTGGATTTGGCCCAGAATGTTCTAAGAGATTCAAAAAATGAATTTATTATACTCATTAATACCCATTCTGTTAATTCTATATTACTTTTTTCTGATAAAGAAATATGGAATGTCAAACTATGCTCATTTCTTAATACAAAAGAAAACTGGTTCTAATTGTTTCAAGTGTTGTGAAAAATTACACAATAAAAATTATAAACTTTCATTATGCAAGTCTTGTGAAAGAGATATTTCTGTTGATCGTGTTCTAAATCACAGAAAGTTTTTGATGTCGAAGTTCGATGAACTCTTTTTTAATAAAAATTTTGAAAATTTACAGTCATTCATATTATATCTGAGTGTTGGTTCTATAATTTTGACAATATTAATGTCATTATTTCAAGTAGATATCTCTACAATTTATACTAATACATTACTATCTATTTATTGGTCTCTCACCACCTACAGGTTGAAGTTGGTAATGAATGGATATAAAAAATCCTCTCATAATGATAATGAGAGGATTTAGGGCCGACTCTCGCCGGGTTCCACCACTTTGTTTACTCAAACAAAGAAAGATAATTCTTATATAAATTATAAATTAAATGTTTAAATGGATTTAAATTCACTATATCAATACAACGGTGATTTTACCGTCAGATTAGTAGAGCAAACAGATTATCTTTTCGATGAAATAAAAAAGGGAAAAAAAGTCATAGGAACATATGACCACAATCGATTACCAAAAGAGGATGAAATTATCATCATAATTGGTGATTATCCAGTTTCTAAAGATTCACTTGTTATATCTAATCCTATGAAAAGAAATTATAGGTGGGCTTTAAAATTTAACTATGATGAATTTGAGGCACATAGATGTTGGGATAAAATTGATGCTATTAATTTAATTAATAGTGATGATAGACCAGATAGACTATTCGATATTCTAAAAGAGTTCAAAAAAATGAGAGTACCTCTTAATAAAGTCATAAGACAGTCTGCTGTAATTGATTCATCTACTGGTAATCCTTATGTAAATGGTTTAGTGGGTTGTTTTAAATCACACCTTTCAATTCTGGATAGATTCTCAAGTTTAGATTTCAAAAATATTGCCGTATTTGAAGATGATTTTACTTTTTCTGAACCAATAGATGAAAACTTTAAGTCTTTAGAGACTTTTTTTTACAGAAATTATGATTTTGATGTTTTACTTTTAGCTACGAGTGCAGAGGGAGTTATTGCACAAAAAGATGAATTAATATCAAATTCATACCAACCTTGTACAACAACATCAGGATTTATTCTTTCTAAATCTGGATTAGAAAAAGTAAAACCTCTGTGGTCAAAGGCAAATGAACAACTAATTGCAACCTGGGACTTCAATGTCTATGCATGTGATAGATATTGGTCAATGATACAAAGTGATAATAAGATGTTTACATTTAATAGAAAACTTGGCTATCAAAGACCATCATTTAGTCAAACATCAAAAACTTTAGCTTATAATTTGGATTAATAATTTTTTTACTATATTTGTAAATATGAGAAATGAAATTTTGCAACTAATTCAGTCTAAATCACCTGGTAGCGTACCGCTTTATCTTGTGATTAGAGGTTCTCATGCATATGGTACTAATCTCTCTACCTCTGACACCGATTATTCCGGTGTTTTTGTTCAGGACATTGATTCAATACTGGGTATGTCATATATTGAACAAATAAATGATGATAAAAATGACATTGTTATTTACGAAATAAGAAGATTTCTTGAACTTTTAGCTAAAAATAATCCGACTATTTTAGAACTTTTGAATACTCCACAAGATTGTATTATTTACAAACATTTTCTTTTTGATAAGATTCTTGAAAATAAAGATATTTTTTTGACTAAAATGTGTGCTAACTCATTCGGTGGATATGCAAAAGAGCAAGTTAGTAAAGCTAAAGGTCAAAACAAGAAACAAAACTGGGAAAAAAACAAAGTAAAGAGAAAAACTCCACTAGATTTTTGTTATATTCACAGAGGTGAGCACTCCTTATCACTTGTTGAGTATCTCCAAGAATTTGATATAAAACAAGAATACTGTGGATTATCTAAAATTCCACATTCTAAAGACACATACGGTCTTTTTTATTCTGATGAAATTGGCAAATTTAATGGTATAGCTTTTGAGGATTCAAATGATATTAGATTAAGTTCAATACCTATTGATCTACCTGAAAGTTCCTTTCTTGGTCATATGTCCTATAACAAAGATGCTTACATGATGCATTGTAGAGATTATAAGTCATATGAGACCTGGGTGTTAAATCGAAATGAACAAAGATGGGTTGATGTTGAAAGTCATGGTCAAAAGATTGATGGTAAGAATATGATGCATTGTCGAAGACTAATGGATATGGCTCGTGAAATAGCAGAGGGAAAGGGTATTATTGTTAGAAGACCAAATACTCAAGAATTGATTGATATTCGTCAAGGTAAGGTCGATTTACAAACTCTAATCGACCATGTTGAAAATGAGATAAAAGAGATCGATATTCTTTTCGAAAACTCAACTTTACCGGATAAAGTAGATATGAATTTTGTAAATCAGATTCTAATAAATATAAGAAAAGGCATATACAATTTATGAATTTAGTTTTTTTAATAATTGGTATAGTTTTAGGTTGTGGAGCTACATTTACTACACTTTTGCTATTAGCAAAAAGAAATGATAATAAGATAAAAAAGAAAAATATCAAAATATATCAAGAAGTCTTGACTAATCTTACCTCAAATGAAGTAACTTTTAATTCTAGAGTGAATAATACTGTTCAATTAAATACAATAATAGAATCGGAAGGTGAGGTTCAGATTATGTATTTTTTAGATAGGCAAGATATCTCAGTATTTCAAGATGGTGATTGTCTTTACACAAGTAATTTGATTGGTAAGGAAATTTTAGAAAAAATTCTGAAAACAATTTGGTCAAAATTTTCAGTTCAAATAAATGATGTTGTTCAGTTACATAATAACACTTTTGACAGGAGAACATTTATGATTATTAGCGGTACACAAAATAATAGTAATCAATCTACTAATCAAGAAATAGAAGAAATTGATTATAATTTAGATGATATTTTGGATAAAATAAATGAGGTAGGATATAATAATTTAACAGATTCAGAGAAACAATTTCTTAAAAATTTAAATAAATGAGTAAAAAATATAGATTGAAATCTTATGATAATTTAATGATATCATCATATAGAAAAATTTCTGATGGTATTTTCATCAATGAGAATTTTGAGCCTTATAAAAAGGAGTTTTTCCTAGAGATTCTAAAGTATTTAGAGATCCAGGAGATGTATGAAGAATGTGAAGTACTTAATAATATTATAAACAAACGATTTGACCACGAATTAAACTATAAAAATTTACAATATGAACAATTACGTTGAAGAACTAAAACCAATTTTATCATTACCTGATTCTTTTTTGAAAGACTTAGATAGTTTTTTTATAAATTCTAATCTATCTAAACAAGAACGCCAAAAATTAGTTGAAATAATACAAAAGAATTTAATTACTGTCGTATCTAAATAAAATATTGATGAATCAAATTCCCGAAAATACTTATAAAAAAGTACAACATCAACAATTTATTGAAATTCTAATAAAGAATATTATAGAGTCTTGTAAACATGATGATGGTTTACTAAATCAAGCAATTGACTATTTAGAAAACACAATGCCTGAAGATGTAAAAACAGTTCTTTCTAATATGAGAGATGAAAAGATAAATACTATTCTAAATGAAAGATCCTAAAAGTTTTGTCAAATTATTTGACCTTAATGTTCCGGTAATTGAACATTTTGATTATTACGTAAATCAATTATCTAAAACTCAGAAATATAAAGGTATTAGACAATTTATTTCACTTTACGAAGATTGTGAGGAACTAATTGGTGACGCTTACGAATTTCGAAAGAATAAATCAGATGAAATAATAGAATTCATAAAAGGAACCAATGCCTATAATGAATTGTGCTATGACAAAAATATTATTGATTTTCCTACTAATAAATCTATTGAATATGAAGAAGGTGTCAAGTACTTTTCAGTTGATTTAAGAAGCGCAAATTGGGTAGCCTTAAAGAAGTATGATCCTGAACACATAAATGAACTAGGTAGTGACTATTCTGAGTTTTTATCTAAATTTAATTTACCAGAGGTTTTTATACACTCTAAATATCTCAGACAATTTATATTTGGTAATGTTAATCCGAAAAAAATTATAAAAGTTCAAAGAAATCTTATACAGGAAATAGTTAGAAAATACCAAGATGTTCTTCAAGTAGAAGGTGTTAGAAATGATGAAGTTATTTTCTCATTCAAGGATTTTAAGGACATCAAAGAGATTTATAATGAAATCGATCAATCAAAATACAAATCAAAAATATTTACAGTGAATAGAGTTGAAGACTTTAGAATTGACAACTCTTATAACATCTATGGTGAACTTTTACATAAAGAATTAATGGGTGTTGATGGAACTCTTTTTTATATAAAACTTAAACAATACATCACCAATGAGCCTCTAGATATAAAAGACCTATATTTCAAAAGTAATGGTAAAAAGGCAATTTGGGCAATAGACAATCTAAAATTAGAATTATGTTAAATTATTTATTTGAAAATCCTAAATTACAACTTGACAATATTACCTGTCACTCTGGTGGTGCTCTGGGTTCAGATACTTATTGGGAAAATATAGGAGAATCTTACGGAGTAAAAACAAAGGCTTATTCATATAAAACAAATTACCATACAAGTAAAAATAAAGTTGAAATTAGTGATGATGATTATAAAGATGGTATAGATGAAATAAATAAGGCTAATAAAGTCTTAGGAAGATATGGAATTAGTAAATACATGAATCTACTTGCTCGAAATTGGTCTCAAGTGAAATATTCTCAACAAATATTTGCAATTGGATTTATTGTAGAACCCGGTGGTAAAACACCTAAAGGATACTACTCAAAGTCTAAATTCCAATCTGTAGATGGTGGTACAGGATATGCCGTTCAAATGGCCATAAATAATAAAAAAGAGGTGTATGTTTTTGAACAGAATGTCAAAAGTTGGTTTAGATGGTCATACTCTTCTCATACATTTGTTAAACTTGAAAATACACCATCTATATCTTGTCAAAACTTTGCTGGAATTGGCACAAGGGAAATTACTACTGATGGAATAGAAGCTATAAAGAATGTTTACAGTTTAACATTCGATCTTTAAACTTTTAAATTTTTAGAAGTATAAAAGACTATTATAAAATAAAAATTCAAAAATATGAAAAATTATACAACCAAGAGTGGTTTGCAAATGATGCAGGATGAATTACACCATTTGTCTACTGTGGAATACAAAAATGCAATAGAAATGTTGCAAGAAGCTCGTGATAAAGGTGACTTATCAGAAAATGCTGAATATGAGGCAGCAAAAGAGTTTCATGCAAATTTATTGAACAAAATTTCAACCTTAAAGGAGAAAATTAGAGTCTCAGAAGTAATAGATAGTAGCAGATTTGACAACGAACATGTTAATATGTTATCTACTGTTGAAATAAAAAACTATAAGTCTAATATGACTCAGACTTGGAAGCTTGTATCTGAGAGTGAGATAGATACTAAAAATGGAAAAATATCATTTAATTCTCCAATCGGTATGGCTTTAATAGGTCACAAAGTTGGTGAAATTGTAGAAGTAAAAGTACCTTCTGGTACAATGAAATTAGAAATTTTAAGTATTAAATAATGAAAATTAGTTTTGATTTTTAATATATAATAAAAATTAAAACTAATATGTCGAGATCAGGATATATTTATAAAATCACATCACCAAGTGGTAGAATTTACATAGGACAAACTTTCAATTTTGAAAAGAGAATGAATTCGTATAGAATTGGGGATTGTAAAAAACAAAAAATTTTATTCAAATCATTTGTTAAATATGGATTTGAAAATCATACAGTCGAGATAATAGATACTAGAGATAATTCAATTGAACTGCTAAATTTAGAAAAATATTATATAGAACTATTTGATAGTTATAATTCCGAAAATGGTATGAATCTTACAAGGGGTGGAGATGGTTGTAATATTGATCACCATAGTGAAGAAACTAAATTAAAGATATCAAATACAAAAAAAAATTCAGCGAAAACTGAAAAGCAAATTTTAGCTAATTTGAGAAGTTTTGGTGTTAAACACACAGTTGAAAGAAATCAAAAGAAGTCCGTTTCTCAGGGTGGTGAGAAACATTGGGCATATGGTAAGAAAATGAGTGATCTAATAAAACTAAAAAAGTCTGAATCTATGAGAATAAGATATGAAAATGGTTATGTTAGTCCTAGAAATGGAATTGAATTGGTTGAAGAAATTAGAAATAAAATTAAGATAAGTAAATCTATTCCTATATCTCAATTTTCCAAAAATGGAGATTGGATAAGAGATTGGTCTTCAGCTAAAGATGCTAGTATGGAATTAAATATATCACATGGTAATATAAATTCCTGTTGCAAACGAAAGAGAAAGACAGCAGGTGGATACATTTGGAAATATAAAAACAGTAGTTATGAAATACAATAAATTTCGAATATCATTTGATTTCGACGGAACACTATATGATGAATTTGGTGGTATATTTAACCCTCAAAAAGAAGAGATACAATCTATTGCAAAAAAGTATTTAAGTGAAGGACATCAGGTCTGTATTATTACAAAAAGATATGGACCTGAGATGTCCGACTTTGGATTAAAAAATGAACATCTATTAGTTTTGAAATTAGCAAAAGAATTAGGTATTAAAGATGTTTATTTTACTAATAGAGAGATGAAGCACTCACACATATTATCATTGAAGATAGATATGCATTTTGAAAATTCAGAATATGAAGTAAACCTAATAAGAAGTGAGTGTGTCAAAAACAATCATAAATGCGTTGTTGTTCCAGTAGAAGATAAATACTGGAGAGATTTAGTTTATTAATTAAATATATAATTAATGATAAAAAAATTTTCTAAACTGACAGAATCAACTTCTATCAAATTTAAAGTCGGTTTGGATTTACATGGTGTTATTGACTCTCTTCCAGAATTTTTTTCATTTTTATCGGAGTCAATCGTAAAAAATGGCGGCGAGGTACATATTATTACAGGCGGATCTTGGACAACTGAGTTACAAAATCAGATAAAATCTTATGGTGTAGTCTGGACACATCACTTCTCTGTTTATGATTTTTTAGTTGAAAGTGGCACTAAATCAGTTGGTGAACATACTTTTATAGATGGTTCAATTCAGGAAAAATTTCCAAATGAGATATGGGATAAAGTAAAAGCAGATTATTGTAAAGAAAAACAAATAAATTTACATATTGACGATACTTTATCTTATAATGATTATTTTACAACACCGTTCGCCAGACTTTGGTCAAATAAATGATTAGTAATCTCTTTTAGGTAGGGGCATATCACTAACTATATTTACCTTGAAAGTATATCCAGAATCACCATCGGTACCATAGCTTGTATTTGTATTGTAGTCACCATCAAATGTATAAGGTTTGGGTCCATTTACCTTCATCATTTGTTCTTGTAGTTGTTGTCTTAACTTCTGGTCTTCTAATCTACACATTTCTTCATAAGAAAGGTCTCTTGTTGGGTCGAATGATTGTGGTTCTTGATATGTTTGAGAATTAGATTTATAACCATACCTAGCGAGTAACATTTCGGCTTCATTTTGTGAAATATCAGCTGGTTTAATTTCCTCTTGTTGATCTTGAATTATTCTAACTTCTGGTCTATTCATGATTTATTTATTAATTCTTATTAATGTGATAATATTATTTCCATAATTTGTAATTCTAAAATTAGGTATAGGATTATTTTCTAAATATCTTAAATACATTTTTGTTCTTTGTGTTTGAAATTCTTTCTCATTTTCTTTTGCTAAGCCTTCAAACTGTAATGTGTTACATAAAAAGGATTTTCTATTCAAAAAATCATTTAAAATCGTACCTAAAACAGTTGCTGTTATCTTATATGGACTAGATTTTGCTAATTTTGTTACTGACCAATTATTAATACTTTCATCCCAAACAAAATACGACATTGTATATTGTTTACTCAGTGTGTTTTTACCTACTGTGATATTCTTAAATTGAACTAAGAATTTATTTTGAACGCCATCCTCAAATGTGTAGTCTACAAAGTAGTCATTATCTTTGACTATTTTAACAGTATCACTGAAAGAGTTAGAACTCGTAAAAGACAAATAGTTATGTATATGTTTCACACTAATATATATAAAAATTAGATTTAAAAACTAATATATACAATATAAAAAAATTAACCTTAAAAGTATGAAACATCTTAAAACATTTGAGAACTTTCAAATAAACGAAGAAGAAGAAATAATTGGTGCTATTAAACAAGTAGCAACTGATATTAAAAGAAAAGTTACTGGTGAAGAAAGACGAGAAAAAGAAGAAGCTAAAATTAAACAATACACAAAAGAAATCTTAGCAGGTACAATTTCTGAAGACTTAAAAAAAGATTTTGAAAAATATAAAAGCTCAAAACCTAATCAAGGTTTGGGTTCATCAATGGGTTCTTGGTTAACTTATGTTACAAATATTGATGATATGATTAAATCTCCAGCTAAACCAAGTGAGAAATTGGAAGACTGTTTTGGTAAAATAAGACCAGCTGCAGATGTTATTGAGGAGGAAGTAGCTAGAATGATTCTAAAAGACAGATTGGTCACTAAGAAGAGTGGTAACTGGGAAATTGAAGAAGAAGGACGTAGAAGAGTAGGTTCTACTCATACTTTTGGTTCAGGTGAATAATTTTTAAAATTGAAATAAAACAAAAAACCCACTTTAAAGTGGGTTTTTTTATTAATTATTTTCAAGTATTAGTTTATCATATTGGTTTAGTGACTCAATTCCAAATTTATTAATCTTATCAAGAATATGATCTACAGTTATATTATTTTGAATAAACTCATTAACATCATTTTCAAAAGGAGTACCTTCGAATGAAATATTACCAATCAGTACATCATCTGAAACATTATCATATTCAAATTCTATGTTTTTCTGTCTTAGAAAGAGAATAATTCTGGTAATTACATATCTATCAGTAATAATAAAGGAACTAACTTTACCATCAATCTCAATATCATATGCTTTTAAATCGTATCTTTCTAATCTTTCAACTTCTATAGGACTTAGAGACTGTGCGATTTTTTCACACTGTAGTTTATTCAATTTTGTATCTATTCTATATACAGCCATTTTGATAGTGTTATATTTTCAAATATAGTAAAAAAAAGATATTATCAAAATATTTTTTTAGAAAAATGATATTGTTTTCTAAAATTAATTTACTATATTTGTAATATTCAATAGAGATAATATGTTTAAGAAGTTCTATAAAAATATCTACTCATTACCAGCATTAGTTCTACACGAACTTTCTCATGTTTTTGTCTCTACTATTCTTGGTGGTAAATTAAAAAGTGTTGAGATTAAAGGCTGTGTGGTCAGGTTGAATATTTCTAATTTGACAAATCTAACACAAGTTAGGCTAGTCGCAATGTCGCCATTTCTTGTACCTTTGACTTTTATTGGTCTTAGTTTTGTAGATATTGGTTTCAGTGGTCTGGTACTTTACTCAGCTACTGTATTTAAGACTACACTTCCAAGTCCAACAGATTTTAAAACAAGTAAGTTTGATGTTCCAAAATTTTTAGAAAAAAAATAAACAAAAGAGACTT
>SXGQ01485131.1_pt1 | contig 10734 bp, 13 predicted proteins | sample 3178371 | NCBI WGS metagenome assembly SXGQ01 (sample SAMN11356859, study PRJNA531348) | freshwater metagenome | isolation source: freshwater sample F1-20 | place: China: Fuxian Lake, Yuxi | collected 2017-12-25 | reverse complement strand
CGAGTACAAGCACAGCCAGACGACTGGCATGAAATGACCTTGCAAGAACGTGCCGCCCATAATGCTGCCTATGCTGCCCAGGTGTTTTCCCCTCGCGAAATTGTTCGCGACGATCCGTATCTTGTGCAAGTGGTGGAAGAACTAGGCGGCAAAGCAGCAGGTGGGTCGCATGCTACACTCAAAGTGGTTGTTATACCCGCAGACGTGGATTGGACTATTGAAGAATACGACGGCAGCGAGTGGATAGCAGAGCGCCACAGAACCTGGCGATAATAGCAAAATAGCAACAAAGTTGCAAAAAAACAACAAAAATCGCCCATGTTTGCTAGGGTTTACAGCCCTATTTTCCAGTTGACCATTAATTCCATTATCTGTATAATACGAAGTATATTAACTAATAAGGAGCTGAAATATGTCAACATTCATTCGTGTTCGCGCTGGCGCTTATCGTAACTTTGACGCCAGCGGCAAAGTGTTCCAGTTGGTAGAACAGTTCAAACAAACTGCCAAGGGTGGCTATGTGACTGTTAAGAACGGCAACAAGTTTCCTGGCTTTCCTGATGACATCCGCATCAAAGTAGACAGCATGACTGCATACGAGTTCGTTGGTGCAGACGAGTTTGACGGCGACATTGTTGCTGTTGACGGCGATGTGCAGGCTGCTATCAATGACAGCAAAACAGACGCAGAACGCATGAGCGAGATTGCTGAACGTTTTGAGATCTTGCACGACATGACCAAGGCCTGTGTAAATGGTGACATCCGTGCCATGATTGTGAGTGGCCCTCCGGGTGTGGGTAAATCCTTTGGTGTTGAGCAAGAAATTGAGAAAGTGCAGATGATGCAGATGCTGGGTAGCCAGCGTCTACGTGCAGAAGTGGTTAAAGGTTCTGCGTCGCCCATTGGCTTGTACCAGACCCTGTACAAGTATTCTGATCCAAATTGTGTGGTTGTGTTTGACGACTGCGACAGCATCTTGCTTGACGATGTATCGTTGAACTTGCTCAAAGGTGCTCTGGACTCAGGCAAGAAGCGCAAGATCAGCTGGTTGTCAGAATCGCGTATTCTCAAGGACGAAGGCATCCCGGACAGTTTTGAGTTCAAGGGTAGTGTTATCTTTATCACCAACCTTAAGTTTGACAAGATGAAGAGCCAAAAGCTCAAGGATCACTTGGATGCTTTGCAGTCACGTTGCCACTATTTAGACTTGACCTTGGACACCATGCGTGACAAGATCTTGCGTATCAAGCAAATTGCAGCGTCTGGTGAACTGTTCAAAGACATGGACATTGGCGACATTGGCTCAGATGAGATCGTTGAGTTCATGGATGAGAACAAGAACTCGTTGCGCGAGGTGAGCTTGCGTATGGCAATCAAGGTTGCACAATTGTACAAGAGCTTCCCCAACCGCTGGAAGGCAATGGCTCAGACCACTTGCATGAAGGCAGCGTAAGAATTAGGCGGATATATTCCGCTTGATGATTGTGGTTTGATAGCTCCTTTCCACAATCCACTTTACAGCCCTACCAGATTGGTAGGGCTTTTTTTGACTTTGTAAATAACATAGTGTACAATTTTACTATGATATCCTATCCATATGTTGAAGACTATCTAGAGGTTATTGCTGGCAAAAAAATGCTGCCTGGAGCAGTGCCTGTGAATACTTTTTGGAGTACATATTCGCCAATCATAAACTTGGCTAGATATGATAATTCGTTTCTAGATAATGTGACTGATCAAACCATGAATGGTGGTGCGCTCACAGATCGTCAAGCAGAACTAGCGGTTAAGTTGATTACCAAATACCGTAGACAGTTGAACACACACAACATAGATGTTCCAGACATGACTGTGCCTGTGTATCGTCGTGCCTTAAGAATAGTTGATCGCAGTAAAAGCGCAGGAGTAAAGGATCGCAAAATATATCTAAAATTTCCTTATGATGTAAAAACCATTGATGTTATTCGTGCTATGAGCAAACAGAGTCAAGGTTTTATGACGTTTGATCGCGAGCTCAAAGTATGGTATCTGGCTCTTACAGAATTCAATGTAAATTGGGTATATGAATATGCCAAACACAACGAGTTTTCAATTGATCAAAATCTACAAGATATAATGCAATTGATTCTTGAGGTTGAAAAGCAAGGATATGATATCTGTTTGGTTCAAGATCACAACCAATTAGAAATAACCAATGCACATGAGAGTCTAAAAGCCTACTTGCAAAACAAGGTTGGTAGCTTTGACCTTGGCTGTGTAAATCAATTAATTGATCATGGATGCGTATTAGGCTATAGGATCAGTGATGATTTAATTGCTAGTACAGCAGAACAGGTTGGAGGCAGTACTCTTTTGCTCATGTGCAATAGAGAATATGATTTTAATCAAAGTGAAGACATGGTTGAAAGAGTGATCAAGTATGCCAAAGCAGTGAACAGATATCCTATTGTGGTGTTCAACCCTACTGCCAATGATACCATGCAAGAATGGATCAAATACTTTGATCAAGATCATGTGCAGATAGTTGATGGCAAAAAGGATATACAATTATCCGAGCATACCAAGTTGGTATACACCAACAGGGCTCTTAAACACATGACGAGTATTCCTTTGTTGATATCTTATGTGGGCATGATGATTGGTGCTGACAAACAGCTGATGAGTACTGCTGCTGAAAAGATTTTCTTCACATCCAAGAAGTTAAAGTAATGGTTGCATCTGTGCGTACAGGTGTGTTATACTATAAACATGTTTGCAAAACTATTAATCAAAGATGAAGTCAATGTCAAAATAGAAGGACTAGAACTTCGCGATAGAAAGGCACTGGTAGACAAATACAAATATGAAATACCAGGTGCAAGATACTTACCTGCTGTACGACTAGGTCGTTGGGACGGTAAGGTAAGTTACTTTCAATTGGGTGGCAGCACATACATAAATCTGCTACCAGAAGTACTTGACTACTTGAACCAGCGTGGATACGATATTGAGCTAGAAGATGGTAGAGACTATCGCACACAGTTTGATTTTAAACCAGTGGACGAAAACAGTTACAACCATGTGGCTTGGCCCAAAGGTCACCCCAAGGCAGGCGAACCCATGGTGCTGCGTGACTACCAACCAGAAATTATAAATCGCTTTTTTAACAATCCGCAGAGTGTGCAAGAGATAGCCACAGGCGCAGGCAAGACTGTGATCACAGCAGCTCTAAGTGATGCAGTGAGTGAATACGGTCGTAGTATTGTGATTGTGCCTAACAAGAGCTTGGTTACACAGACCGAAACAGACTATGTGAACATGGGCTTGGATGTGGGTGTGTATTTTGGCGATCGTAAAGAGTTTGGGCGGCAGCACACCATATGCACCTGGCAGAGTCTAAACATCTTGCTCAAGAACACCAAGAATCATGAAGCAGATATCACCATACAAGAGTTTCTTGAAGATGTTGTGTGCGTGATTGTGGATGAAGTACACATGGCCAAAGCAGACGCTCTCAAGACCTTGCTCACAGGTGTAATGAGTCGCATACCCATACGCTGGGGACTCACAGGAACCATTCCCAAGGAACAGTACGAGTTCATGTCTTTGAAATGCAGCATAGGCGAAGTGGTGGGCAATCTCAAGGCAGCAGAACTGCAAGAAGCTGGACATCTTGCACAGTGTCATGTGAACATTGTGCAGCTGGTGGATCATGTGGAGTACAATAACTATCAAAGTGAACTGAAATATTTGTTAGAAACAGATGGGCGCCTGGACTATATAAGTAGATTGGTTGAGACCGTTAGAGACAGCGGCAACACACTCATACTGGTAGATCGTGTGGCAGCAGGACAGGCTCTAGTATCAAGAATTCAAGACGCTGTGTTTGTAAGCGGTGCTACCAAGGCCAAAGACAGGAAATCAGAGTACGATGAAATTGCAACGAGTGATGGTAAGGTTATTGTGGCGACTTATGGTGTGGCCGCTGTGGGTATTAATATTCCTAGGATTTTTAATCTGGTTCTTCTGGAGCCCGGAAAGAGCTTTGTTAGGGTTATCCAAAGCATTGGACGAGGTATTAGAAAAGCTGAAGATAAAGACTTCGTACAGATCTGGGACATAACCAGTACCTGTAAATTTGCCAAACGGCATCTAACAAAAAGAAAAGCCTTCTACAAAGAAGCCAATTACCCGTTCGCGGTAGAGAAAGCAGAGTGGCAATGAGAATACTGACATTAGAAAACACAGCATTTGAAATGAATGAAGTACCAGACGAAGTAGAGGATCTGCGCTTCTGTGTGTTTGACAACAGCGATCCAAAAGATCCAGACTACTATTTTATACCCTTGATATTTTTAGAGAGCTTTAATAGTCCTGCATTGGTACTGCGCATAGGAGATCATACCATACGCATGCCAGTGGACTGGCAGATACTCATAGGCGAACCTGATCTAGGAGATCTAGAAGTAGTGCCGCTGACTTCAATCAATGACCGTGGTTTCAGTGTGTTTACCTTTAACCCACGCAGCAGTTTTAGACCAGAGTTTCATCCTGTAGAGATCGTGGATATCTATCAAGATGTAAAATGGTATTTTCCCAAACTCAAGCCTGGACAGATGTTGGCCGTTCCGTTGAGCACAGGCGAGGATCCTATTTGTGCATACTTTATTAAAGATGTAAGCAGACAAAGTGAAGTGGTTGATTATGGAAAGGTGTGGTAGATGCGAATCAAATATAGCAAAGCAGACATAGGTGGCGAAGTTGTTAAAGATAACGAAACCTATGTACTCAAAGACAACAAGACTTTGAAAAATCTAGTTCTAAGCAGTACCAAACTGTATCGCGGACAGCAGACTCGTGGACATCGTCATGAAGGCCAAGAAGAAGTCTACTTCTTTATTAGTGGGCATGGTCAAATGATCGTAGGCGACGAAACAGACGAACCTTTTACTGTGCAAGCAGGTGACGTGGTACTGATTCCTGACGGAGCATTTCATCGTGTGATCAATACCGGCGAGCTGGACATGCTGTTCAACTGTGTGTTTGATGGCAAGAGGAATCACTGATGGGCACACTCACTTCGGGTGCCGCTTATGTATACGAACGCGAAGGCGGACGCACCTATGCTCGCAAGGTAGGAGAACTAGATAGAGTGCTGATTGGCGAAGACTATTCAGTACAACTTGTACAGCGTAACAAGGAAATTGCAGATGAATGGATTCCAATTGTACAAGCAGCAGAGCATAATCCGGCTTTACAAGATGCCCTGGATCGTGCTAAAATACTCTATGAATTAACCAGAAAGCACAACTTGCAAACAGTAATGCACCATCCGGTATGAGCGACAAACTAAACATCACAAATGAAATGGCACAGTTGGATCGTAAGAACCGGCTGTTCTATGACGAGCTGTCAGATGATGAACGCAAGAAGTTCAGTAACTATCTCATGTTGCGTTGGAGTAGCAGTGTGCAAGCGGATAGTGACATACAGGCCTACTATGTGATGAGCTGTAACGAAAATTTAAACAAGCATTTTTTTAACCTCAGTCGTCATCCAAAATTACAATGGCTGTGTGCTACAGCAGTGAGTCCAGGCATTGGTACATTTCGGCATCAGTGGATCGCACCAAAAAAGAAAGATGGTGTTGACAACAAGGCATCAAAGTTTCTACGTGAAATATATCCGCTGGCCAAGGACGATGAAATTGAATTACTCAGACAGCTCAATACTAAAGACGATCTTAAACAGTTGGCACGAGAGCATGGATGGGATGACAGAAGAATCAAAGCAGAGCTATAAGTGTCGTTACTGCGACAAACAGTTTCGCCGAGAGAGCACACTGGCAGCGCATGTTTGCGAACCAAAGCGTCGCTGGCAGCAGGAAAAAGACACAGGCGTACAGCTAGGACTGAGATCCTACTTGCAGTTCTATGAAACCACACAAGGCAGCGCAAGGTTAAAAAGCTATGAAGATTTTGTTGACAGCCCTTATTATAATGCTTTCGTTCGTTACGGCAGACATTTGGTTGCTATTCGCGCTATCAATAGCCATAGTTTTACTGCATGGCTTTTAAAGCACAATAAAAAACTAGATCATTGGTGCAAGGACAGTCTCTATGATGAATGGCTGCAGGACTATATAAAGAAAGAGGCAGTGCAAGATGCACTGGAACGTGGCCTCAAGGAGATGCAGGAATATGCAGAACATAATAGAGACCTTAGAAATGGTTTCGTTGATTATTTTAGGTATGGCAATACTAATCGTATTTGTCATCACATCACTAGTGGTCGTATCAGTGCTTGGATCATTTTTAACTGTAACAGCGGCGTATCTTTTCTTGAAGGATTGGATAGCGGCCAAGTTGACATGATCATGCCCTATATTGATCCAGATTTTTGGCAAAGGCGTTTTCATGATTATATGGCAGATGCAGAGTGGTGCAAGCATGTGCTACAAGAGGCTGGACTATGAAATTTCAATCTGACATTGACATTGACTTTGCGGACCGTACACAGATCTTGAAAGTGATTCCACACACTGTGGCCAGTCAACGCCGAGACGATCAACTGACTGCGCACAACACTGGTGTATACGTCACAGATATTCCATGTGATCCCTTAACTGACCGTGCTAGCATAGACTATGAAACAGCCGAAGATCGTGGATATATCAAGCTGGATTTTTTGAATGTGAATCTATATCAGCAGATACAAAACGAACAACAGCTAGAACAGCTGATGCATGCAGAGCCGGATTGGCAAAAACTTAACACAGACCAAGAGTTTTTTGAACAGCTGATTCATGTGAACAATCACTGGACAGTGCTTAAAAAAATGCCAGAACCAGTAGACAGTATACCACGTTTGGCCATGTTTCTAGCAATCATACGTCCGGCCAAAAGACACTTGATAGGTGAAACATGGCGAACTGTGAGTGAAACTGTATGGGAAAAAACAGCTGAAGGTTATCAGTTTAAAAAGAGCCATGCTGTGGCTTATGCTCACCTGGTAGTTGTTAACATGAATCTATTAACCAATCTTGCGTACTAGTGTAATTGATCTACGTTTGCTTTTTTTACTTGCTATTTCTTTTAGGCTAATGTAAGGTCCGAACTTGATTGTTACATCTCTACTGTTCAGAGTTTTCAAACAGTATTTGAATGGCATCCATTCATGCCTTAAAAACACATTTATTGGAATCAATCTATTGCTTTCCCACCACCAGATATCTCCAAGTTGAAGGAACTGTGTTTTTTCATCTTCGGTACGCAAGCAGCCAAAGTCGTAAACTGAGGTGAGATAGTCATCAACATTTTGTACGATTCCGATGTATTCAGAACCACCATAGCCGATGTAGCTTATAAAAGGATATTTGGCTAACAAAAGTTTATGATATTCTGTTAGTTCTGGTGCTATTTTCTTAGATGCCATACGGATTATTTATAATTTGGACATCTAGACTTTATAAATGATTCAGTATATAATACTCAAGCATGAATAACATACAGACAGAAGTCAACAGTTTGCTGCCAGCACAGCGTAAGACCGCTAACAAATGGATCAGCTTTAATGCTCCTTGCTGTGTGCATACAGGGGAAACACAGGATCGCAGACGACGTGGTGGCGTACTGTATGCACCTGATGGTGGTATCAGCTATCACTGTTTCAACTGTGGATTCAAAACCAGTTATCGTCCTGGCCGAGCTCTAAGCTACAAATTCAAACGTTGGCTAGAATGGATGGGTGCAGACGAAAATCGCATACAGCGCATGGTGGTTGAGGCACTAAGAGAAAAAGATCAACTGCCGGCCGAACACTCAGTAAGCAAAACAAAACAAATAACATTTGAGCCTAGACTGTTGCCAGACCACAGTGCAACACTAAAACAGTTGGGTCTTAATATTGCACTCAAAGCAAATTGGACACAAAACAATCAAATCACATGGCTTGATGATCTGGTTCCTAAAGACGTACTGGATATCATAGACTATGTGGGCACAAGAGTTCCAGCCGACTACCATTTGAATCAATATGATTTCTATTACACAGAAACCACAGCATACAATCTACATCGTAGGTTGATCATACCCTTTTATTGGCAGCAGCAGATAGTTGGTTACACAGCCAGAGCAATCAGCGACGATGTAAAGCCCAAGTATTATTCCAATCATCCTGCTGACTATGTGTTTAACATGGATCAGCAGACTGCGGAACGTCAGTTTGTGATAGTGGTTGAAGGACCTTTTGACGCCATGGCTGTGGATGGTGTGGCAGTGCTCAGCAGCGAAGTCAGTGAACAGCAGGCTGATATCATAGACAGTTTGAATCGCGAAGTGATCGTGGTGCCAGACTTTGATGCCAAGATCAACGAAAAGACAGGCAAAAAAGTTTGGAGCGGCCGCAGTCTAGTTGATGCAGCACTAGACTATGGCTGGAGTGTGAGCTTTCCGGTATGGCATGAACAGTTCAAGGATGCCGCTGATGCAGCTCGCCAACTGGGCAGACTGTTTGTGCTAAAAAGCATACTACAGGGTCGTCAAAGCAACCCACTTAAAATTGAATTACAAGCAAAACAAATATATAATAAACTATGACCACAGAATACAACACAGACATACAAAGACTGTTTCTTGAAATGATGCTGCATGATGCTGAATGCTATATTCGTGTGCAAAACATCTATAACGATGAAAACTTTGATCGCAGTTTAAGAAGTGTAGCACGTTTTGTTAAACAGCATACAGATGAACACAAGAGCCTGCCCACACTGGCACAGGTACGAGCTGTAACTGGTGTGGATCTCAAAGAGATTCCGGAACAAGGCGAGGGGCAGAACAGCTGGTTCATGAAAGAGTTTGAGCAGTTTACCAAACAGAAAGAACTGGAACGTGCAATCCTCAAGGCAGCTGATTTGATTGAAAAAGGTGACTTTAATCCTGTGGAGAAGCTGATCAAGGATGCTGTACAGATCAGTGTGACCAAGGACCTAGGCACAGACTTCTGGGCTGATCCTGAAGGTATGTTTGCCAAGTATTTTGATGCAGGTGGTCAAGTGAGCACAGGTTGGCCGCAGATGGACAAACTGCTGTATGGTGGTTTTAGCCGAGGCGAGCTGAACATCTTTGCAGGTGGATCTGGATCAGGTAAAAGTCTTGTGATGATGAACATTGCCTTGAACTGGGTGCAGCAAGGACTTCATGGAGTGTATGTAACACTAGAACTGAGTGAAGAGCTTACAGGTCTGCGCACAGCAGCCATGCTGGCCAACATGAGCACAAAAGACATTCGTAAGGACAAGCAAACAGCAGCCCTCAAGGTCAAAATGGTGGGCAAGCGAGCTGGCAGCTATCAATTGAAAGTGTTGCCAGCACAGAGTAACATCAATGATATTCGTGCTTATCTCAAAGAGTATCAAATACAAACCAATCGCAAAATAGACTTCATCATGATTGACTACTTGGATCTGCTCATGCCTGTCAGCGCCAAGGTCAGTCCAAATGATCTGTTTGTTAAAGACAAATATGTATCAGAAGAACTGCGCAATTTGGCCAAAGAACTGGGCATACTCATGGTCACTGCCAGCCAGTTGAATCGCAGTGCAGTAGAAGAAATAGAGTATGATCATAGTCATATTTCCGGTGGTATCAGTAAAATTAACACAGCAGACAATGTGTTTGGTATCTTTACCAGCCGAGCCATGAAAGAACGTGGACGCTATCAAATACAGTGCATGAAAAGTCGTAGCAGCACAGGTGTAGGCATGAAAGTGGACCTAGAATACAACATAGAAACCATGCGTATTACAGATCCGGGAGAAGATGCTAGCCCGGGTACCAATCATCCAGAAAGCATCATGAACAAGATAAAAGCCACAGCCAAACCTGCCAACACAGCTGATGCAGATGCTGATGACACAGCTCCTATTCGTGCTGATGCCAACGGTAGTAAACTCAAGAGCATGCTGGCAGGTATCAAGGCCAAAAGCGTTTGAAATGGATCCAGTTACACTAGTCAGGTGCTAAATATACTAAGATCTGGAGTAAATCTTGCTTAAACGCACTCGCAGCATATTGGATGAACTTGATAGTCATTTGATCAGTAAGGATCGTGAGCATCTGCTGGAAAGCCGTGCTGGTCATGTGATACAAGGAGCTATAAATCTAATCAACATGATTAGAGAAAACTACGATGCAGAAGCTGCTGCTGAATTAGAACGTAGACTGTTAAACAGTATCCGTGCGCAAGATCCTGTGAAATTTACTCGAGGCATACGGAGATTAAAAAGTGAAAATTCAGCATCTGACAATTAACCACGAACTGTATCAAAGTCCTGTTTTTAAAGAATTTTACGAAGAAGCACAACGAGCCAATCGTGTGATTGCTGAAGCGCGACGTTATTTGCTGGTAGAAGAACGTCTAAATGCACAACAGATTGACCAAATTTTTCGTCTGGTAGCAGACGGTGCTGCTGCTGGTAAAAACACAGACAGCGGCGAAGTAGACATGGGCAGCAACAAGACTGCACTGGGCAAGGCAACTAGTGCAGTAGGCGACGCTCTTAAAGGATTAAAAACCAAGTGGGACTCACTGAAAGATTGGGTCAGCAAGAGCGGACCAGTACAAGGTTTTGATGTAGCGTTTGATCAGTTGCAAGGCAGTTTGCTTAATGCCATGGGCGGCGATAATGGCAAAGTTGCAACAGCCATGCAAAAGTATAGAGAGTTTGCAGTCAAGCATCCGGTAGCACAAGGT
>SXGQ01468551.1_pt1 | contig 10734 bp, 10 predicted proteins | sample 3178371 | NCBI WGS metagenome assembly SXGQ01 (sample SAMN11356859, study PRJNA531348) | freshwater metagenome | isolation source: freshwater sample F1-20 | place: China: Fuxian Lake, Yuxi | collected 2017-12-25 | reverse complement strand
GCCGCGACGACGTTCTGCAGCTGGGCGAGGTGTCGCCGCGAGGCCTCATCGGTGAGGACGCCCGAGAGCTCGAGGCCCGCGACCGGGGATCGCTCGAGGAGTCGCTCGGCCTCTTCGTTCGACAGCGTCACGCGGCCGTCGGGCGCGACGAGCATCAGCGCGACCGGGCTGTCGTTCAGGATGACCTGGAAGGTGCGACGGAGGCGCTGGAGTTTGCGCTGCGTCCGGCGACTCTCGGTGAGATCCGTGGCCGTGCCCGCGAGGCCGAGCGGCGTCCCGTCTGGCGCGCGGATGGGGAAGATGGTCTCGAGGAAGGTGCGCGCCTCCCCGTGGAGATCGATGTCGAACTCGGACACGACGGGGTCGCCCGTTTGGAGCACCTGTCGCGCGAGCTGCTCGACGGGCGCCGAGACGTCCCCGAAGAGCTCGGTCTCGGTCCGCCCGATGATCTCGGCGACCGACCGGCCCGAGAGCGTTGCGTGGCTCGTGTTGCTGAGTGTGTAGCGGAGGGCCGTGTCCTTCGCGTAGATGACGGCTGGCGTCTCCTGGAGGACCGCCCACGCGAGCTGAAGGTCGCGTCGCAGGCGGTCGTTCTCGCGGCCCTGCCGCTGCTCGGCGGTGTGACGTGCGATGAGGCGCCTGTCCTGCCGTCGGACAGCCTCGATGGCCCCGCCGAGCGCGCCGTCGCCGCCGGTTAGGCAGGCTGGCACGAACGTGACGAGCGCTTCACAGAGCTCGGCGAGCGCTCCGACGAGGTGCGCGTCTGCCTGCCACGCCACGACGACCGAGGCGCGGTTCGGCCCCGCGTGGAGAGCCGCGTCGAAGGGGGCGAGGGCTGTTACAGGCTCGCGGCCGAGGCAGGCGATGAGGACGGCGTCGGTGCGGGCGGTCGACAGCGCGAACGCGGGCGAGGCGTCGGCGAACACCTCCGGGCGCGGCAGCGCGAGGCGCGTCACGGCGGCGGACACGGCGTCGCGAGCCTCGGCGCTTGGGCCGAAGACGACGACCGGGCTGGTGTCGGGCGTGGTGGGTGACATCCTGAGCTCTTGCCTCGGGGTCTGGCCTTCAGGGTCCATCGGTTCGCGAGGTGGAGCCAGCGCAATCGTCCGAAACGGTCAAATCAGGCACGTGAATACGTCATGCGCATACGCCCGTGATGAGGAGGTTGCGCGGGGTGACGCGCGGGGAGCAGAAGGGGGCGAGGCGCACGCGGCGGCCATGTTCGGCCAGCCAGAGGGCGCGATCGAGGGCGGCGAAGAGCTCGATCGGTCGACGGAAGACGGCGCGGACGGCTCCAAGCGCGCGGGCCCGGGTGGCGCGGCGGGTCCCCTCGCGGAGCGCGGACGCGAGGGCCGCTGGCGGACCGAGGTCGCGCCCGAGTCGGTCGCCGACGCGGAGAGCGAAGTCCTTGAATTCGGAGTCGAACCATGCCGCGGGCAGCGTGCCGAGTGGATGGTGACGATCCTCGCCGGTCAGCTCGCGGAGGCGCAGGTCGACCGCCTGCCGGAACCCCTCGTCGCGTCGCCTTCGTAGTCGGAGGGTTGGGCGCGCGACGACCTCGTCCGCGGTCGCGAGGCGGAGGGCTGCGTGGTCGAGCGTGAGGCCGGTCGCGCGCGCCGTTTCAGAGCGGGTCGGCCAGCCAGGTGCGCCATGGTGCCGATGCAGGCAGCATGGCGCGAGGGCGACGGCAGGGGCCTCCTCGGCGATGGCGAAGTCGAGCAGACGGTTGCCGAGGCCGCCGCAGGCGTGGAGCCCCACGACCCACTCGAGCGGTCGCGGCGACGACCGTGGCGGACCGGCCAGCAGGTCGCAGCGTTCAAAGCGGAGGTGGACGCCGTCGGCCTCCGCGAGGCCAGCCGCGTCCCGGGCGAGGGCGGCGTCGTGGTCGAGGGCCCAGAGGCGCCTGCCGAGGGCCTTCGCGAGCGTCCGGCCGACGTGGGCCTTGCCAGCACACCAGTCGGCGATCCATGGCACCTCGTGCACGTCGGGCACCTCGTGCACCTCGTGCACGTCGGACGCATCGGAGGGTGCTGCGGGGCTGGCCGTCTGCGCGATGGCGGTCGTGAAGCCGATGATTTCAAGCCACTTGCGGCCCGGGATCCCCGGTGGGCGACTGGTCTGGGCCGGGTCGGGCCGCCGCCAGTCGGTCCACGCGGTGTGCGTGGCGGTTTCGGCGACGAGCGCGTGCCAGTGGGCCGGCGCATCGGCAGGATGGCTGACTGACCCGGGTGTCAGCGTCGCATGCAGCGCGTCGACGGCGTCGTCCCCGCGCTCGGCGCACGCGAGGAGCCACGTGCCAAGCTCGGGCCTTTCTGCGACCCAGCCGGGGTCTGTCCCGGTGACAGCCCGAGGCTGCCAGAGCGGCTGACGGGCCTGCAGCCACGCCCCCAGCACCTCGAGCCGGGCGGCGAGGCCATCGGGGTCGGTGCCGGGCGGGAGGGTGCGGCCGGGCATGCTCAGCGTGCCGCGCGTCGGCTGGTGCGAGGTCCGCGCAGGCGGCTCACGGCGTGTTGACGGGCGGGACGGTCGCTGGCGCAGACGGGGCCGCCTCGTCCGGCTTGCAGGCTGCGCGCCAGGCGGCGTCGATATCGCGGTTGCGGTCAACGCAGGCCTCGCAGCGCGGCAGCAGCGCCTTGCAGCAGGCGACGAGCGGGGCTGGCTGGGTGCAGTCGAAGGTCGTGGGCACCTCAGCGAGCGGTGGAGCCTCGGGGACGCACTGGCCTGCCGGCTGGGTTGGGGCGGCGGCGACCCCGTCGGTCGCTGGGGCCGCCTGGCCCGCGGGCGCAGGCCCGGCGGGTGCGGCGGGACTCGTCGCGGCCGCATCCGGGGCGGACTTGCAGGCGGCGAGGGACAGCAGCGCGGTGGCCGCAACGGCGGCGAGACGTCTGAGAGCGGATGTGGCCTTCATGCGGGGCTCCTGGGTTTGCGCCAACCGTCAGCGCTGGCGACACCTCAACCGCCGCCGCCTAGCACGGATGCCCGGCTGTGGGAATCGGCGAGCTGACGGTCGGTCTCGTCGGCAGAGACTGATCCGCCAAGTCCACAAATTCGGACACGACCCCCGAAGTCGATCCCCAAGGTCAGTCCCAAAGGCGAGTGGTGTCACGGAGGGCAGGGCGGAGGCGGGTCATCGCCGGGGTCGATCAGGATGTCGCGGTGGGCGGTGAGTCGACCGCCCGAGGCGGGGCGGAAGACGACCTCGACGCGGTACGGGCGGCCGACGGCGCAGGCCGGATCCTGCAAAATGGCGGGCCAGCCGAGGTAGGCGCGGAAGCCCTCGGCGTTCGGCGGGTCGAGGCGGAGGCCGTGGGAGGTGCGGGCCGCGGACTCGGGGGTCGCCAAAGGGAAGTGGGTGACCTCGAGGCTTCCGGTGTCGTCGGCGACGCCGTGCACGCGCAGCGCGACCCACAGGTGCCAGCCGCCCTGTGCGCCACGGACCAGCGACAGCGCGGCGCCATCCTCGAGCGGCTCGAAGCGCCAGGTGCCAGTCCCCACCTCGAGCGATGGTGGCGCTTCGGGCGAGGATACGTCATCGCATGCATCCAGGATGCGCGGAAGTAGGGCGCCTGCAAGCCACGCCCTGATGCGCGGACTTGCGGAAGCTTGACGGAGGCCCCTTACGCCAGGCGCGCCAGCGGCTCGGACGACGCCTGAGGGCCGGCCCAACGCACCGAGTGGCGTCACCCGCACCGTGGACCGGGCCTCAGGTCCGGCGGGGGCGTCGCGCGAGCCCGAGCCCGGCCACGAGTCCGCCCGCGAGGAATGCCCACCCCGTACCAGCGCCGCCAGCGCCACACCCGCCGCCGCCGCCACCGCTCACCGCGTCGACGGTCTCGCCGCGGCTCGCGATGAGGGCCTCGGCCTGGCGCGTTACCTCGGCGTTGTGGGTCGCGAGGTCGCTGCCGATCGGCGCCGCGTTGTCGACCACCACCTCGCCCGGGCCGGTCGGCCCGATGCGCACGACGCGCGCGTTGGCCGGCATGTTCGAGGTGTCGAGCGAGAATGGCCAGCTCGCGCCGAAGCCGCGCACGACCTGTCCGTCGCCGAGCGAGACGCGCCACGGCGCCTCCGACCGTTGCAACTCGGGCGAGCACTCGATGACGCGGTCGGCGACGTGGGCGGGCGACACCTCGGGCAGGTCCGGGTTGAAGTCGAAGGACGGGTCGACGTTCATCTCGTCGGCGCTGAGCGTGGTGTATAGGCGGGTCGCGGTGACATCGCGCGCGAAGAGCGCCTGGGTGGCGCGCACGGGCGCGATGACCTCCGCGTCGACGTCGGTGACGAAGCCCGCGACGTCGAAGCCTGTCACGACGCCGTCGCTATCCGTCGGAAGCTCGTAGCACCACGGGCACTGCAGGAACGCCGCGACAGGGACTTCAGCGGGCAGCGCGAGGTGTTCCGAGACCGCATCCCCGAGGCCGTCATAGGCCGCGAAGGTTGAAATCATCTGGCGCAGCTGTTCGAGCGTGGCGAGCTGCGACGGGTCCGCCTTCCATCGCTCCCACGCGGTCGCCTCGAACGCTGGCGCGATCGCCTCGCCAAGACTCCGCGCTGGGCCGCTCGCCTCGGTGACGAAGCCGTTTCCGCCGGCCTGATTAGCGGCCTCGGTCACGACTGCGTTGTAGGTCGGGCCCGGGTTGAACCAGTTGATGAGGGCCTCATTCAGCTCGAGCGAGGCGTAGTTGACGGGGTAGGCGCGGTGCGGGCCGAGGACCCACACCATGACGCCCATGTCGGCGACCGCCGCGACCGCTGTCGGTCGGATCGGGATCGACGCAAGGCCGCTGCCGAAGCCGATCATCACCGGACGAATGGCGCCCGCGTCGTTCCCCTTCGTCAGGCGGAACGACAACAGGTTCATCCCCGAGGCGAGGTAGGGCCCGATGCGGTCGGCGCCGCCGTCGTCGATGTCGTAGCCGTTGTCGCGCAGCCAGGCGATGGCCGAGGCGGCTGGCGTCGCGGCCGCGGGGTCGACCGACACGACCACGTAGTCGTAGGGACCGACCGAGCCCTGATCGACCACCGTCACGTCGCCGTCCTCCTCGGACGGAGGGCCGCTCGCGTCCATCGAGAAGTCGCCCCCGCCCGCGGTCGCCTGCATTTCCGGTTCGGGCAGGCACTCCCCCTCGACCGTCGTGTTCAGCCGGTAGGAGGGGTTCGTCGCCAGCTGCAGGCGGTCGAAGGCGAGGTTTGACGACACCGCGATGGTCGGGCGGCCAGCGACCGGCAGCATCCAGGCGAAGCGCTCGGCCGGGCCCTGGTACTGGATCTGGATGACGGCTGTGACCTGCCCGTCGGGGGCGCGGCTGAAGATGATCCGCTCGGCCGACTGGTTGACCGGTTGCGAGGCGTCACAGAAGAAGCCGCCGCAGGCGCGGGCTGGCGCTGGTGTCACGAGCGGAGTGGCGACGGTCGCGAGGGTGGCGGCGGACAGGGCGAGGATACGACGCATGGGTCACCGGCTCCTTGGGCCCTGTCGTCCGCAGGGCCTGCGTGGGTTCGCGCGCGGGTTCACCAGTCAAGGCGTGCCCGCGCCGCGCATTCTTCGCAGGAGACCCGACTCGCCCAGTCCAGCGCAAATCTTTTCGCCAGACCGAGGTCAGAGGCCGACGCCGAGGGTGGCGCCGAACCCCCACTCCGAGATGGCGCGCCCCTCGACCCCAAGCCGCAGCCCGGGCCACAGCCGGCCGAGGGGTGCGAAAGCCAGGCCGGCTGCGAGCTGGACGTGGCGGGTGTCGGAGGCGATGATCGTCTCGCGGGTGGCGCCTTCGCCGCGGGTCACGAAGAGCGGCCCGCCGAAGACGCGGATCGCGCTCCAGACCGCGAGGTTGCGTGCGAAGGTCCGGCTCGCGGTCGCGGAGAGGCGGACGTCGAGGGCCGTCGCGGTGCCGTCGCGCCCGCCCCCGGCCGGCGCGAGCGTCGTGTGCGAGGCCGCCAGCTGGGCCGAGAGGTCGAGGGCGAACGGCCGGTCGTAGGTCGTCCAGACGGGCCACGTCAGCCCGACGCCGCCAGCGAGGCCTGAGCGAAGTCGCCATGGGGCCGGCCCATCCTCGAACGCGAGCTGGCCACCCATCGGCGCGCCAACGAACCAGCCGAGCGTCAGGCGGCCGACAGGGTGCGCGCCGGTGAGTGCAAGCTGCCGGAGGTGCAGCCGAATCGCGTCCTCTCCAGGTGAGCCGAGGCGCGTCGCGAGGTCAGTCCACGCGACCGAGAGCGCACCAGCCCCTGACTGCGTTCCCACGGGACCCGCGGGCGCTCCGCACCCTCAGGCAAAGGCCTCACGCAGCCAAATCGGCCCGCAGAGGGTCAGGACGGTCAGGGTGGCGGCGAGCAGGCGATGGCGTGGGCGCATGGGACGGGTATGCCGGGAGGCGGTCGCCGGTTTCAACGGAGTGCGCTGTCGCTGTCGCGCGCGATCCTTGTGGCGTACAAGCTGCTCATTCTGTGGTCACGGGCCGGACGCGGCGCCACAGGATGAGCAGCGAGGCCGGCAACGACACGCAATTCGGCGCGATGACGAGCGGGTCGTCAACCGCCACGCCGTGCACCATCCAGCAGGCGGCGTTGAGCGCGAGGAGCGCGTAGGTGGCGGGGCTCACGGCCGCGAGCGAGGCGCCACTGCGCAAGGTGGTCCAGGCCTGCGGCAGCGTCATGCCGCCGCCGACCAGGACGCCGAGGATGCCGGTTGGACCCGCCCCGAGCCACGTCACGAGGCCCACGACGGCGACGGGGCCGACGAGCAGCAGCGCAGCGAGGACGGGAGACAGGCGGCCGCGGCAGGCGAAGACGGTCAGCATCGCGGCGAGGCAGACCGAGACGTTGGCGGCGACGATGTAGGGGCTCGCGACGAGCAGCCCGTAACCTGTCCAGGTGAGCCCGCTCTGCCAGGTCAGGGCGGTCGTGGCGAGCGAGACGCCCGACGTGTCGCTTGAACGCAGCGCACGCATCGCCTGCGGCCACGCGAAGACCGCGGAGAGGCCCGAGGCGGCCCAGCCCGAGAGCTCTGCGATCATCGGGCGAGGTCTGGTGCGAGGTGGCTGGACGTGGCGGTCATGAGGTCCTGCGGTGCGACGGGGCGGGCGGCGCGCACCCTAGTCCGCGCAGCGCAGGTTGCAAGCGCCGTGTCGACGACGGCCCTACACCCGCGATGTGCAACAGGGTGTTTCAACATTGAAACAAAATGGTTCATGCGTGAAACAGGATGATGCGTCGCCGTGCATGTCGGGCGCCGCGTGGGGCCTTGACCGCTGCCGGGTCGGGATGTTCGACTCGCGGGCGATGGCGCGACGCTTCCTGTTCCGGAACGAGCATGTGCGGCGGGCTTCGGACGCGCCTGCCTCTCCGCGCACCGGGCGGCGTCAGGGCGAGGTCCTGCGGGTCCGTGGCGGTGCGGCGGCGGTCGTGCGGTTCGACGCCCGTTTCGGGGCCGGGCTGCTGGCGACGGTGCCGACAGCGCCCGGTACGTACATCTTCCGGAACGCGGAGGGCGAGGCCCTCTACGTCGGCAAGGCGCGCAACCTGCGGGCGCGGCTACGGCAGTATCGGCAGGCCTCGGGTGGGCGGCGGGGGCTGCGGATGCGCGGGATCGTCGCCGAGGCGGCGGGCCTCGCGTGGGAGGTCGCCGAGACGGAGCTGGCGGCCGAGCTGCGCGAGTTGGCGCTCATCCAGCAGCTGCGGCCACCGCTCAACATCGTGGGCGCGCACGCGGCGGGCTACCCGTTCTGGGGTGTCCGGATAGGGGCCGACGGCGTCGTCGCGTTCTGCCACGTCGCGGCGGCCGAGACCGCCAAGGGCTTCGCGCTGCATGGGGCGTGGCGCTCGCGGGGACGGTCGCTCGCGGCCTTCTCGGCGCTGATGCGGCTGCTGGCGCTGCTCGGTCACCCGGAGCCGGCGCGTCGGGCGCGCGCATCTGCGCCGGAGCTGCGGGGGCGGATTGTGGCCTTTCGGCAGCTGTCGGTCGCCCTCGCCGCGGGCGCGGGCGCGTTTCTGCGCGGGGACGGGGACGCGTGGCTTGGCGACCTGTGTCTCGCGCTGCTCGAGCGGGCCTCGGCGCGGCGGCGTCCTGAGGAGGTGCAGGCGGATCTTGCGTTGCTCAGGCGATTCTGGCGCGACGAGGTGGCCGTGCTCCGGCAAGCCTGCGAGGCGACGGGCTTCAGTGCGTGGCCGGTCCCTCAGGAGGCCCGGGATCCGCTGCTGCTGCGGGTCCGGGCTTCGAATCGGGCGGCGGACGGCGAGGTGGAGCGAGGCGCAAGAACGCGAGCAGCGCGATCGCGACGGGCCAGGGCGCGAAGACCTCACGGCCAAGGGCCCCTTCGAGCGAGGCGGCGGTCGCGATGAGGCCGAGGCCCGCGAATCGGGCGCTGGCTGCGGCGCGCGGGGACAGCAGCGGTGGGTGTGTGCGCAGCAACGGGGCGATGGCCAAGGCGAGCAGTACGGCCCCGGTCAGGGCGAGGACGGCGGCCATCATGGTCCGGGGTCCGGGGCTTGCGGAGGCTCGGCGGGCGGCCTGGGACGGAGCAACGCAACGGCGAGCAGCGCGAGTGCGACCGGGGCCGCGTGGTCGTGGGACGCACGCTGGCCGATCACGAGGACCATCGCGGCGGTCGCGACGAGGAGGGCGTCGCGCGCATGCTGGCGCCGGGCGGCCTCCGGGGCGGTCAACGCGACGACGGCCGCGGCGACGGTGGCGGCGGCGACCAGGACGAGGGCCAGGACGAGCAGCGTGTCGGTCATGGGCGACCTCCGCTGGCGAGGTGTGCGAGGAGCGGGCTCGCGCCCACCGTGAGCGCAAGGATCGCGAGCGTCAGGGTCGCGACCGCGAGGCGCGATGGCCAGGGTGCGGGTTGCGACGTCGATGCTTCCGGGGCGGGTGCGCGCCAGAGGTGTCGGCTCGCCGCGCGGGCGACCGCGAGGGTCGCGAGTCCCATCGCGAGCGCGAGCGCGCCGATCGCGACGAGGCCTGCGTCGGACTCGCGCAGGGCGCGCCAGGCGACGAGCTGGACCGTGAAGCCCGCGAGCGGGGGCAGCCCGACAAGCGCCGCGGTCGCGACGGCGAACGGGGCCATCACAGCGGGCTGGGAGGGGCTCGGGCCTGACGCGGGCGCCCGGAACTCGACGATGAGCATCAGAACGACCCCGGCGAGCGCCACCTGAGCGAGCTGCACCATGGCGGTCGGGGCCGGTCCGGGGCGCGGGCCGCCCGGCAACGTCAGCGCCACCAGTGCGGTCGCGAGGCCTCCCGCGATGAGCCAGCCTCCGAGGCGCGCCAGACTGTCGCTCCGGAGGGCACCAAGCGAGGTGAGGACCGCGCCTGCGACGCCGAGTGGCAGCAGCAGCGCGTCGAGGTGCTCGAGCCGCAAGTCCCGGCAGGGTCCGCACCCGGCTGCGACGGCCGCCTCGAGCCCGGCTGTCAGCGGGTGGTGAAGACGGGAGAGTGCGGCGAACCCGGCCACGGCGAGCAGCGGAGCGAGGCTGGCCGCTCGTGAGGCCGAGTCGCGGGTCAGCGCGAGGAGCCAGCCCCCGAGCGGGGTGACGGCGGCGCGATGGAGCAGGGACGCAACCACCGCCAGGAGGGCCGCCTGTGCCACGTCGCGCGTCTGGGGCGGCAGGCGGCCGAGCGCCTCCGGGAGCGCTGCGAGGCGGGTCGTGCCCGTGAAGGCGACGAGCGCCGTCAGCCCGAGCAGGGCGATGGTCGTGGCGACAAGGGACGTCCGGAGGAGACCACCGGAGGCCTCCCGGGCATCGGGGCGGGCCGTGAGGGCGGCGCCGAGGGTCATCAGCTCGAGGGAGAACACCTGCGTCGCGAGGTCTGCGGCGAGGCAGGCGGTCTGCCCGCCAAGCGCGACGAGCGGCAGGGCGAGGGCGGTCCGGGCCTGCTCGTCCGGAGTTTCGGGGCGAGCGTGGCTGTGCAGGGTCAGCGCGGCGACGGCGAGCGCGAAGGTCGCCACGAGGGTGGCGGAGGCCGGGTCGGCGAGGAGGGACGGGGCGAGGTCGCCGAGCGCCGGGCCGTCGGCTCGGACAGACGCGAGCCATCCGCCGAACCCCAGGGACAGGGACCCAGCGTCAGCGACCCGCGCAAGCAGCGCGAGCGCTCCGGCAAGGTTCAGGGCGCTCACGCCAAGGGCCACGAGGCGGGCCGTCGCGGGTCGCGAGGTGCCGAGTGCCGCCACGCAGACGGCGAGCAGCGGTGCGAGCACGGGGGCGGCGACCAGCAGGTCCTCGTGTGCGCGGGTCATCGGAGGACTCCGTCTGAGGCTGGCCGAGCAGCACGCGGAGCTGGCGTCAGGGCCGATGGTCCCGGCGGGGTCGGCGGGCGGGTGGTGCGCGGGGGCTCGGGTTGCGCTCCTGGCCCGCGGCGGCGGGTCGCGGCGAAGACGCACAGCCCAGCGACGGCCGGCAGGAGGAGGACGAGGGCGAGCGCGTGCGGCGTCGGATCCGCCATGTCGCTCGGCGTCGAGAGCGCAGGCGACACGGGCGCGATCTCGGGCGGGGTCTTCGCGCGCATCCCGCCGACGGAGGCGAGGGCGAGCGACACCGCGGCCGCGAGCAGCAGCCCGCCTGCGACGGTCGTGCCGCGGTCGCGACCGAGCATCGACCACACGCCGCTCGCGACGAGGGCGCCGCACACGAGGGCCATCAGGAGTTCCATCGCCCACCCCCTCGGCGGTCGTGGTCCGAGCCGACCCGGGCTCCGACGCCGATCGCAACGCAGACGAGCGCCACCTCGAGGCCCCG
>SXGQ01211759.1_pt1 | contig 10734 bp, 12 predicted proteins | sample 3178371 | NCBI WGS metagenome assembly SXGQ01 (sample SAMN11356859, study PRJNA531348) | freshwater metagenome | isolation source: freshwater sample F1-20 | place: China: Fuxian Lake, Yuxi | collected 2017-12-25 | reverse complement strand
GTGTAGATGTTTCATACAAATATTGGGACAATTTGAAACTTGCTTCAGTAACTTTTCAAATGGATAAACTTGGTTATTGGGAAGAAAAAATTATTAATATGTATTTTGACCCTAATGGAAATGCAATTTCAGAATTCGAATTTAAGGAAATGTGGAATTGTAATTAATGATAAGACAAAAAGTTGAATTCGAGAGACGACCATAAACTGAAAAATTGTGTATGTCGTGTACTCTCAACTGCAACTAACAACGCATAAGCAAGCGGCTTGACAAGTACGCGTCCAAGAGCCGCTCGCCTATCCGTAAAACGTTACCTGCAAGCGTACCGAGCGACACCAACCAACACAATCGGCAGACAAAACAGCGACATTTTGACTACCTTTGCCGACAATAATTTATAGACAAATTTAATGATGCGAATAAAAATAACACTGACCTTAATTTTACAACTTTTAATATTTACAATTTCAAATGCACAAACAAGTGTAACTGTTTCAGGAATTATAAAGGACAAAAACAGCAAAGCGGTTTTGCCTTTTGTAAATGTAGTTTTGAAAACCGAAAAGGACAGCACTTTTGTAAGTGGAACAGTTACCAACGAAGAAGGACGATTTTCGCTATCAAAAGTAAAGTCAGGCAATTACTATTTAGAAGTTTCTTACATTGGCTACAAAACTACAAAACAGTCTTTATTTGTTGGAAACCTAACCGAATTTTTAGATATTAAAACCATTGAAATAGAAGAAAAACCAACTTCATTGCAAGAAGTAGTTGTAACAGGGAAAACAGCCGATATAAGTGAGAAAATGGATAAAAAAACATTTTCTTTGAAAGACAATATCAGTCAAAGTGGTGGCTCGGTTCTACAAGCAATGCAAAATTTACCGAGTGTAACAGTACAAGACGGAAAAGTTCAACTACGTGGAAACGACAAAGTAACGGTACTTATTGACGGCAAACAAACTGCTTTAACAGGCTTTGGCAACCAAACAGGATTAGATAATATTCCAGCTTCTGCCATTGAGAAAATTGAAATTATCAACAACCCTTCTGCCAAATATGATGCCAATGGAAATGCAGGAATTATCAATATTATTTACAAAAAAAACAAGAAGGATGGTTTTAACGGGAAAGTTGGTTTTACGACAGGTGTGGGTTCGCTTTGGGTGCGAAAAGAAAACTTACCAACCATAAGACCACAATATATTTTTACGCCAAAAATCAACCCAAGCGTTTCACTCAATTATAGAAAAAATAAACTCAATGTCTTTTTTCAAGGCGATTATTTATATACCGAAACGCTTAACAAAAACGAATTTGTAACAAGAAATTATGACAATGGTGATGTAATTAATTCGCAATTAAAACGCAATAGAAATACACATTTCACAACATTAAAAAGTGGATTTGATTATACGATTAATGAACAAAACTCTTTAACCATTTCAGGACTTTTTGGAAGTGAAAAAATAATTGACCGAGGCGACCAACCTTTTTTCAATGGCGACTTATCACAACGAAAAAGACTTTGGCAGTTTTTAGAAGACGAATTGAAAACAACCATAATGGCAACTGCCAATTATCAACATAAATTTAAAGAAGCAGGACATTTGCTAAACATTGGTTTCAATTACACTTTCCACAGAGAAGACGAAAAATATTTTTACGATAATTATTTACCAACTTCCACAGGAACAGATGCGTTTAAATTATTGTCACACGAACAAGTTTATGATTTTAATTTTGACTACATAAAACCACTTAAATACGGACGAATTGAAACAGGCATAAAACTTCGTAACAGAAATATACCGACAAATATGCAATTTATTCCAGGTATAAATTCAGTTTTAGACACAAATGCAGGCGGTTGGGCAACTTACAAAGAATTAATTCCGGCTGTTTATGGAAACTACATTTTTGAAAACAAAAAATGGGAAGCCGAATTAGGATTACGAATTGAGTATGTGAAAATTCAATATGATGTAAATCCAAATCATATAGTTTATAAAAGCGATGGTTACAATTACACGCAACCATTTCCAAACTTGCGTTTGGCATACAAAATAAACGACAATAATAAAGTTTCAATTTTCTACAACCGAAGAGTTGACAGACCGAATGAAGTAGATATTCGTATTTTTCCAAAATATGATGATGCCGAAATTATTAAAGTGGGTAATCCTGCTTTAAGACCACAATTTACCAATTCCATTGAGTTAGGTTATAAAACAAGTTGGAAAAAAGGAAGTTTATACAACGCCTTTTATCACCGTTTTGCAGATGGTACAATTACAAGAATTTCAAGCACAGTTCCACCAAGTAATTTAATTTATGCAACATTTCAAAACGTAAATAAAAGTTACAACATAGGAATAGAAATGGTTTTAGCACAAGAAATTTCAAAATTGTACGTATTCAATATTAATCTAAACGCATACAGAAATCAAATTGATGCGTTTACCGTTGAAAACAAATACCCTACCACACATTTATTTTCAGCAGACAAACAAGAGATATTTTCAGGAAACATAAAATTGAACAATACTTTTCATTTCCCTAAAAACATTGACGCACAACTAACTGCTATTTATCTAGCACCTGACATTATTCCACAAGGAAAAATAAAATCAAGATTTTCATTAGACCTTGGACTTAAAAAAGCAATTCAAAAAGGAAAAGGAGAACTCTTTTTTAACGCAACTGATTTGCTAAACACAATGATTATCAAAAAAGAAATAAACGGACAAGGTTTTAATTATACAAGCAACGACTATTACGAAACGCAAGTAATAAGACTCGGGTATAGTTATAAATTTTAACGAAATAGAAGACCCGAAAAACGCCAGCAGGTAACAGGGGCTTTGCGAAAAAGCGGGTTCAGTGCTAAATTGAGCATTCGGAATTCTAATGAACATTTGTGCTAAAACGAACATTTGTGCTTCTAATTCCGCTTCTTCGCAAAGCCCCAAAACGTTGGCAATTGCTCGACAAATCTCGCTTCGGGCTTGGGGGAAATCTGAAAAGAACAAATTATAGCTTCGGTTTACATTTACGTATGACAAAAAACTAAACAAAAAAATCATCTAATTGAAATGAAAATAAAATTCAAATACGTCAAAATATATTTTTACCTTATGTTGACGACTTCAATTTGTATTACATTTTTTGGAAATAAAAATATCAGTGCATATGGACAAATCTTATTGATGCTTACTACTTTTCCTGTTTTTGCAATTTTAGGTAAAATAAGTTTTAATCAATTTTCTGACGGAATAGAGTCTAAACGACCTGATTTATTTACTAAATATAAAATGACATTTGGAGTAGTGAGAAGGATAAATGGTCTGGAGATTTTTAATAATTCAGATTTTGAAAAATTAGATGACATGGAACTTGTTGAAAGTTTGAAGCTTGCAAAACAGTTATTCAAATTGACAATAATATCTTTTATACTTATAATTGTACATGGAATAAGCTCAACTCTTATTTAAAATTAAAAATTTGAATCCAAGAGACGAAAACACACGGACAAATATAGTAGGTTACACACTCACAAAAGCCAATAACAGAAGTTATAATCAACGGCTTGAGATTAACTAGATCCAGAGCGCCGCTGCTCGTAGCTTCAAAACGTTATGGGTAATTGACAAACATGCAGATAGCAATTGTAAAAGCAAAATATGACAAAAAAATTCGGTGGATTTATTATATAATAATTCCCATCTTGCTTCTTGCTTCCTTTCCATTTTTGATGATATTGAATCTTAAAATTGGAATAACGTTTTCATTATTTGCAGTCATTGGCATTTTGAGCTTTGTGTTTATAGACAAAGTAGTTGATGGAATAATCATACAAGGCGAAATTCAAATGAATGACAAAGAGCTAATTATAAATTTCGAAAATCAAAAATCAACAATTCCATATAATCAAATAAAGATGATTATTCTCAAACCAAAATTAGGATTGAGTAGAGTTGCACATACATTCAAGGTATATAATTGTCAATTAAAAACTGGAGACCATTATTATCATTTTGATGTGACACGCGAAGCAGTTGAAAATGGAAAAATTAAAGCAAGAAATTTGATCAATCCAAATGCGTTTGATTTGATACGGTTTTTGGAACAAAAAAAAGTAAACCACCGAATTGAAAACCGAATTTATTAGAATACCCATAACAGCCGTCATGGCGCAAGCCCTCAAATCTTACTTCGAAATAACGAAAACTTTGAAAGAAAATAATTTTAACTTTGGATCAACGATTTATTTAAAAAGTCGGGCCGAACGCCAGGCGGCGAAACGTTAGACATATACAGCCTTTAAAATTAAATTAAACAAAACAAATTTTTAAATTATGATGATATTATTAAAAAAAAGCCTACTTATTATCACTTTTATTCCAACTATATTGTTTGGACAAGAAACAAAAAAAGTGACTATTGAAAATGAAAATCCTAAATTAAAAGAAGTCTATTATGTTTTAAAATCCAACAAGTCAATTCGACACGGTAATTACCAAAAATTTAACTTCAAAGATGCTATTCTTATAAATGGTTATTATAAAAATGGTCTTAAAGATAGTATCTGGACAGAATTCAGGTGGGATGGGAAATATAAAAAATCAATAGGAAGCTACTTTGAAGATAAGAAAGTTGGTGTTTGGGAATTTTACAACTACAAAGGAGAACAAGAACAAAAATATGATTTCACCAAAAATGAAATTTTATTTTTCAAACTTGACGATAAAGAAAAGATTAAAGAGTATCGTGTAATAAATGGTTCGGATTCAATCAAAACTATACTTGATCGACCACCATTATATATTGGAGGCTCATTAACTATGACAGAAACCTTAGTTGACAATATACATTATCCAGAAACCGCAATTGAAAATGAAGTATCAGGTAAAGTCTATATAAGCTTTATAATTGACAATAGCGGAAATCTGACTAATTACAAAATATTCAAAGGAATTGGATCAGGATGTGATGAAGAAGCTTTGAGAGTTGTTAAACTTATTCCAAACAATTGGCTACCAGGCTTAATTGATGGGAATACTGTAAATGTTGAATATATTTTACCTATTAATTTCAGTATGGAATGACAATCAATCTTTTACAAAAATTAATATGTTTGGTGTTTATAGCAAATAATGGACGAGGGACGGACATTAACGGAAAAATTGTATAGGTTGTATGCTCACAACTGCAACTAACAACGCATAGGCAAGCGGCTTGACAAGTACTGTTTCCAGAACGCCCCTCGCCTATCAGTAAAACGTTAGCACCAATTATAAAGAACGACGATGACAAACAATCTTGACATATTTAGAAAGGAGTTTTTAGAAGCAAATACTTGGGCACAGAGAAATAACGGTGTTCCTCTCGACCTGCTTGACAATTTGACGGACGAAGAACTTAAAATTGCAGAAATTGAACTTATAAAAGTTGTAAGTCTAAAAGACAATTGGCCAATAGTCGGACTTGGACACATAAAGTCAAAAGACGCACTTCCGATACTTTATGACTTGCTTTACAAGAGTAAGAGTTCAATGAAAGTGACTATTACACATTCAATTTTTCAAATATGCCAAGACAGCAAAATGATTGATATTGTTCTTGAATCGATGCCGAGAATAACTAACCAATATGAACTGATTGACGTTATGTATTATTTGCCTGACTTCAAGGACAAGCGAGTTACAGAATTGCTTAATAATTATCGAAATCACAAAGAATATTTAGTAGCTTATAATGCAACACGACACCTTGGTTTACCTACAGAGGAAGTGGTTGAAAAATTCCGAGACAAGAAAATGCAAAGAAGCATATGGGACAGAAATTAGAAAAGAAAATGAGAATATCACCAATAATAGAAGTGGACGAATTGCTGAAAATTTACAAAAATTCTGATGTAATGATTTTCGAAGTAAGCAACAGTAAAAATGCTAAAACCAACTATGAGACGGAACATATTGAAGGTGCGTTTTTTGTTGACTTAAACACTCAATTAGCAGACATTAAAAACGACTTTTCAGAAGGTGGACGACATCCATTGCCCAAAATAGAAACCTTTGCTAAAACCTTGACCGATTTAGGGATTTCAAAAAACAAGCATATTGTAATTTATGACGACAAAAACGGTTCAAATGCTTCTGCAAGATTTTGGTGGATGCTAAAATCAGTTGGTCACGAAAAAGTTCAAGTTTTAAACGGTGGACTTAATCAAGCTAAAAATAATAATTTACCATTGAGTTCAAAAAAAGAAAGTGCTCAAACACTATCCGAACCTTATCAAATTGACAAATGGAATTTACCAACAATCGAAATTAACGAGGTTGAAAATGTATCACAAAATCCTAATTATCTGGTAGTTGATGTTCGGGACACAGAACGATACGACGGAATATCCGAACCAATTGATTTAGTTGCAGGACATATTCCAGGAGCGATAAATATTCCATTTACTGAAAATTTAGATGTGAACGGATTATTCCTTAAACCTGACGAATTAAGGAATAAGTATGAAACATTATTTGGAGATATTAACAATGAAAACATTGTAGTTCATTGTGGTTCAGGAGTAACGGCTTGTCATACCTTGTTAGCATTAGACTATGCAGAAATGGAAATACCCAAATTATATGTTGGTTCGTGGAGTGAATGGAGCAGAAACAATAAAATGATAGAAAAAACGAACGCCTAACATCGGTTTGTCAATATGGCGGCTGAAGTGCTAAATTCAAGTTCAGTTTTTCGATTGAACTTTTGTGCAAAACTGAACATTTGTGCTTCAATTTCCGCCACATCGCCAAGCCGCAAAACGTTAAGAAACCTCTTGACTTGATAGTTCGTGCTTAACAATTCCGCGCTAACTAGAAACATTTAAGATTAATCAAATTTTGGTTATCCACATCAACATTTTTAGTGAAAATTACCACATCGTCAAGTTGTAAAACTTTATATGGAGGTTTTACATAAAGAGAATGTCGACCATAAACACCACATTTAATTTTACCCAACCGCTTAGATATTTACATGGACAAGTTTCCTTACATTTACAAATTATATATTAAAAACAGAACATGCTAAAATTTCAAATTGCTTTTGTTTTATTGTTCTACAATTTTCTATTTGCTCAAAACTCATCAATTCTGGTTGATACAGCAAATCCCATCTCTATCAATAACCCGACTTCGGAATGGTGGAAAAAAACTACTGTTTATCAAATTTATCCGCGCTCATGGTTTGATACCAACGGTGACGGTATCGGGGATATTCAGGGAATTATAGACAAGCTTGATTATCTTAAAGACATCGGTTATGAAACGGTATGGGTTTCGCCCTATACTGAAAGTCCGCAGCGAGACTTCGGATATGATGTAAGCAACTACACTGCTATTTCACCACAGTATGGGACAATGGAACTCTTTGAGAAATTAGTGGAAGAAGTTCATCGCAGAGACATGAAACTTGTTTTTGACTTTGTTATGAATCACACATCAGACGAACATGAGTGGTTTAAGGAATCGGCCAGTTCACGCACCAATCCAAAAGCCGACTGGTATGTTTGGAGAGACGGAAAAGGTAAGAACGGGATGAAGCGTCCAAACAATTGGCGGGCTATGTCGGGCAACTGGGCATGGACTTACAGCCCTGAACGAAAACAATTTTACTACAATGCTTTTCTTCCTTTTCAACCTGACTTAAATTATCACAACCCCGAAGTAAAAAAAGCCATGTTTGATGTTGCACGGTTTTGGCTTGGCAAAGGTGTGGACGGTTTTCGCTTAGACATTATCAGCGCCATTTATGAAGATTCAACATTAAAGAATAACCCACCGAGTATTAGGGCAGCACCCTCTGACGAATCGCTCACTATTTATTTTCAGCATGTAAAAAACAACTTTCTGCAAGATAAAAGCTTTGAGTTCTCAACCGAGTTGCGGAGTGTGATAGATGAGTTTCATAATCCAGACCGCTTTCTTTTAGGCGAATCGCATGGCGATGAAAATATCATCAATACGTTTTGTGATTACAATGGCAAAAAAGGGTTAAAAGCCGTTTTTCTTTTCAAATCCGTTTCAACCCCATTTAAAGCAAAACCTTTCCGCAAAATGATAGAAAGATTTGAAGCAGCCTTTCCCGAACCTTTGATACCGACTTTGGTTTTCGCTAACCACGACCGCACCCGCGTAATTACACGTTTAGGTGGTAGCGTAGATAAAGCAAAACTATTAGCACTTTTTCAATTTACTTCAAGAGGAATACCTTTTACCTATTTTGGAGAAGAGATAGGAATACCGAGAGTAAGAATTCCACTGATAGAAGGACAAGACGCTATTGCCATTCAAAGCAAAAATCTCCCACAATTTATAGTAAACATGACCGTTGAGACTATGAACCGTGATGAATGCAGAACACCTATGTTATGGACAGCTGAAGCCAATGCTGGTTTCTGTTTTGGACAAGTAAAACCCTGGCTACCTGTGGCTGCAAACTACAAAGATATCAGTGTAGAGAAACAACTAATAAAACCCAATTCGCAACTAAATTTTTTCAAGAAAGTAATTCATTTACGAAATGAAATCCCTGCATTGCATCAGGGCAGTTTAGAAATTGCACAGGATTTATGCACCCGAAAAATTTTAGCATACTACCGCATAGCTGAAGGGGAAAAATATTTAGTGTTACTTAATATGTCAAAGTCAAAAAGGAAAAACCCCATTGCAAATGGCACTGTGCTAATCTCGACTCACACAACAAGCGAACAATCAATATTGCAACCGCATGAGGGTAGGGTAATTTTTCTAAATTCTGAAAAGTAATTTAACGGTATGACAGTTTAACAATTCTTCCAGTAGACATCTGAATTTCAGACTAATCTTAAACACCTAAATAACTCATAATTATGAATTTATTTTCACATAAATAGATGGGCTTTGTAGGTGGTTTTAATACCTTTTTCACTATATTTATGAACTAATTAGCGTTGTTTTTTTCTGAGTACCATTATAAAAAAGTAATAAATAAAAAATGATCAAAACAATTAAATATTTCAAGAATAACCGAACTCTATATTTAGCCATAGGTTTTACTTTAGTTTTTTTCTTTTACTTAAAAAACATTTTAGCTCCTTTTAGTAGCTGCTTCAAACTTGATGCTGGGGCAAATTCATTGGGTATTTCTCTTTCTTACACTAAAGAGATGGTTCAAAATTTCTTTGAATCAAGGACTCATGAGCAACTTCTTTGTTATAGCGAATTCCTTCAAATTTGGGATGCAATTTTTGCATTTGTTTATACTTTTTTCTACGCATCTTGGATTGTGTACTTTTTTAATAACAAGCGCCTATTTTTGATTATTCCTATTTTATGTATGATTGCCGATTGGGCAGAGAATTACGTTGAATTAATTATGCTAGAAAACTATTTAAATTCTAGTCCAATTTCCGAAACATTAGTTTCATTAGGGTCTGGAATCAATTCGTTTAAATGGATATTATCAAGTATTACTTATCTGATAATCCTCATAGGAATATTAATTAAATTAAAAACATTTCTAACAAAAACTAAACTAAATTAAAACGAAATTTAAACCTAACTTTTAGCGCTTGTTTATTTCATATTTTTCATTGGACTTCATTGGATAATAAATTTAATTGGGATATTTTTAACCTTTAAAAAAAACAATGAAAATTTACCTAGCAGATCAAAAAAGCAAATTCAAGGAACACCTTGCTTTATTAATAACCAAGAAAGTTATGATTTATGATAAATCTCGTCTAACATTAAAAAGCTCGACAATTGAAATAATTACGACCAAAAAAATTAACCAGTTAAATCTCGATTTTCTTTTTGATTATCAAATTTTCCCCAATAATATAATGACCTTTAAAAATCAATGGGCATTGGATAATAGAAAAATGAAATTGGGTGACACTATTGCCCAACAGGTTTTCATTCCACCTGTAAAAACTTTCTCACAGAAAATAATTTTTGGTGTCAGAATAAATGAAATCATACTAGAAGATGAAAAAAAAGGATTCAGCTACGAAACACTTGAAGGCCATGTCGAAAAAGGTATTTCAACTTTTACAGTAGAGCAAATTGACAAAAAAGTAATTTTCAAAATTCAAACCTACTCAGCACCAGGAAATTTTTTAACCAAATTACTAGGGCCAATTATTTCAGTTCCTTATCAGCTGTTTTGCACCAAGTCAGCTTTGAAAAATGTAAAAAGACAATTAGAAAATCAATAAAAAGATGAAAACTCTTAAAACTCAATTTAAGAAGTTTAATTTTAAAAAAACAATTAATAATCGATAATACGATTTAAGAAATTAAAAGGCTAATTTCATAAAAAGTTAAATATGAGCATTTTCACATATCACTTAGTAAAAACCTCTTATATTTCAGCGTTAAGAGCTGTCTTCTCGCCTCTTAATCCAAGAAAAATTTCAGGTCTAATTCATGCAGAACGAATGACAGTTATGACTTTAGGCGCGCCAATTATTTCTCAAAAACGTATGTTAGTAAGACAAATTGTTGTTTTTGCTCAATGGGAAAAAGAGTCAGACATTGATAATTTTTTATTGAATAATACATTAGGCAAAATTCTTGCAAAAGGTTGGTATACTCGATTAAAATTCACAAGACAATGGGGTAAACTTTCTGAAATTAAATTAAATAATGACATTTTAAATAAAAATGAGCCCAATTTACCAGTTGT
>SXGQ01850912.1_pt1 | contig 10735 bp, 10 predicted proteins | sample 3178371 | NCBI WGS metagenome assembly SXGQ01 (sample SAMN11356859, study PRJNA531348) | freshwater metagenome | isolation source: freshwater sample F1-20 | place: China: Fuxian Lake, Yuxi | collected 2017-12-25 | reverse complement strand
TGATTTTCTGTGATCAATCGGGCGATTTCAATCAAAGAGAATGACTCACCTTTAATGGTGCAAGTGGGCTCAAAATAAAACCAGTCAGTTCGAATGGAATCATTTCCAATACCAAAAGATAATTCAATTGAATCAGGATCGACCTTGAACTCAGGTGCATTAGAGCGAATGATCCATCCACGATCCTCTAACATGGGTACAATAACATCAAAAAATCGAGCGATGTCACCGGGGCTAAATAAAGCCAATGGAACTTGGTTCTCTTGAAACAACTCAATAAGATCCGTTTGATAAATACCTTCTAAATCCATCATTCGTTTAATAGGCCCTCGATGGCTAGGAATGGTATTCGACTCATAAGCAGGGGTAATCTCCTCGCGGTCATATTGATAATGAATTTCAATCTGCAATCGATCATTTTCACATTCAATTTTTAAAATGGGCTCAGGTTGGACTTCGTGAGGCAAAAAACGGTTTAAGTCAGTGCGAAGTTGCCAAAAAATAGTATCCTTATTGGGAGAGTATATATTTTGTATAAATTTGGTGGCTTCAGCCCCGCCCAAATAAACTTTAGGAACATCTAAAAATCGCTGAATAAATTGATCGAGCTCAGTGGATAGCGCGGTTCTGATCACCCCATTACAAAACCATACTTGCCGTCGATTCACCCGAAAGTGTAACCATGCATCCGGTGTGGTCATCCACTTATTACGCTCTGTTAAGCTACAGCATAATCGCCCCTTCTTTTCTTCCACCATAATCGTAATGGGCATGGTGCCTTGTATGGTAACAACCCTAGAAGCACCGTCTAGTCCAACCCACATTGTATTGGCACCCGAATCAGCCAGCGCCAGTAAATAGGTGGCAATATCCGAATCACTCGACAATACATATAACAAATCATTGCCCACTTGTGATTTCTTAATTAGTTTGGCTAACAAATACAACAGGTCCGATTCAGCTTTTGATAGCTGTTCCTCCTCTTCGAACAAAAATTGCATCAATGTAGATAAGCCCAACGATAAAGGATTTTGATTAAATTGAGCGTCAACAGCCAACATTAGTTGCCGACGCACCGTAATAAACCGAATCGAAAATGATAGCCTAGTTGATGTTGTTACCATTTAAAATATGCCATCCCTGCTAAAAAACCCAATACACCACATGTCATTAACACAGCTGATGGAACCAAAATGAAGTGAATTCCAACTGGCTCATTACATACCAATCTTAATGAATCAGCCAATGTGGTGAGTGGTAACCATTCAATGATCGACACGAGACGTTCTGGAAATGACCGATAGCTGAAAAAAATACCTGATGCGATCATCATCGGCAAGGAAACCGCATTAATAAGGCCATTCCCCACCACTGACGAATCCGTTCGAGAACCGACCAAAACGGCAACTCCACTAAAGGCAATCGTGCCACTAAACACCACCATTAACAATGCTAAAATAGACCCTTGTACGGACACATTAAATAACCAATACCCCATTAGTAATAATACCCCCATTTCGAATAACCCAATTAGCAGTCGACTGATTACATGAGCACTTAGCAGTGAGACCAAGCCCAACGGGGTGGCATGTAATCTCCGCAACATCCGTTTGGATCGCATATCGATGATGGCATAACCAATGCCCCAAAGTGAACTATTCATAACACTAAGGGCTATTAGCCCAGGCAATAAAAAGTTAATGTACCGGCTACTTGGCCGTTCGATCAAGTGGATTTTTTGAAATGAGTAGGGCGAGCTGGCTTGTTGAATGGCCAAAGTCGCCATCCGGACATCGGGATGAGCCGGATCCCCTTCTAGTTCCCAACGCCCACCCTTGGTTTCTAAAAACACAGAAAACGCCCCTTTAATGCGATCGGAGGAGAGGGTCTGAGGGGTGGTTTGAACCCATGTTATGTGTGAAGATTGAATCAGTGGTGGAGCCAGAACCCCCACGCGAATGGGGGCGGGTGGACGAGAAAAGGCAAGGCCTAAAATAATAGATAAAGCAATTGGAAATATAACGGCCCAAAATAAAACAGCTGGTTGACGAAAAAATCGAATCAATAACAATTGGGTTAAATAAAGGGTTGCTTTCATGACAATGTCCGGCCTGTATAATGTCTAAATATATCTTCTAAATTGGGCGTTTTCATGCGTATGGATGTAAATCCAATATTGGCATGACTTAGTATTCGGGCAACATCCGAAATACGGGTCGTCTCATGTGAATCCAAGCTTATTGCATGGCCATTTTTATGCGCTTTAGCTTTAAATGGCAATGATTCCAACTGTATGGTTGTAATGGGTTCTTGGAATTCTATATCAATACATTGCGACATTTTTGAGTCTAAAATTAACTCGTTTATCGATCCATCAGCGACGACTTCTCCTTGATTCATTAGAATAATCCGACGGCACAAAGCCGTGGCTTCTTCCATATAATGGGTGGTTAGTAGTAGGGTCATCCCATCATTCTGCAACCCCTTGATTAAATTCCAAAGGTCATGACGGGCATTCGGATCGAGCCCGGTGCTCGGCTCATCCAATAAAATTAATTTGGGCTGATGCAAGATCGCCATTGCAATTGAGAATCGTTGTTGTTGCCCGCCAGATAATTGGTTAAAGCGTCGGTTAACCAACTTGGTTAAGTCCACCCGTTCGAATACTCGATGTATTTGAGCGGTAGGTATTTGGTGAATGTTGGCAAACAATGTAGCCAGTTCCATAATGCTGACATAATCCAGATAAGCCGTTGATTGAAGTGATATGCCAATGAGTTGACGTAATGCATCGGGGTTTTCGGACCAAGATTGACCGAACACAAAAATGTGACCATGGTTGGGATTGGAAAGTCCTTGAATCATATCTAATAATGTGGTCTTGCCTGCCCCATTGGGCCCCAGCAGGGCAACCGATTCTCCCTCAGCTATGGATAAGGTGACTTGATTAACAGCCAGTGTCGATCCATACTGTTTAGAGACAGCCGTTAATTCAATGGCCATTGGTGAATGGGTTTTTTGCATTGCCAAACTATACCCGTATTGGCAAGGGATGTAAAACCAGCTAATTAATGCAAGACTTTTTTCATTTTAACGTTTAAATCAATGCATACTAAATTGCAAGCCCATTGTTTTATTTAGTGTCGCTATGATTCCAGCAAGGAAGTGTTTAGATGCCTTATTTGTCGCTTGGACTGTGTTGTATATGCTTTGGAAGAAAATCAAGTCGCCCTAACTCGGCGGGTCCCTTCACCGTAACATCCAACGCCTTGAGTCGGCTTTGCCAAGAGGCTGGAAGTGCTGTAAATGTTACTGCTGAAATTACTTTTTTCAATCGTCCAATTAGTGAATCGGACTGCCATATTATGCCTAAAAACATTTGGGAAGATTTATCGCAGAGGGGGGAATCCCCAACGCTGGAGAGCGGAAGCTATAGTGCTATTAGCTTCCAAGCTGAAAATGGGTCGCTTAGCCGTCAATCATTAGAGTCCATCGATTCAGCACCCATTGAATCGACAAGTGATGAGCTACAAGAAATGATGCTAGAAAAAGACCAGGCATTGAAATTAACAACCCATATTCTTGATTTGTTAACTAAGTCGGAATCAACATATTCAGACGACCCACAATCCATTCGCGAGCAGATTGCTTCAAATCCTCTACTGAAAGCGCATCGCTTAGTCGATATATTGCTCAAAAATCCCAATGCACATACTAAACCAGTTAAACAAGAATTAATTAGGTGTCTGACCGATTTTAATCAATATCTTACTGCATCCAAACTCGATTTGTTTAACATTGACAACTATTCTTTGTCTAATCTTAGAATCAAGATCCCATCGGACCTTAAAGATGCAATTGATCTTTTAGACAAGCGCCTTACCCCATCCGACCAAGAATCACTCATCAAAAAAATGAATGGATTAAAAGGAATTAGCCTTGATGCCATTAGAAATAAGTTATCTAATCTTGAAACCCAACAAAAGTATAGGCAAATTCTAAGAAATTTCTTAATTACAACCAATATGTTAGGAGAGGCTAGAGCACTGGAGATGCACAAAGAATATTTGCTTGAATTTAATCTCTAAATAGATCAAATCCAATAGTGGTAGGATTAGGTCATTTATGCCTTGTCTGGTTTGGTAAGCCCACGTTTTTTTAGTTCATTTTTTAACCATTTCCCATCAATCGAAAACGCAGGAATATCTTTAGCAACTTGCTTTAATGTAGTTAGGGCATACTCGGAGTGATGCTGGGTTGCAAGTGATAATAAGCCCATTGCCAATGTTTTAAATGTAGCTGAAGCGGAAAATTGATCGATCGGATGTAGTCGCGTTGTAGAGATGATGTTACTTAACTCTTTAAATGCATCAATTAATAGGTTCCCTTGGGTATCCGTAAAATCAGTGGGCAAGCTACCTCCATTTTCAGAATCAACCAGTTGAGCAATAACGGCCTTAACCTCATCAGGCATTGAAACGTTATTTGATAGGGGTATTTTGGTTTGATTCAAAACATCTTTAAAAGCGGCATTCATCGCAAACGGCAAACTTGATTCTTCAGATGGCTCAAAATCTGACTGGGATTGAAGTATATTATTTTGAAATATGTCTTTCATTTGTGCATTTTGAATTAATTTGCGTATATCCATATGATACTTTCTCCTTGTTAATCATGCCTTACACGTTAGAAGTCGATGGAATGATAAAAAATAATGCACCTAAAATTATCGATATATTGTCAATCTTTTTTTTAAGAAGGTAGATGGCAATGCGGGTATATGAGGGTGTTTCCCGTCACGTCTCGCTCGGATACCGTTAGCACCCAGTCCCATTGGCTAAGGGTTTTATAGTACCCATAAGGGTAGATAGGCCATTAGTCGCCCCACTTAATGGGTATCACACTCCATTGAAGGGTCTGGGCTCAAGGGATTATATAAGGCTTAGCCCTTAATGCTAGCCCGCAACCCATTCATTGCCTAAGCAAACGGGGAGGGCAGGGGTATCAAGCACTAGCAAAATGATCGTGATTGAAGCACCTTCATTTGCTTCAGATTGGGAGGGGGGGGAAATAAAAAAGGGTTCGAAATAGCTAGAAAATGAACCTTATATTTGGTAGCCCTACGGGGAATCGAACCCCGGTTACCAGAATGAAAATCTGGTGTCCTAACCGCTAGACGATAGGGCCATTACAGCCTCTGCAATATATCATTCACTCGCCGACGAATCAACCCGTTTCAGATAATAAAAAATGGGTGACAATATGATAAACACCCGTTATACTCAAATTATCATGTTGACATTAAAGTTCAGCTTGTCATGCCGAAGTGGCGGAATTGGTAGACGCGCAGGTCTCAAAAACCTGTAGGGGCAACTCTGTGCCGGTTCGATTCCGGCCTTCGGTACCACACTAATATTTTCTGTCCTTATTTTTTCAGGAGTTTTTTTTGGAAAATCAAATGCGATTTATTCGTCGCCGTCGCTTAAAGCGAATGTTACAATTTCTTTGGCCATATCGTTGGTACGTGTTTGCCTCCATGCTATTATCCATTATATTTGGTTTATCCAACACGTTTTTTCTCCCTTTAACTCGTGATTTAACAACAGAAATTGCGAATCGAAACTTTGTTAATTTTACCAATCAAGCTGGTAATGCTGCATTGTTGTTCTTGGTTCGAGTGTTTGCTCAATATTCTCAAGCATTTTTAATGTTTTTAACAGCGTCTTATATTAGCCGTGATATTCGGTGCAATGTTTTTTCCCATCTTACCCAACTAAGTCAGGCCTATTACCGAAAGCATACCATCGGCGATGTGTTAACCCGATTGTCGTCTGATTCCGAACGGGTTAGGGAGGGAATTACCAGTATTTTTTGGGAATTAATACCCAATGTCTTAACGTTAGTGGGGGTGCTGGCGTATCTTTTATTTTTAAATACAACCTTAACCTTATTTACCCTGTCTGTGTTGCCTGTGGTGGTATGGGCCGTTTCTAAGATGGGTGAAAAACTTAGAAAGGTATCTGCCCAAAGCCAAGCCCACGCATCGGGTGTTGGGCAAATGATTCAAGAAGTGGTTACCAATTTAAAGTTGGTGCAAGCCTATGGTGCAGAAACCCGAGAAAACCTTCGATTCAGACGAGAAATTAACCGAAGTATTTTTATTTCTCGCAAAGGAGTCAAAGTTCGAAATTTAATCGAGCCAGCACTCTCCTATTTGCAATTTTTTGTTATGGTTGCCGTTATTTGGTTTGGGGCCTATCAGGTATCCTTGGGGCACATGTCGGGGCCATCTTTGATGTCCTTTTTTGCGGGCATTTTTTTATTAATTGATCCGGTTATTGCCATGTCACGGGTGTATACCAATTTTCAACAAACCTGGGTTTCGGTCGATCGATTATTCGAAATGCTTGAAACGGAAGATGAGATTAAAGACCCCGAGAACCCCATTCAAGTCCCTGTAACGGGAAACGTGGTATTTGATCAGGTATCATTTGCGTATCACGCAGATACCCCCGTTCTGAAAAATGTATCATTCGAGGCGAAACAAGGCCAAGTCGTGGCATTGGTTGGTTTGTCCGGTGCTGGTAAAACAAGCTTGGTTAATTTAATTCCACGTTTTTATGACGTGGATTCTGGCAATATTTTAATCGATGGCGTGGGCATTAAGGATATCAAACGATCCGACCTGCGTTCCAAAATGGCTGTGGTCATGCAGGAAGACATGATTATCGGGGGAACCATATTAGAAAACATTCGCTACAGTCGTTTTGACGCTACCTTAGATGAGGTAATTGATGCCGCCAAAAAAGCCAATGCATGGGAATTTATTGAACGTCGAAAACGAGGCTTGTTTGCGAGGGTAGGGGATCGTGGTTTGCGATTATCTGGCGGGCAACGTCAGCGCATATCGATTGCGAGGGCCATCTTAAGAAACCCCAGTATTTTAATATTAGATGAGGCAACATCATCCCTAGATGTCAAATCAGAACGCTTGGTTCAGCAAGCCTTGGATACCCTGATGAAGGGTCGAACCACTTTTGTTATTGCCCATCGGTTATCCACCATTATTCACGCGGATCAAATTTTGGTTTTAGATTCAGGAGAGGTGGTCGAAAAGGGCTCCCACCAAGATTTAATTCAGTTGGGGGGACGCTATCAGCAATTATACGATTTGCAATTTAAAAAGTTGGATGGATCAAGCTCTCAATGAATCCGGTTATTTTTGTGGGGGCCGGTCCAGGTGACCCAGAGCTCATTACACTTATAGCGATTAAGGTATTGGCCGATGCCACCGTTGTATTAACCGATTATTTGGTACACCCTGATATTTTACTTCATGCACCTCAGGCAACCATGATATCGGTTGGTAAAAGTCGTGGCTACCATTCAAAGCAACAATCAGATATTAATCAACTATTAATTGATTTGGCCCATGCGGGTGAGCGGGTTGTTCGATTAAAGGGCGGTGATCCGGGTGTGTTTGGACGATTAGGGGAAGAACTGATGCATTTGGTTGCCCATCAGATTCCGTTTGAAATTATTCCGGGGGTATCCTCTGCTTTTTCAGTCCCCTTATATGCTGGCATTCCATTAACCTATCGTTCCGTTTCCCGCTCGATGGCATTTGTAACCGCTACTACTATTGCAGAGGACACCGCATCTTTATCCATCCCACAAGCAGATACCGTTGTTTTACTGATGCCATTAACTGTTATTCATGAGTTATCTTTGCGCCTACAAGAACTCGGCTTTGACCCCAACACACCCGTTGCTGTTATTTCAAATGGATCAACCAATGCGCAGCGGGTACACCGCGGTACCATCGCCACCATCCCCACTATTTTAGATCATGACCCCTTGCCATCCCCCGCCATGATGGTGGTGGGGCAGGTGGTTCAGTATTCAGATGAATTGTCTTGGTTTACCCCGCTTGGTGGCGACTCCCCATTTGTTAGAATGGGGGGCCACTCTACCAATTCTCTGAAATAACAACTGGTTCGGTATTCTCCGATGGAATTTTTCGTGTGACAAACCCCTTTCTGAAGGGGAATCCCCTTAATTAACAAAGAGTTTTGCTCGCAATTAACCCATATAGATGCCACCTTAATTCGATTCCCTGATTCCAAACCTTTGTGCCAAATCGAACCACGAGACGTGCTAAATAGCACCACCTCTTTTAATGTCATGGTGTGTTGCAAGGCATCTTGGTTCATGTAGCCTAGCATTAGCACCTCACCTGACCCAATATGTTGAATCACCACTGGCACCACTTGATACCCATCACGGGCGATCTGATGAAGTTTAGAAAAATCAAGTTGCCAACCCAACCCCTCATCAGGTCTCATACTTTTGGAACCGCAAATCGAATATCTTTTTCAACACTTTCTTCACGATGCACAACCGAATCAGGATAATCAGCCATAATGAGTTCAACCAATTCTTGAACCAAATAATCAGGAACCGATGCCCCAGAACTGATTCCTACTTTTTTGACCCCATCCAACCACTCTTTTTGATATTCGGATGACGAATCAATTAGGTAACTGGGGAGCCCAAATGCCTCGGCTGTTTCTTTTAAACGATTGCTATTGGAACTATGGGGAGATCCGCAAATAATCATGACGTCACAAACTTGGGCTAATTGGCTCACCGCATCTTGTCGATTTTGTGTTGCAAAACAAATATCAGATCGAGGGGGGCCCATAATATTGGGGTATTTTTCTTTTAATTTGGCAATTAATACCGCCGTATCCGCCACTGACAAAGTGGTTTGGGTCAAATAACCAATCGGCGCCATTTCATCTAGGGAAAGGGCATCGATATCGTCTTCTGTTTCAACAACATGTAACAAGTTGGGGCTCACATAACCAGATGTACCAACCAATTCCTGATGCCCCCGATGCCCAATTAGAACCGTTTGCACCCCTTGTTGAGAAAACTTAGTAGCCTCACGATGAACCTTGGTCACCAACGGACAGGTTGCATCGACATAAATCAGCTCTCTTTTTTTGGCTTCTTCATAAATATCCGGTGCCACCCCATGTGCCGAAAAAATGACCCTTGCCCCCTCGGGAACCTCAGAAAGTGTTTCGATAAATACAACACCCTTTTCTTTAAAGTCTTCAATTACAGCCGTATTATGAACAATGTGATGACGAACGTACAACGGGGTTCCGTACTTATCGAGTGCCCGATTGACCACCTCGATGGCACTGGCAACCCCTGCACAAAATCCTTGCGTATGTGCCAGATGAATTTCCATTATTGCTCCTTGGTTAACAAAGCGCGATTGTCTTCAACGCCATTCTGAACTTTTTGGTAGCTACCAGTTGAATACCCACCATCCTGACGGGTGTGATTCAACTTGTTTTTTTTCGCATATAATTCAAATACCTCTTCGGCTGTCAATCCAGCCACCGTTGCCATACTAACCCAAAAATGTAAAATATCAATAAGCTCGATTTTGACATTATCCCAATCATCCGCATCATGTTTCCACCATTTCCAATTCAAACTATCAATGGCTTCAGCTGATTCTTGACGCATGGCTAACTCAAATTGCATAAATACACGGCGACGGATTTCAGGGTCTTGAATATCTTGATAGAGGGTTGGATTAATTCGTTCATTTAACTTAATTTGGGCATTAAATACATCATCTAAATTCATATATGGGCCTCCTTGGCTACCAATTCTAATCCACGCTCAATATCGGATAGTGATTGAACACGACACAACTCAGACCGCATTTGTCTGGCATGCGGTATCCCTTTAACATATGCCAACAAATGCTTTCTAAACGCAACGATCCCATGCGATCCATAAAAGTCTATCATATAACGGGCATGCCTTAGAATGGTTGGAATACGATTTTGGAAGGAAAGAACTTCCCCAAATACCCAAGGGTTTCCAATAGCAGCTTGTCCGATTAAAAAACCATCCAAATTCATACTTTTTTGCAATCCATCTTCAACACTAATGATTCCCCCGTTCCCCAATACGGGGATTGAAACAGACTGTTTTAAAGCTACAATCGGGTCAAATTGTGCCGGCACCGAATAAGGCACCGTGTAAGTCCTTCCATGAATGGCCAACAATTGAGCCCCCGCTTGTTCCGCTTGTTGACCAAATTCAATTAAACCCTTGGCATCCGACCATCCCAATCGTGTTTTGACACTAACCGGTAGGGGGGTTGCTTTTGCAACTGCCTCAATAATCGCCATGGCCAAATCCGGTTTTTTGCGCAAAGCAATGCCATGCTCCGACTTAACCACTTTTTTAGATGGACATCCCATATTTAAATCAATACCACTAAATCCCTGATCGGCACACCATTTTGCTGCCCGAACAAAAGATGGAATATCTTTACCAAAAATTTGGGCCAATACCGGTGTTTCAATCGCATCAAATCGTAATTTTTGTTGCAATTTATTAGCGCCATGTGCCAAGCCATCCGCCGATGTAAATTCTGTATAAAGCAATAAATCAGGATTGATTTCCTTACATATTCGACGAAAAGGGGAGTCACTATATCCCTCCATGGGGGCAAGCCCAATAATGGGGCGATGGGGGGCGTAACTGGGCATTTATCTGGGAAATAACGAGCGAATAAAGTCAATCATGGTCGATTCAGTCATAAACAAACCCGATCGTAGGGTTGATAATTTACCATGGGTAATAAATTCATCTGGAATCGATATGCTATGCCACATTGGACCAGGGTGATTAATCATGC
>SXGQ01648315.1_pt1 | contig 10736 bp, 8 predicted proteins | sample 3178371 | NCBI WGS metagenome assembly SXGQ01 (sample SAMN11356859, study PRJNA531348) | freshwater metagenome | isolation source: freshwater sample F1-20 | place: China: Fuxian Lake, Yuxi | collected 2017-12-25 | reverse complement strand
CTTTCTCATCGACGTCGCAGGGTGGTCGATCACCACGTAGCGGCGCGCGCGTCCGCCGCTCAGAGCGCCGACGCGATGGGGGCGACGGCCGACGGATCCGCGGCCTCCGTCACCAGGCACACGCGGTCGGCGAGCCCGCCGACCCGCGTCGTGACCTCGTCGGCGATCGCGCCGGGCTCGTCGCCGCGGGCGCAGAACAGCGCGAGGACGTCGTCGTCGATCAACCCCGGCATCTCGTCCCACGCGCCCGCGCGCGAGCGCGCGTGAAGGGTTTCGAAGAGGTCCCCGAGCCCGTGGTGGTCGAGCACGTGGCGGTAGCCGGGGGTCGAGCCGTAGAACGCGACGCGCCGCCGGTTGGCCTCCCACGCCTCGTCGTCGGCGGCGACGAACACCGACGCGGTCACCTCCACGTCGGTGCGTGCCCGCCCGCCGCGCTCGAGTCCGCGCTCGAGCGCCGGGAGCGTGACGTCCCGCAGGACGTCGGCGGTGCAGAACGCGTGGCCGAGCAGGCCGTCGGCGACCTCGCCGGCGACCTCCGTCATCCGCTCGCGCACCGCGGCGAGCAGGACCGGTGGGCGCGGGTGCTGCGCGGGCGGCGGGCGGAAGTTCGGCGGCATGAGCGTGTGGCGGTAGATCTCCCCCTCGAAGGCGAGCGGGCCGCCCGTCTCCCACGCGTCCCAGATGGCGTGCAGCGCGAGGATGTACTCGCGCATCCGCGCCGCCGGCCTTGACCACACGGCGCCGTACCGGCGCTCGACGTGGGCGCGCACCTGGGTTCCGAGGCCCAGCGCGAAGCGCCCGCCCGACAGCGTCTGGAGATCCCACGACGTGTACGCCACGTCCATCGGGGTGCGCGGGAACGCGAGCGCGATGGCCGTCGCGATCCGTGCGCGTTCGGTGGCCTGGGCCGCCTGGGCGGCGGCGAGGAACGGGTTGCCGTTCGTCTCGGTCACGCCGATGCCGTCGAAGCCGAGGGTCTCGGCGTGGGCGGCCTGATCACCGACGGCGGTGATCGCGGCGCCGCGCAGCACCACATCGCACTTCAGGGCGATCAGCCTCCCACCGGCGTGACGGTGACCGTGCCGTTCGACCGGAAGCCGTCGGTCCCGAGGAGCACGTCACCGGCGATCGGCTGCACGCCGCCGGCCATGGGCACGGTGAACGTCAGCGGGCGCATCGCCAGGACGCTGACCCCCGCCTGACCGGCCACCTCGGCCGGAGGCCCGTCGTCGCTCGGGCAGCTGACCGTCCACGACACGCTGCTGTCCTTGGTGAAGTCCATGGTGACCGTGAGCTGCTCTCCGGTCTGCACCGCGGTGACGGTCATCGTGCCGCCGCCCAGGGGCGAGATGTAGCTGCACGGCGGGATCTTCGACGTCGCCGTGACCTGCTGCCAGGACAGGCTCACGGGGCCGGACTCGAAGCGGGCCGGGTTGCTGCCCGGCACGAGCTTGAGGGTGGTCTTGACGTTGAGCCAGCCGGTGGCGTCGTGCGTCGCGAACTGGCCCGTGGGGCGGTCGTCGAGCTCGAACGCGAACGACGGCTGGTCCTTCCCCACCCATGGTTCGCGCACGCGGCCCGCGACGGACGCGACCACGACGCTGGCGAGGACGGTGTCGCCCGTCGAGCTGCGCTTGCCGCCGGTCGCCGTGAACGTCTGGCCGCCGGGCCCCGCTGCTCCGCCACCGGTGAACTTCCCGGGGGCGACCGACACGACGGTCCAGGTCGCCGCCACGGACTTGCCGCCGTTGCGCGCGACGGCCCGCCCCTTGACGGTCTTCGTCTGCCCGGTCTTCAGCAGGGTGCCGGGTCCGGGGCTCCAGGCGACCTGCAGGCACGCGTTGCTGCCGTTGTTCTCCAGCGACTCCCAGTTCTTCGACGCCTCGTTGAGCTGGTTGCGGCCGACGTCGCTCATGCCCTTCTCGATCTTCGCGTCGGTGGCGTCGGCCGCGGCCTTCGTGGCGATGCTCGCTTCGACCGCTCGGGCATCGGCGCCCGAGAGCCCGTCGCCCTTGACCGTCGCGGAGACCGACGGGGTGCCCGTGGACTTGCCGGGAGCGCCGTGGGGGCCGGTGACCGACTCGCGGGTCGTGATGCCGATCTGCAGTCCGCGGCGGGCGATGGTGGTGGTCGTCGTGGCGCTGGAGGTGACGGTGTCCAGCCGGCCATCGGGGCCGACCTGGCCGACGGAGCGCGTCGTGGTCCGTGAGCGGACGGTCTCGGCGCTCTCCACGTTGCCGCCCTTGCGCACCAGCGTCGTCAGGCTGCCGCCGGTGGTCCGCTCGACCACCACCTTGCCGGTCTCGTCCGGGCACAGGCTCGTGAGGCTCGCGTCGGGGCTGAGTTCCACGCCGACCTTCATCTCCGTGGATGCGCCGCCCTGGGCGAGCCGCAGTCCCAGCTCGATGGCGACCTGGCCGGTGTCGCTCAGCGTGGCGCTCGTGGTGCCGGTCATGGTGGCCGAGCCCTCGGTCTCGGAGAAGGCCGGGCCCGTCAGGGTCTGCGATGCGCGGGGGGTGACCCGCGAAGCGGTGGCGCGCGTGCGCGCGAGCGCCTCGGCCTGCGCGGCGGCCGCGACGACCGACGGGCGGCGCAGCAGCGTGCGCATGGCGGGCGTCAGCTCCGTGGCGGGCAGCTTCGGCTTCGACGCCGTCGCGCCCTCCAGGAGCCGGGTGACCGCGAGCTGCGAGCGGCGCGCCGGCTTGCGCGGCAGCGTGACCTTCACCGCCTTCACGCAGCGGGTCCGGCCCTCGAGCTTCCACGCGACCTGGCCCTTCTTGCAGCGGGGCTTCTTGGCCGTCGCGCCGTCGGCGGCGGCCGGAACGGCCGCCAGGATTGCGAGGGCGGCGACGACGGCCGGCACGCGGAGCATGGCGTCCAACCTACTCCTGCAGCGGCCTACCGAGACCAACGATGGACAGGACGCGTACTTTCCTGGGTCATGCGCGCCCTCCAGATCGTCGACTACTCCGGCCCTGACTCCGCCCTGCAGCTCGTGGACCTGCCGACCCCCGAGCCGTCGCACTTCATGACGCCGGGCGCCGGCGTCGTGGTCGACGTCGAGGCTGCCGGGGTGTCGTTCCCCGAGGTCCTGCAGACCCGCGGCGAGTACCAGATGAAGCCGGAGCTGCCGTTCGTCCCGGGCAGCGAGGTGGCGGGGACGGTCACCGCGGTCGACGGCGACACGGCGTTCCAGCCGGGCGACCGCGTGGCGGCGTTCTGCATGCTCGGCGGCTTCGCGGAGCAGGCCGTCGCCCCGCCGCACCTGACCTTCAAGCTGCCCGACGCGCTGGACTTCGCGCAGGGCGCCGGGCTGGTCCTGAACTACCACACGGCGTACTTCGCGCTCGTGACGCGCGGGCGCCTGCGCGCCGGCGAGACCGTCCTCATCCACGGAGCCGCCGGTGGCGTGGGCACCGCGACGATCCAGGTCGCCAAGGGGCTGGGCGCGACCACGATCGCCGTGGTCTCGACCGACGAGAAGGCGCAGATCGCGACCGACGCGGGCGCCGACCACGTCGTGCGCAGCGGCGGAGCGTGGAAGGACGAGGCGGTCGAGCTGTCCGGCGGCGGGGTGGACCTCGTGGTCGATCCGGTGGGCGGCGACCGCTTCACCGACAGCCTGCGGTCGCTGGCGCGCACCGGCCGCGTCGTCGTCGTCGGCTTCACCGGCGGCTCGATCCCCGAGGTCAAGGTCAACCGCCTGCTGCTGAAGAACACCGAGGTCATCGGCGCCGGCTGGGGCGAGTACCTCATCGCCAACCCGGCCTACGGCCGGGAGGCCGGCGACGCGATCGACGCGCTCATCGCCTCGGGCCACGTGCGCCCGGTGGTCGGTCCGCGCTTCGCGCTGGAGGATGCCGCCGAGGCGCTGAAGGTCATCGACGGCCGCCAGGCCGTGGGCAAAGTCGTGCTCGAGCCGTAGACTGTTGGGCGTTCGTCCAGTTTCCGGGGGGAGACGGTTGTGCTGCGCAGGTCCCTGATGGTCCGCCGTACCGCCCTGCTGGGCGTCGCCGTCGCGGTGCTCGCCGCGGCGCCCGCCTCGGCCGCGCGCACCGAGCAGCCGCTCGCCACGCCGCCCGGCCCGTTCCCGGATGTCACGCGGTCGCTCGTGACCATCGACGCCCCGATGCCCGAGGGTGTCCCCGCACGCCCCGCCGCCTGCGACCAGCTGCGCTACTACCGCTACCGCCACACCGGCGGGCCGGCCGATCCGCAGCAGGCCGACGCGGTCTTCGTGAACATGCCCGGGGTCCTCGGCGGCGCGGGCTCGCTGGAGATGCACGGCCTGGGTGTCGTGCAGCAGGCCGCCGAGCGCGGGCGCAGCGTCGAGGTGTGGGGGCTGGACCGCCGCTCGAACTGCCTCGAGGACCGTCACGGCCTGGACGCCGCGCTGCGCGCCAACGACGCCGGTGTCGCGCTGGACTACTACTTCGGCCGCAAGCCGGTCGAGGGCCGCACGTTCGGCGGGTTCCTGAAGAACGGCAGCCTCCCGATCGCCGCGCACTTCGACCTCAAGCAGACGATCGAGGACTACCGCGCCGTCATCGTCGACGGGATGCCCGACGCGGAGACCCGCAAGCGCAAGCTGTTCTGCGGCGGGCACAGCCTCGGCGGCTCGCTGACCGGCCAGCTGATGGCCTGGGACTTCGACGGCGACGCGGCCACCACCGCGGACGCCGGCTACGAGTTGTGCCGCGCGTCGATCGCGCTCGACAGCACGGTGACCGCGGACCCGAGCGGGCTGGGCGACGTCCCTCTCGTCAGCGAGTCCGTGGCGCGCAGCCGCACCCTGGCCTACAACACGGTGACGTCGTTCGTGAACCGGTCGCTGCGGGTCGTGGACTTCGGGTTCATCGGGCCCGAGACCATGGGCACGCTCCTGGGCGTCGGCCTCACCGCGCAGCTGCGACCGGACACCGACACGTCGGATCTCGTCGCGCGCATCCCCACGAGCGGCGCGGCCGAGCAGGGCCTGCGGCTCTTCCACTCCCGCACGCTCGTCGACCTCCTGGCGCCGACCGCCGTGCTCCGCCGCCAGAAGCTCACGGGCGAAGCGCTGCTGGGCGCGTTCCTCGACGACGACACGCAGCCGCTGAGCTTCATCCGCACGAGCTTCGGCGCGTACGACGCCGGCCCGGTCGGCCGCAAGTCCTTCAGCCAGGGCGGCGCGCTGCTGTTCCCGACGTCGACGGACCGCCTCTACGGCTGGGCCAACTTCAACGATCCGCTCCCCGCGTTCACCCAGCCCAACGGCCAGCCGTACAGCACCCCCGCGAGTGAGGTCACCGACGTGCAGGACCTGGCCCGCGTGCTGCATGACGGCCCATTGGAGTTCGCCGAGGAGTACTTCCCGACGCGCATCACGACCGACATCGGCTTCGCACAGGCCGGCAGCCGCGACGGCGACCTCGCCCACGTGCGCTACGCCGGTGGTCCGGCGACGCGCCCGCGCCTGACGATCTTCGCCGCCGACGGCGTGACCGACCGCAAGGCGCCCCCGGCCCGCCCGGGTGACGTCGCGGTGACGCTGCCCGGCTACGACCACCTCGACGTCGTCACCGCCGCGCCGCGCCAGAACGACGGCCAGCCCGAGGACACGGCCGCCGCGGTCGTCGACTTCATGCTCACGCACGCGGGGACGCTGCCGACGGCCGAGGCCGCCGACCGTGACGGCGAGGTCAGCGCGCGGACGGTCGCAAGCCGCCTGCGGGCGATCCGGTAGCTACGCCGTGACCTCGCGCAGCCTTCCGGTCTCGACCTCGTAGACGAACCCGCGCACGCTGTCCTTGCGAGGGATGAACGGGCTGGCGTTGATGCGCGCCAGCGACTGCCGCACGTCCTCGTCGAGGTCGGAGAACGCTTCTGCGGCCCATTCGGGCTTGATGCCGACCTCGTCCTGGATCGAGCGCTTGAACTCGTCGTCGGTGAACGTGAGCATCCCGCAGTCGGTGTGATGGATCAGGATGATCTCCTCGGTCCCGAGCAGGCGCTGGGAGATCGACAGCGAGCGGATCTCGTCGTCGGTCACGACGCCGCCCGCGTTGCGGATGACATGCGCGTCCCCTTCGGACAGCCCGAGGAGGCCGTACGGGTTCAACCTCGCGTCCATGCACGCGAGGACCGCGACCTTGCGGCCGGGCGGCAGCGGGAGGTCTCCCTTGTCGAAGGACGCGGCGTACTCCTCGGCGTTGGCAAGGAGCTCATCGGTGACACTCATGGCGGGACCTCCGGTCTAACTTCCTATTGTCTACCGACAATATAGAAAAAGGGGTCCGCTCCTGATGAACGTGGCGCCGCGGAGGGGCGCTCACCTACCGACGCGCTCGCGCTCGTTCAGCGCCTCGTCGAGGTTCACCGCCGCGCTGATGAGCGCGAGGTGGGTGAACGCCTGGGGGAAGTTGCCGAGCTGCTCGCCCGTCGGCCCGATCTCCTCGCTGAACAGGCCGAGGTGGTTGGCGTACGTGAGCATCTTCTCGAAGGTCAGGCGGGCCTCGTCGAGCTCGCCGGTCCGCGCGAGCGCGTCGACGAACCAGAAGGTGCACAGCGAGAACGTGCCCTCGCTGCCGCGCAGGCCGTCCGGTGACGCGGCCGGGTCGTAGCGGTAGACGAGGCTGTCCGAGACGAGGTCCTCGCGCATCGCCTCGAGGGTCTGGTGCCACAGCTCGTCGCTCGGCGCGAGGAACCCGACGAGCGGCATCTTCAGCAGCGCGGCGTCGACGATCCCGCCGTCGTAGTGCTGGACGAACGCGGCACGGTCGGCGTCCCAGCCGCGCTCGATGATCTGGCGGTAGATCTCGTCGCGCGAGGCGCGCCACCGGGTGATGTCCGCCGGCAGGCCACGGTGGCGAGAGATGCGGATGGCGCGGTCGAGCGCGACCCACGACATGAGGCGGCTGTAGGTGAACGCCTTCTGCCCGCCGCGCGTCTCCCAGATCCCCTCGTCCGGCGCGTCCCAGTGCTCGCACAGCCAGTCGACGATCCGGCAGAGCTTGATCCAGCCGTGGTGGGTCACGGGGCGGCCGTGGCGGGTGGCCTGGTAGATCGAGTCGAGCGCCTCGCCGTAGATGTCGAGCTGGAGCTGGTCGGCCGCGCCGTTGCCGACCCGCACGGGCGCCGATCCCTCGTAGCCCTCCCAGTGCTCCAGCGAGAACTCCTCGAGGTCGCTGGACCCGTCGACGCGGTACATGACCTTCAGCGGCCCCGACTCGTCGCCGGCCTGCTCGACGACGCGGTCATCGAGCCAGCGGGCGAACGCTTCGGCCTCGTCTGTGAACCCGAGCTGCAGCAGCGCCTGGAGGCTGAACGACGCGTCGCGGATCCACGTGTAGCGGTAGTCCCAGTTGCGCTCGCCGCCGAGCTGCTCGGGCAGGCTGGTGGTCGGCGCGGCCACGGGCGCGCCGGTCGGCGCGTACGTCAGGAGCTTCAGCGTCAGGGCCGAGCGGCGGACAGTCTCGCGCCAGCGTCCCTGGTAGGTACAGCCGTGCAGCCAGCTGCGCCAGAAGTTCGCGGTCTCCTCGCCGAGCTGGCGCACCTGGCCGACCTGCAGCGGCCCGGGGGACAGGCCGGGCGCGCCGGCCGCGAGCGCCACACCGCCCTCGTCGCCGGCGGCGAGCGTGAACGTCGCGCGCACGTCGTGCTCCCCGAGCCGTTCGAGCTTCGCTGTCGACTGGAGCGTGATCTCCTGGACGGGCGTGGTGAAGACCGCGTGGTGGTCGGTGAGGTGCAGCCCGTGGTCGCGGCGCCCGTAGTCGAAGCGCGGCGTGCACTCCATCTCGAACGTGACCTCGCCGCGCACCACCCGGACGGCGCGGATGATGCGGTGGTGGTCCGTCGCGACCGACGGGTCGCTGATCGGCATGAAGTCGACGACCTCGCCGACGCCGCCCGGGGTGAGGAACCGCGTCACCAGGATCGCCGTGTCGGGCAGGTACAGCTGCTTGACGACGACGTCATCGCCCGGGACCGTGATCGAGAAGTGCCCGCCGCCGTCGGCGTCCAGGAGCGAGGCGAAGATGCTCGGCGAGTCAAAGCGCGGGCAGCAGAACCACGAGATCGTCCCGCGGGTGTCCACGAGCGCGGCGGTCTGGAGGTCGCCGATCAGGCCGTGCTCGGCGATCGGCAGGTAGCGGTCGTCGGAGACGGTCATGCGGTGAGCTCCCTGATGGTCGCGAGGGTCGTGCCGGCCTGGTCGACGATCCACGCCGCGGCGGGGTCGCCGGCAATCGTCACGGTGCCGGCGTCACCGGGCGCGCGGTGCTCGATCTCGGCGTCGAAGGGCACGGCCGGATCATCGGCATCGGCGAGCAGCTCCTCCAGCGCGGTCCAGTACGCCGCGTTGTTGACGTGGTCGGCGACGTCGAGGTCGGCGGCGCGGAAGGCGAACGGTCGCGCGGGCACGCCCTCCGGCGGCTTGGGGTCGTGGAACAGCCGCGCGCGCACGCGGCGGTCGCCCGCGCTCGTCCCGTACACCTCGCGGTAGGCGTCCGACGGCGGTCGCAGGCCGTCGCCGCCGGGCTCGAGATGGACCCACAGCGCGACCGCCTCGATCTGCGCGCCCGCGTCGCCGCGGACGGTGGTGCGGCGCTCGGCGAGCACCGCCCCGACGCCGCTGCAGAAGGTCGTCAGCTCGCAGCGCTCGTCGAAGCGCGGGAACGCCTCGACGCGCATCCGCAGCCGCCGCACGATCCACGTGCCGTCATCGAGGAGCCCAGCGTCGCCGACATCGCGGTAGGCGACGTCCTGCAGCCACCGCGCGATCGCGTCGACGCGGACCCGACCGCCGGGCGCGGTGTCCCCGAGCCCGGCGATGACCTCCGCCGTGAAGGTGCGCCCGCCGGGCCGAGGCGCGACGAGCGCGGTGTCCATGTCCCGGCTACTGGCCGAAGGGCGACGGACCGCCCGATGCCGGACCGCCGAACGGCGAGTCGGCGGGCGGCGCGGACTCGACTGGCGGCGCGGCGGCCTCGCCCTTCAGGCCCTTGAGCGTGAAGTACAGGATGGCGGCGGTGAGGGCCCCGAGCGGCGCGGTGAGCGTCGCGCCGATCAGGAACCCGATGCCCGCGCCGACATCGCCGCCGATGCCCAGGCCGATGGCCCCCAACACCTGCTGGCCGACGAACGTGATGATGAGCATGACGATCAGGACGCCGAAGACCCGCCAGCCGTTGTCCTTGACGAGCGCTCGGCTGCGACCGAATGCCGGCAGGATGCCCGTCTTCTCGACGACGATGACCGGCGCGATAACGGCCCAGATCGTGACCAGGAACAGGCCAGGGATCACGAAGAGGAACAGACCCGCGACGACGCCGAGGCCGTACAGGATCGACGCTCCGAGCAGCGGGCCGATGAACGGCACGGCCGACGAGATGATTTCGCCCACTGAGAAATCGCGCTTGCCGTCCTGCATGTCGCGGACCGCTTGGACGACTGCTCCCTGGAACAGCGTGGCAGCGACGAGGCCGAGGACGAGCGCCACCAACGTCAGGCCGACGTTGCCGCGGGCGAGGATCTGGAGCGCCGCCACTGGCAGGTAGATGATCAGCGCGGCGGGCAGCAGCACGCCGAACTGCCGGGAATACATCTCGAAGATCCGCTCGAGCGTGCCGGCGGTGTCCAGTTTGGGCGTCATGCGCGGAGCGTAGTCCTCAGACCGGCCGGTGGGCGCAGGTGTTTCGGGGTGTCTGGGCGACGAGTGCCGACGTGCCACCTTGAGTTAGCAGGGCAAATTGCCGATAGTTGGCCTCGTGACGGTGCCGACCCGGCGCGACTCCTCTGTCCCTCAACACGGCCGTGCCACGGCCGCAGGTGCGGACGCGGGCGCGGTTCCGGGCGTCGGCGTCCACCGGTTCGACGAGGCGCTGCGGGTCGTCGACGGGCCGGGCCGGGGCCGCCTGATCCCCGAGGTGCTGCCCGACGGGGTCGTCGCGCCGTCCGAGACCGTCTGGCGTGCCGTGCTCGCCGGGGAGGACCGGCGCTTCGAGCTGTCCACACCGGACGAGCGCGCGCTGCATCTCGCGGTGGCGTCGCCGGTGGTCGACAGTGACGGCACCGTGGTCGGCGGCCTCGTCGTCACGTTCGACGCGTCCCAGCGCCAGCAGGCCGAGCTCGAACTGCGCGAGCGCGAGACGGCGTTCCGCTCGCTGGCCGAGCACGCGACCGACATCGTCACCCGCCACAACCCGGACGGGACCGTGCTCTACGTCTCACCGTCGGTGAGCGAGCTGGGGATCGAGCCCGAGGAGCTCGTCGGCCGGTCGATCTACGAGCTGGTCCATGAGGACGACCGCGCGCGGGTCCGCGGGGAGATCGACCCCTCCGTGCGCGCGGGGCAGACCGTCACGGTCGCGTACCGGCTGCGCAACGCGCGCGGGGACGTGCGCTGGCTCGAGACCACATGCGCGGGGATCACCGGCGACGACGGCCGGGTGGCCGAGGTGCGCTGCTCCACGCAGGACATCACCGCGCGCCGGCGCGACGCGCAGGAACTCGAGCGGCGCCTGGCCCAGCAGTCGGCGGTCGCCGCGCTCGGCGAGCGCGCCCTGACCGGCATGCCGGTCGCCGACCTGCTGCGCGAGGCCTGCGAGGCCGTCTCCCGCACCCTCGACGTGCCGCTGGCCGTCGTCCTGGAGTTCGAGCGCGGCAGCCACGAGATGCTCGTCGCCGCCGGCGTCGGGCTGAACAGCGGCATGCTCGGCTCGCGCATGCGCGCGCCCGACGACGTCCGGACCGCCGCG
>SXGQ01519448.1_pt1 | contig 10736 bp, 3 predicted proteins | sample 3178371 | NCBI WGS metagenome assembly SXGQ01 (sample SAMN11356859, study PRJNA531348) | freshwater metagenome | isolation source: freshwater sample F1-20 | place: China: Fuxian Lake, Yuxi | collected 2017-12-25 | reverse complement strand
CTTCTTCACGTACGCGCCGTCCTCCTTGTGCAGCGTGTCCATGAGCTTGCGCAGCGTGACCTTGCTGATGTTTTTCAGACCGCGCAGCACAATGTTGTTCAGCAGCTGGTCCTGGAACGCCTTCAGCAAGTAAATCTTGTCCGACTGGTCCAGCGGGTTCTCCTTCGGCTTGAGCGGCTTCTTGCCGTTGATGTTGTTCATGCGCAGACGGAACACCAGCTTGTCCGCATTGTAGTCGGCGTAAATGCAGCTCACGTCATCGCCGTGACTGTTCTTGATCGCAAAGTGCACGTCGTCCATGGTGATGCGCTTGTCCAACATGGCCTCACGGCTCATGACCATGCGGATGATCCACTTGGAACGACCCGCCGAATCCTTGGACTCATCCTCATGCACATCTTTGCCCGCGCACTCCTGCAACATGCGCTGGTACTCGTAATACTGCAACATCGTGCTGCGGTCCTCCTGAATGAGCGTGTTCAAGTCGTCGGGGTCAAAGCAGATGGACACGCTTTCCACCAGCTCGCTCAGCTGCGTCAGCTCAATCTGCGCAATGAGCTCCTTGGCGCGCTCGCAATCCGTCTCCTCGTCCTTCTTCAAGCAAATGGTGAGCGACGAGTTCTTCGGGTTTTCGGTGATGGACAACAACTCCTCAATGCGGGGCACACCGCGCGTCACGTTCGCCTTCATGGCAACACCGCTGCCCGCAGTGTGAAATGTGTCGTATACTGCCATTCCATTTTCAATGATGAATGTGCGAGTGTCTTCAACTGTGAAATCATACATCCATTCAGTCGGGTTTGGAATTTCTTCAATGCTCACAATCTTGTCAAAACGAACGTCGGGGAATGGGTTGGTTCCAATGATTGCGGCCAGTTTTTTGCGATTCATGTTTGTGTGCACCTTTCCGTTGTGCACAAATGTGGGAATGACATCATTCACTTCTGATGATTTAGATGCCTTTGCAATTTCATCCAATCGGGCCTGTTTGTAATCAATGCACAAACGCATTTCATTTGCAAATTTGACAGCACCATCTGATTTGATGCAAATGGTGTATCCTTGCAATATGTTTTTGCTACCACGGTTGTTTGTTTCACATTTGGTTGGTTTGGATATTTTGCTGTAAATTCCAAATCCAACCCCCAACATGCTTTGAATATTTTCAAGTAATTTTCTGGAAACACTATACGCACTGATGTATTTTGTTTTTTTGTCAATTGCCCCATCTCCGCCGAAATAACCACTCAATACACCGCGCATGAATTCTTTATTTCCATTCAACAGTTCCGGATGAATGAATTTGTTTTCAGAACCCTTTCCACACAATGCATTTAATATTTCAGTCAGCAGTTTTGAATAAATTCTCAAATCAGACGAGGTCCATCCTTCTTGACCATTTTTGTTTGAAACAACGTAATACTTCGTGGTGATGCCCCAACGAAGCATCAATGCATTGATGGGGTCAAAGAACTTCACGTCGTTGTTTGAAATTGAGATTTGTGTTTTTGTGATGCATCCTTCTGCGCAATATGCACCAATCAAATAACCGAACTCAAAATCGTATGGTATTTTTTCCGGAATTCTTGATTGTTTCCCTTTGTGTTTCAAATACACAATGCCTGTCTCAAATGATTGTTTTGTATTTGCACCCTGGCGACATTTGCCGTTTGTAGCTTCAAGCAACGAGTCGCTTCTTGCATAAGGCACCACGAAATCAATGTTGGCATGATTTGCCCACCAGTTTCGTTCATGACAATACGACAATGCCTTCATTATTTCACTCCCGAATGAATACTCTGTTTTTTTCAAAATGATAGACACATCAAACGAATCGTTTTCTGGCATTTCAAACGCCCTCTGGTTGATCGGAATGTAATCACCTACCTTGAGGTCTGACCCATTCGTTGCAGCCAATTGGTTCTTGGCATCAATGGATAAGAATGATTTTGCCTTCGTTGCAATGACCTGTCTGCCATCTTCGGTTGTGACTCGCAAGACAGTGTTCGTCCCATCCACATTCACAACTGGATGGCGAGTGACTGCTTCAACGCGTTTCCAACTCGTAATGCCGAATGCATCTACCGATGGAATAAACACATCTTCGTCCGCATTGATGTACCCAAGCTTTGTGTCATTTGGATGATCTTCCATGCGTTCTGCCTTTTCAATGTATTGGTCAATATATTCTCCGATTTGACAAACTTTGATTTGCCCATTGATTTTTAACATTATGCGCGTGTCGTATGACACACTGTTAAGGGTGAGCTGCGTGGTGGGCTCACCAATGCTCTGGGCGCTGATCATGCCCACCATTTCGCCGGGCGCGATGAGCGAGTTCTTGTATTTCAGCACGATCATTTCCAGCAGCACCGTGAGCGCCTTCTTGTTGAAGCGCTTGACCATGAGCAAGTCCTTCGGCGACAGGTAGTAGTAGAACATGGCCTTGAACAGCTGGGTGGGCGCGCAATAGTGCATGCTTTCCAGGCGCTTGTAGGCCGCCTCAATCATGGCAAACGCTTCAAGTGGCGTGATGTCCACGATGGAGTTGTTGTTGATTTGCTGCAGGCCCTTGACGTTGTTGATCGTGTGGGCGAACGCCACTGGCAGATAGACGCGATCGTTGTTCTTGTTGCGAAACACGCAATGAATGACTTTTTCGCGCTGCTCAATCATGAAGTCAATCCACTGCTTGCATTTCACATCATTTTCAGCCTTCTGCTTCTTCATGCGCGAAATGACGCCCTTGGTGAATGCCGAGGTGAACACCACGTCCTTCGGGTCGCTGCTCGGCATGTGGTAGTGCGCGTAAATCTCGTCCAGCCCCATGTTGGCCAGCGGCATGATCTGGCTCTCCACTTTGACGGGGTCAATGCCGTCCTCGCCGTAGCTGAACTGAATGACGCGGCCCTTGTTGTTGCGCACCGTCATGTCGTACTCAATCTTCAAATCCTCCATGCCCTTGATGAGACGGCGCTGGATATATCCAGTGGAAGAGGTGTCGCGCACTTGGAGTCCATTCGCCAGACCAAAGTTGAGCGTGGTGGGAATGGTCAAATCATACATCTTGGGGTGCAGTGCCGGATCAACGAATTCAATGCTGACAATTGCATCCAGAACCACGTCGTTATGCTCGTGAACCTTGTTCAATGCAGAAGTCCAACGAATGGATTTGAGACGAGCATTTTTCTGGTCATGCAACAAGTCAATCTGGTCGGCAAACAGCTGGCCGTTGGTTGAACGGATGGATAGTCTGTAAGAAGGCTTAATGTTTTTTGTTCCAAAGTTGTTGCGCTTGAGCTGACTTTTGAAGACGCGAGCGTGAATTCCAATGCGGGAACACAAGAATGCAATGTCTTCGGTTAATCGCTGACTGCATGATGAACTTTCAATTGAATTTCTTGAAACATGTCCGTCGCCTGAAATGTATCCACTGATAATTCCTTTGACAAACTCAATGTTTGAAACGTATGCTTCATTTGGAACGTGCTTGGAATCGGCGCCATGTCCAACCAGCAGTGTTATGAATTTTGCCAATATGCACGATGTTCCAACCACAGTGGAAGTTGTTCCATTTGCATTGTTCATTCTGATGTCCTCCTTGCATATGATGTTGTATTTTGCAAACCATGTTTTCACGAATTCACGAATTTTTGAGTCATTGTTGGTTATGTATATGTTTGCCCCATTGATGTTTCCTTCTGCAATGAACAGTCCAATGAATATTCCATTTTCAAAATTCAGTTCAAATGTTTCTGGAACAATTCCCCATTGGCGCGAACCGCTTGGAGGATATACGCCATTCGCGGACAATTCATCAATTTTTGAACGAACAATTGCACGTTGCAACCTAGCCTTGCTGTCAAATGGCAAGGTGAATGCAGTGTTGTTGTTTTCATCCCACCAATTTGACGGGATTTTTTTCCTATCTTGCATGCTTTCATTCATCATTTTAATTGCCGTTTTCACTTCGCTGCCGTAAATGAATTCACTTTTTGGGAAATATTTGGTCATTTGAATTTCATCAATTCCACCACCACTCCTCAAATCCCGCACATGCTTCGCAACTGGCACGAAATCACCCACCTTGATTTCATCCGTGTATTTCTCGCGAAACTCACCCAGTTCCGCATTCCAAACCAGCAGTGATTTGTTCGCAGTAACGGTGACATAGCGCCCGGCATGAGTCGTGATTTTGTATAATTTTTCTCCGGGGTCGTGTCTCGTGACTGCACTCACGGTTTCCCAAGACACATGGCCGTTGTAGTCCATTGTCACGATCTTGACGGGATGATCCAGCTCCAGATATTCCATGTTTTGCTCCGTCATGCGCTGCACTGATGAGGCCGACAAAATGTGCGAGTCAATCCATTCGCCAATTTTGACGTATTTGGGCTCATCGTTTTCAACGACAACCACGGGGGTTTCCCATGTAACGGATTTCACGGCGGTGTCAATGAGACCCACGCGACCACCCATGGCGTGGAAGAAGAGCTCCTCCGGCGTGAGACCCGAAATGAAGGAGTTCTCCACGAAGCCGCGCGCCCCCGGCGAGTCGTCGTATTTCGTGAAGTGCGGCAGCGTGCGGTTCTCAAACCCGTAGGGGATGCGCTTGCCGTCAATGAGCTGCTGGCCGAGGCACGCAATCATCTGCGAAATGTTCAGGTCGCTGCCCTTGGAACCCGCCTTCACCATGGTCACAAACCGGTTGTCCTTGTCCAAGCTCTTCAACCCGATTTTGCCCGAGTCGTTCGTGGCCTTGTTCAAAATGTTGGTAACCTGGAACTCAAACTCGTCCTCGTTGGTGTTGCCCGTCGCGTTCTCAAAGATGCCGAGATACGTCTGGTCAATCAAGTTCTTCACCTCCTTCTTTTTTGCCGTGATGGACTGCGCGATTTGCTCGTTCGTGCTGCGGTTGGCAATCAAGTCGCTGATGCCGACGCTGTACGCGCTGCCCTTCATGTACTCTGTGACAATGTTCTGAAGGTTGTCAATGAAGTCGGACGCCGCCATGTTGCCGAAGTCGTTGCAGGTGCGCGTGATGAGGCCGTTGCTGCCTCCGCCGAGCACGTCCTTGTCCAGCTGCCCGCGCAAGTACTTGCCGTCCACGATCTCCAGCACGCCGGGCGACGTCGCAAAGTCGTCGTTTTCGCCGAAGCCCTTGGTCTTGTACTTCATGGTGAAGGACGGCATGATCTGCGACAGGATCTGGAAACTGGTGATGCGCTCCGCGTGAGAAGCGAATAAACCCTCGTTGACGCCGTTGTGCGCCATCAGCAGGTTCATGGCATCGCGCGGCGTGAACGAGACGCCCGGGCGGGTCAACCGATAGGACCCGAGCAGCGAGTCCTGAAAGATGCCGATGATGGACTGGTTTTTCGCCGGGCTGATGATTTGGTACGGCACGGCTGCCAAGTTCTTCAGCTCCGCCTCGGCCTCCTCGTCCTGCGGCATGTGCATGTTCATCTCATCGCCGTCAAAATCGGCATTGTACGGCTTGGTGTCGCCGACGTTCATGCGGAACGTGTCGCCCTGGCGCATGATGCGCGCGATGTGACACATCATGCTCATGCGATGCAGCGTGGGCTGGCGGTTGAAAAGCACGCCGTCGCCGTCCATCATGTGGCGGTGCACGATGTCGCCGTTGTAAAGCACGATGTTCTCGCGGTCGGCGTATCGCAGCGAAATGTTCTCACCGCCCTTGCGCTCCAGGATCTTCGCGCCGGGGTACTCCTCGGGCCCGTTGCGCACGAGGCGCATGAGGAACCGCCGGTTCATGTCGTTCACCACGACCGGTTTCGTGATGTTCTTCGCAATCTTGAGCGGGACGCCGAGCTCTCGTATGGACAGGTTTGGGTCGGGCGTGATGACGGAACGCGCCGAGAAATCCACGCGCTTGCCCATGAGGTTGCCGCGCACGCGCCCGCCCTTGCCGTTCAATCGCTCCTTGATGGATTTGAGCTTGCGTCCGGAGCGCTGGGCCACCGGCGCGGCGCCGGGAATGTTATTGTCCACCAGAGTGGCGCAATAGTACTGCAGAACCGTTTGCCACACATGGGCTTGAGCGCCATCTCGCATCTTTTCTTGGAGCGTCTTGTTTGCCTTAACAATGTTCACAATGATGTGCGTCAAATCGTCCTCGCTGCGCTGCTGCCCGTCCATTTTGATGGAAGGACGCACGGCCGGCGGCGGCACCGCCAGAACTTGACAAATCATCCAGTCGGGACGCGAGAAGGTGGGACTGAACCCCATGAACGACACGTCGTCGTCGCTGATCCTGCGAAATATTTTGAGAACAATGTCGGGGGTGAGCTGCATGTTCATTTTTTTGGCGTCTTCTTCGCTCATCCCTTTGATGCCGTCGCTGTCCCATTCGGCAATCAGGGTTGCCAAATTATCTTTTCTGATTTTTTTGGGCATGAGGCACCCGCAACCTTCTTCGTTGTCGTCGCCGCAGCGCTTGACCTTGCTCGCCACGCCGAACACGTACGACCAGCGCTCGTCCGGCGCCATTTTCAGCGCTTGCTTGTGTTCCTCCTTGTTTAGGAGGAGTCGGCTGCATTTCAGGCACACGCAGCGCAGGATTTTGTGAATCGTGTTCAAGTGCTGGTAATAAAACACCGGCATGGCCAGCTCAATCCGGCCAAAATAGCCCGGGGTGTTCATGTAATCCAGGCCGTCGGTGGGGCACAGCATTCCCGGTTCGGACACGCCCATGTAAGGGCAAAACAATCCGCCGAGCACGGGTTTGTTGCCAATGTAGGTGTCGCGACTCGTGATTTCGGTGACCGCACCTTTTCGGATTTCTTCCGGAGACAGGATGCTAAACTGAATTCCGACGATTTTTGACACGCGCGGTTTCATTGTTGCGGATGCCATGTATTGTTGCATGTGACCTTGAATGGAATGTTGATGTTGATGTTGTTGAAGCCTCCTTATACTAACCAAATAATATTTAGATTGTTTTGAAATCAATTTTTATTGAAATGTCCGTGTCCGTGTCAACAATAATAAGTTTGGATTTCAAAAAAAATTGAAATCAAAAATTGGAATATAAACATACATCAACAATCCATACCAGACAAGACAGATGCCCGTCACTCTTTCAACCATTCCGAAAAAACCCACGAAAAAAACGAAGAAACAGGATGATGCCATGAAGACGTACAAAAGCAATGCGAATGGGCCTGGTCAACAGCAGCCACAACAGCCACCATATCCGGAAAGCGATGCAACTGATGATAACGATGAGACATCAACGGCCACAACAGCCACAGGATCAGGACCAGGATCAGCAACAGCAGCAACAGGACCAGCAGCCACAGGATCAGCAGCCACAGGATCAGCAGCCACAGGATCAGCAGCCACAACAGGACCAGCAGCCACAGGATCAACAGCCACAACAGGACCAACAACCACAACCACAGGAACCAAACAAAAATCAAAAAATGGTAATTTGGCCCAGCGTTTGGAAGTGAATCAATTATTGTCTCAGATGTATCCGTCCAAACACATGACCCAAAAGGTGGCTGCGCTTGAAGCACTGAATTCATTGTCTCAGACCGGGACAGGGACAGATGCCGCCATGGATGTGGTTCCGGCAAAGAAAGCACGAACCCGAGTCCAAAAAGTGACAAAGCCGGCAACCCAAGAAGTAGCAGAAGATCCGATTGCAAACGCCATCATTGACAATGCATTCGCATCCGACGATTTCAAGACTCCATTGTCTTCTCCTTCATCAAAAATACCCAATGCACCGGATGCACCAAAAAAACAAACGGTCAAGGCAGGCCAATCCGGCCAATCCAAGCAATCCAGCCAATCCAAACAATCCGGCCAATCCAAACAATCCAAACAATCCAAACAATCCAAACAATCCAATTACAACATCATCATTCACGTTGAACCTCGTTCAGATGCAGAACCCAACGACATATCAAAGCGATTGGATTTTGGAAGCAAGGTCGCAAATGATGTGAACGCAAAAACGATGTCAAGAGCCGCTGCCTCTGCCTCTTCCAAGGCAAACGCAGCAGCAACCGCATTTGATGACGACGATGACAGCGATGAAGACTACGTTCCCGGATGCTCTGATTCGGATTCATCATGGGACACGTACGAGGACGATGATGAGTATGATGAGGATGAGGATGATGACTATTACGACGACGACGGCAGCTATTCATCTTCATCGGACAGCAGTGATGACAACACCGAGGAATTGGAAGAGCTGCAACAAAAGCACACGGCGGAAATGAAAATGCTGCAATCTCTGCGCGCAACGTACGAAGAATTGCTCGTCAAGGACAAAACCAACCGCATTGTTGCAAAACAGCTCAAGACGCTCAAAGAATCCGAGGAAAAAATCAAGCAAGAGCTGGACGCACTCACGCACCGACAGAAGCACAAGAATTCCAAGAAGTTTCGCAAACTGCTGCGCCGAAAAAGCTCCACCAATGACTTAGAATACTTCAAGAAGCACCTCACGCTGCCGGAACAGCGCGCCATGATTGAGGAAATGAACGCGGTGGCCAAGGTGACCGAAATTGTGAAGCCATACAAACTCACGCTGTTGGAATCCGATATTCCACGCGCCATGAAGGCGGTTGCATTGCGCAAGGTTGGCATGCTGCAGTACATGGAGCCCGGCTGCGGCGAGTACTGCAAGCTGAAGAACTGGGTGGACGCCTTCATGCAGATCCCCTTCAACCGATACAAAAATCTGCCAATCACGATAGCAGACGGCGTGGACCGATGCCATGAGTTTATGACCTCCGCCAAAACCCGGCTGGACACGGCAGTCTACGGCTTGAACGACGCCAAAATGCAGATCATGCAAATGGTCGGGCAATGGATCGCAAACCCCGCCGCAATTGGCACGGCGGTTGCCATTCACGGACCACCCGGCACGGGAAAGACGTCGCTGGTCAAGGAAGGCATCAGCAAGATTCTGGGGCGTGACTTTGAGTTCATTGCGCTCGGAGGTGCAACTGACAGCAGCTTCTTGGAGGGGCACTCCTACACGTACGAGGGCAGCGTGTGGGGGAAAATCGTGGACATTCTCATGCGCTGCAAATCCAGCAACCCGGTAATCTACTTTGACGAGCTGGACAAAATCAGCGAGACGTCCAAGGGCGATGAAATTGTCGGCATTCTGACGCACTTGACCGACACGTCGCAGAATTCGGAATTCCACGACAAGTACTTTTCGGAGGTGGCGTTTGACTTGAGCAAGTGTCTCTTCATCTTCAGTTACAACGACGAAAGCCGCGTGAACCCCGTGCTGTTGGACCGCATGTACAAAATTCGCACCACGGGCTACGGCACCAAGGACAAGACGTTCATTGCGCAGAACTATTTGATTCCTCGCATCCGGACCGAGGTCGCTTTTGCAGAGGGCGACATCATCATCCCTGACCCGGTGGTGGACTACATTGTGGAAAACTACACGCAGAAAGAGGCGGGGGTGCGAAATTTGAAGCGCGGCTTGGAAACCATTTACACGAAGTTGAATCTGCATCGGCTCATGCGTCCCGGGACGCAGTTGTTTGACGAAAAGGAGAAATCGTTTGAAGTCACGTTTCCTTACACGGTCAACCGTGACGTGGTTGACAGGCTCATCAAAAAGAACGACTCGGACCGTCCCAGCATGACCCTGTATCTGTGATTTCATCATGTGGATCAGGGTTTATTTGATTTGGAAAAATAGAAAAATAGAAAAATAGAAAAAATATAAACTTTTTTTATATTTTTTAGTTTATTTTCTAGATTTTATTTTTTTTGCAGGTTGGTAGACGGGAACCGATTATCAAGAATTCTATTGGCGCCCCAACTGGCAGCGCCACCAATGACACCTCCGACTACGGCCTTGCCAACAAACACGGCACCTGCAATGACAAACGGGGCAAGCTTGGGATTGGGCAAAGAAGAAAAGGAAGGCTCGGTTTGAATCATGTTTGAATATATTGGTATTGGGATTGGTATTGGGATTGGTATTGGGATTGGTATTGGTATTGGTTATACAATGTGTGCGTACTATTTTTTTGAAATCACACACGCTTTAAAATTCGCTGTCCAGGGTGCGATTTCCGCCGCGCTGGTTCAAATAATCAATCTGCTTTTTGCTGGCGCAAACACAGCCCGTGCTGGAGGTGTAATAGCTAGGACAGCATTCGGGCTTCACCTCGTTTTCGGCAAAAATGAGGAGCTCGCCAGGGGGCAGCGGGATAGGGCCGCCCTTGTAGTACTGCCCCGCGTCGGTGTTGTCTTGGTTGCCAACTTGGTTGGCATAGTTGCGAGCAGCAGTTTCCCAGTTGTTGCCGGGAACCCCGGTGTCCATATTGTGATTAATCGGAGCGCCGTAGTTGTCTGACCCCAGCGCGTTTCGTTGACTAAATGCTTCCTTAAACACGCTTCCAATATTTGAGGGCATGCCATCAACCGTGAAGGAAGTGCAGCTGCAAAACAAATGCGCGCCCAAAATTGCACCAATTACCAAAAACAACAAGGCCGTCCATTTTAGTTCCATGATTGTGTTTGTGTTTGTGTTTGTGATTGCGAGTTTTAACGATTATATATAATCAAAATATAAATATTTTATTTTTTGATTGGGGTTTTGTTCGGGTTTGTTCGGGTTTGTTCGGGTTTGTTCGGGTTTGTTCGGGTTTGTTCGGGTTTGTTCGGGTTTGTTCGGGTTTGTTCGGGTTTGTTCTGGTTTGTTCGGGTTTGAATTTTTT
>SXGQ01462714.1_pt1 | contig 10736 bp, 17 predicted proteins | sample 3178371 | NCBI WGS metagenome assembly SXGQ01 (sample SAMN11356859, study PRJNA531348) | freshwater metagenome | isolation source: freshwater sample F1-20 | place: China: Fuxian Lake, Yuxi | collected 2017-12-25 | reverse complement strand
TCTTGGATAAGTGACGTAACAGAATATATTGCTTCGCCGCCTCCAACATCATCCCCATTCTATAAGGGTTTCCACCCGCCTTGATCTCTTCCGAACGGTCGCTGTCTTTTGTGACTGTAGCCATACGCTGTAGCCACGTTTTTCGAGACCCTATACCTACCAACGGAGAAAACAATGAGCGAGAATACAGATTTTGACACCGGGCGAGAGTACATGGAGCGGCTTTCGAAGCGGTTCACGCCCGAGCAGATAGCCAAGCTCTCGGAGCTGATGCTTCGGTCGCAGTCACTTCATGCGAAACTAGATCAAGTCTATGAAGAGGCCGAAGAGTTGCTGAATGAACGAGAGGTCGAAGACACGATGGAAAAATGGTCCTTCGATGCGATCTTTAATGCTTACAGCAACGTCGGAAGCGATCATTGGCCGGATATAATCCTATGAAGGCGAAGGAAGCTCGTAAAGTTTCGGAACTTACGCCACGGGCCAGGCGGCAGTGTTTGGAGTTTGCTGATCGTCTCGCGGAGCTTGCAACTGAAGCTCCGCGGGATGATTGCCGCCGGGCGGTATATGCGGCGGTCAATCGTATCCGGCGAACCTACGGTTTTTCGGACGCCGAAAAGGCTAGTTGGCTAACGAATCGGATTCGGCTCGGTGCCTCCTCGATCGCGGATCTTAGCCGGGAAACCGGCCTCGATCAGAGCGATGTCGTTCGCCTATTAAATGACCTGGTAGCCGCCGAAGTCATCCGGCCATATAAACAAAGTGTTTCGGTCGTCGGGCGGCCGGCGACGCTCTATTTTCTCAATGAGGACCGCAATTAGTCGCGAGATCGATTAGACAAGATGCTCGGGTGCGAAGGGTAAAGCTCATCAATTCCGAACTAGCCCGTATGTATCAGGCGGAAGAGCTCTCGCTAAGTGCTATCGCCAAGCGTTTTGGTGTTTCTCGGCAAGCAGTCCACTATCGACTCAAACAAGCGGCCGTGGAAATGCGGCCACCGGGCCAACCCGCCGCAAAGATAACGCGGCAAGACCTCTATCGGCTTTATGTGGCGGAAAAGAAGCCGGTTTATGTCATCGTAAAGGAACTCCGCATTCACACGGTTCGCGTGTATGAATTGCTTCACGAATTCAATTTCAAACGGCGATCCAAAAGAGTGCGTCCCGTGAAGTATCCGCAATTGAGAGAACTCGAGATAGGCGAGTATGTTGACCTTCCGCGTCCGCCGGGGAAACAGCCGCATGGCTCGTTCTATTCAATGGCAAAGATCGCCGGCATTCGACTGTCTTGTAAGGCGGTCGATGAAGGAATGATGCGTGTCACCCGCATTGCGTAGGTCCTAACGGCAGTTTCCCGCTCTTCGGTATCCCGCTTTCTCTGCATCGGATGCCGTTTTGAATAGAACGCGATTCTGAGCGGATACGCGGTTATAGCTCGGGCATCCTGGAGCGTGATAGATGCGGGAGCGACGATTGCCGATTATCAAACCGTCCACAGCCTCGGGAGTGCCTTCACCATTTCGATAATCCCAAGGTGCGACGGGTGACGCTATCGACCAGAGCCCGCGTTTTGAATTACGGGCCTCAGTTTCGGCCTGAGCATACTCACGGCGATCGTTTGCCGATTGCTCATTTGCGTATCGCTTGTAATGCCATGCGAGCCCGGCTTTCACTTGCTCAAGGTTCGCATCCATCCCGCCGACGATGACCTTAGCAACACGTCGGCCGTAGCGATCTATCTTTTCACCTTCGAGCGTGATCTGCTTTCCGAACACCAGACGGGAAAGGTTCTGCTTCGATCGGTTCGCGAAGTCTTGCCCGCGTTCGGGTGCGTCTATCCCGGGGAGCCTGACCTTGATTTGTCGTTTTGATTGGTCAAGGGCTGTTAGCGTGTCGCCATCGGAGACGCCGACAATCCGATAAGTTTGACCATTAGCGGCTGAGCAAAAAAGGATGAGGCAGAGGGTGTAGATGGAAGCCTGCTTAGGAAACATCACAGCTTACATACTATCCAGATAACGGCAAATGGCAAGCCAATCGCTTTCCGTTACCAAGGAAGAGATCCGCGTCTATGAAACCGTGTGTTAAACGCCTTAGGGAATGCAGAACGACTCGGCTAATCTGTCTTTTCCGACCTTGGGCGTTTGCGGCCAATCCTCAATTTTCGCCGATAACTATTGTATTTCAGGGAATTATGGTCGATAATTTATTCGGCTACGCACAAGGCTCGACGGATTCTCAATTTTACGAGTTCAGTTATGGATCACATTGGACCATCATTCAAAGGCGACGGTGAAAAGTTCGTCAAGATCAAGAACATGGTTCCCGAGGACCTCGCCCCAATTTTTTCGGACAACTTGATTATCAGACATGAGCGAGGTGTTTTTCATCTATACTTCATGTTAAACCAGATGCCGTTAATAATGACGCCGGAAGAGGCACAGGCCATTGAGGAAGTGGTCTCCGTTTGTATGGCTCACGTGATCGTTTCTCCGGAGCAAATGGAACGTAACGTTAAGGCGATTAATGAAAACTTTGGGCGGTTTAAGGATTCCGTGAGTGTCGTGACTACGGAGAAAGAGGACGGCAGCAATGATGAGTGATACGATGCAACTGAGCGGTTACGCAAGTTCGGGGGATCATCAAATGACTCCACTGTCGCCCGTAGTTTCGGCATACGATCCGACCTTAGACCCCTCTGTCTCGAGGCCTACTAGTGCAAACGAGTATCGCGTCGAAAGACTCAGGGAGATAAGTAACATGTCGGGCGGCTTCGTCAGAGTTGATGCGGAATGCGGTTTTGTCCCATCTCTTTTGGGCAGCGATGGCCGTTTTGTCCCCGTTTACGATCTATTCTCTGTCATGGAAGGGTATGTAGATTTTGACGGCCTCCGATCCGAGTTTCCTACGATTTCATACTCACAAATCATCGCAGCATTGTCTTTTGTTGAGAAGTTGTTGCTCGTTTTAAGCGATCATGACGACTCAAAGGCTGAACTCGTCATGTCGGACGGCGAAACAGATGTTTACGAACAGATAAGAAGCGCATTACTGAATCGAGAGGAGTCCCCGAGTGTGTTCACTGACGATTTCCCAAGTACTTAAAGAACAATTAGACGACCTTGGTAATCAAGGGGAAAAAGTTTTGATCCAGTTAAAGCGACGAGCATTTGATGCTTCGGCTTTGAACATGGGTCTTCTGGATGCACCTGATACGAATCTCAGGAATCCTTTTCCCCCCGATCTTCGGACCGCGGGTGTCCGAAAGGTTACTATCATGCGACACCGGGTTTATTTTACGGGTCGTCACGTCGACTGTAACTATTTTGCGTTCTATGTAAAAGCGTTTAAAAAGGGGGACGAACCAGCTAGAGATGATAATAATCCTCGTTTCCAGAACCGTATACGGAAGGCTCTTGAATCCCCTCCGATTGAACTTAGTCAAGAGTCGACGTAGTCGGGCTTCTTAATTCTTCCAAGTGTTACTCGATTAAGCGATATAGTTAATATTGCCGGGTTCTTTCTCGCCATCGCCCTGAGATCAAAACTCTCGAAACGGTGCAAATTCACCTTGCGTAAATGTAATGAATCACGTAGAAAAGCGGCGGGCCGGAAACCTCCGAACCGCCGCTTTCGCCAAAGGCTCCAGGGCACCATCTCAAATTATCAATCGTGGCCGGTCATCTACGGAGCGGGCCATGAATGAGCCCGTTTCCGACCGGAGCCGGAAATTTCCCCGGCCGCGAAACTAAGATCTTCAATCGCGGCCGGCCATCCAGCGAGGTGCCAAGAAGGGACTCACAAACCTTCTCGGCAATTCAAACCGGCCGCGAAACTTAGATTTTCAATCGCGGCCGGCCGCGAAGAGGTGCCGAAAAGGGAAGCAATCCTTTCCGGCAATTAAAAAAGCCGACCGCGAAACTTTACGACGCCTGTGTGATCAGACCGACGATCGGGCCGGGCTTGCGAAGGTTGGCCGTCGCAGAAGCGTTGCCGACCGAATGCACGTTTATGTCGAAGCGAGTCGTTGCTTTGATCGCCCGGATGTCCGATTCAAAGTCCGTATCGTTCGAGTCCGTCATCTTGACCGTGATGCCGCGGCGGTCGCCGAACATTGCGGCCTGGCTCAGGTTGCCGAAGAGCAGGCAGACCTGCGAATTTGCCTGTTCTTGCGGCAGTGCTTCGCTGAGTTCGACATCATAGCCGTAGAGCCGTGGCACCGGGCCTTCGGCGGCTTCCTTGTAGGTAACGCCGCCCTTATCGAAAGCGATCCGCAGAATGACCTCGGCCCAGAATTTATGCGAACAGTACCACTTGACGCGGCCGGTTCGCCTCGCAAACAAAGGCAGCCGACCGATCATTTTGTGGATATCTGCGTCCGTGATCTCGCTCCAAAGATTGCCGGATGCTTCGACCAAACCGGCAACATTCGCAACAGTCCCATCAAGGCCGGTGAGCTTCGGGATAACGCCGACGATGCCGTGATGCGAGAGCGAACCGTCGCCGTTAAATCCGGTGTTGTCCTCGGTAAAGGCGAACGCATAGGCGGCTTCGTCTGCGAATTGATCGGCCCAGGAAATTATCGAGTCTTCGGTAACCTCGTCCTCGTAATTGGCCAGCACCATCCACTTGCGGGCGACCAGTTCGACCGCATCCCAAGTTGCCGTGCTCTTGGTGCCGCGGGCACCGGCTGCCACCGGATAGGCTACCAGCCCGCCGGTTCGCCGGTTGCGGATCTTCGTGTCCGACTTCATCGGCAGATATTCCGCGTTGCGGCGGAATGTGCCGTATTCGATCCGCAAATCGATGATCGATTGCTCGAACTCGACCGGAATTGTGACGCCGCCGAGTGAATCGACCGTCCCGGTCTGTGTTCGTTCAAGATTGATGCCGCGGGTTTGGCAGTAATCCCTTAGCCAATCGGTTCGTGCCGAGCGATCGATCTGGCAAATAAGTTCGGCGCCCGCTCGGAATGCACGCTCCGCAGCGTTTGGACCGCGAAAGGCTTTCAACTGGCCGGAGTAGGGCTTCGCAACCTCGATCTGCCGATTCGCCTTGCCCATCGCCAGACCATTCAAGAAAAGAGCCCGCTCTTTGGAAGTCATTGTCTCGATATCTGCATTGACCATGCTTTGAGGTTGGCACGGGTTTCGAGACTCACTTGGTGAGTTTTTGGAATTTATTTTCGAGCTCGATTCTGGCCAGCCAAGCCGCTGCGGGTTCCAGGCTCAGGCGAAAGAAGCGATCCGCCTCGGGTCCGGCATCTTCACCGCTTTCGAAGGCATCCCGCAAAAGTTCGATATGCCGATCAGACGCGGAGAAGATGTTCGTAACACCCGTGGCAGAAAAACCGGTCAATGCCTCGATCAGCTCGGCCCGGACACGCTTTTTCGCCGGCGAGCCCGCCGCTTCGAGTAGTGCGTCGATCAGCAAAACGCAGGCTTCCCGAGACATCTGCCCGCTCGGTCGTTTGCGAACCCGGGCCGACTGGCCGGTGCCAATCGCCGCCCGGATCGCCGCCAATTCCGCAAGGATCTCGTGAGCAATATCCGGTTCAATTTGCTGATTTTGAGATGATGATGCTTTCACGAAATTTTGATCAGTTACTGATAGAGCGCGAGTCGCACGTTACCCAAACGAATCGAATACGTGGGAAGGACCCAAAGACCAATTATGTCGATCTCGGCCCGCTCCGTTGCCGCCTGTTCTTGGCGTACTGATGGAATGCCACTCTTGAAACCCAAATGATGTAATGCTCGCTGCCACTGACCGCCTGTGAATAGTCGTAAAGCGGCTTCCCGAGTTTGCCGTCGCGTATGGCCTTTGTGATCGTCGCACGCTTAACATCGAGCAAGCCCGCCGCATACACCGAAGGGATATAGTTCTTGGTGAGATAAGCATGGGTTACGCTATTCTTCAATAGCCAATCGGAAACCGTTTTGTCGCCGTAGTAAAGTTGGCCTCTTTTGAAGTAAAGCGGATGCCCTTTGATCTTGTGAAGCTCATACAATTCTTTAAGTTCTTTCATTCTTGCCTCTCTTAGACTGATATCGTTCCCGCCCGCTGCCCGAGCTAATTTATGCTTTCGACCAATCGACCCGACGCATTTGCTCAAGTGAATACAATGCTTCCCTCGATTCGGCCCGCGGTTCGAGCCCGAGTTGGTCCCGCAGCCGGGCCTCGGTGCGGTCCGCAAGTTCGCGGTTAAGCTGGTTTACCGCGGCAAGCAGCGGCTCCGGCTCGATTCCCATACACTCAAGCAGCGTAAGCACAGTAAAGCCGTTGACGATTGCTAGGGCCTTCAAGTCAGCAAGCTCTTGGCAAAGCAGCTCTTCGGTCGTAAGTTTTGCTTCTGGTTTGATCATGATTAGCTCCTAATTCACTCTGATTCCTCACATTGAAAAAAATTGTTGTCGTCGCCTTGCAAGCAATGCGTCGAGGGTTTCGCTTGTGAGTCCGGCTGCTGATGCTTTCTCAATTTCAGGCGTGAAATACTTTGCCGAACGGATCGGTTCGGTATTTTGTCGCTGGATCAGTGTGTATAAAATGCCGATCTCTACCGCTCGTGCATCTGTCTCCGGGAAAGCCTTTAAGCATGGCGTTAGCCATCGGTCGAGATCTGATCGATTCTGCTCCGCAGAATCCTTTGAACTAGAAATTTGATTAGGAATTGAGATAGAACTTGAAATGTTCGATTTTGCTCGAACATCGTTCGAACCTTGTTCGCGGGCTAAGTCCCTTTGTTTTCTACGACTTTCGCCGCTCTTTCGTCCGGCCTCTTTTAATTTCGCTGTTTTTTCCCTCAACTTTCTACGTTCTTTTTCCTGTCGATCATTCACAACACGATCAGGGTTTTTGCGGTCAGGCCGGTAGAATTTTTCAATGATCTTTTCCGCGGCCTCGGCCGTGCAACCCCGCCCGATCCAACCCGCAAATTCGGCGGGATCGGCCGGCATCCCGCCCGACATCCAGGCGTAATCTAACGACCGCCGATACCAAAGTTCCTCGAGCGGCGACAAGGCGTTCACCCGTCCCGAAGAGAGGATGTCGTTTGGATACCAGAGCACCGCGGGCGATCGGTCAGCCTTCATGCGTCACCCCCAAAAAGGCGGGCAGCGGGCAATACAAGATCGCCCGCCGTCTGGCAGTTTTTTTGGTGAGCCTGATCTGTTCTGTGATAAAATCTGTGCATCGCAAAGCTTCCAGGGCGAAGCGATTTATCCACAAAAAGGCTGCCGGTCCGGGCCGCCTTTTTTATTTATGTGCTGATCGCCGGAATGTAATCATCCGCGAACCGACCATCCGGTCGAAAAGAGCCGCGATCTGATCGGCAGAAAGTTCCTCAAGCCGTAATCGACCAAAGCCGGCGAGATCGTGAAAGCGGAGCTGAGCGGCGGCGTCCCATTCGGCCGCCATATACGCGGCCTCGATTAGGATCTTCTGCAAGCCGGTATCAGCTTCCCTCGTCATCATTTGCCTCGTCGCTTTGCGTTTGCTGCTAAGGGAGCCTGGCCTGGTGTCCAAACTGGTAAGTCATTGAAGTATTTCTCCAACTCTTCCACTGGAATCAATACCTTCGCACCAAACTTTCTGGCCACGATGTTCCCTTTCCTGATTTGCGACCGAATGTAAGACTCCGAAGCTCCGAGACGCCGAGCCCCTTCCTTAACAGAAACTGCGATCTTTTTATCTACCATAATTCTCTCCGATGAAGTTGCACTATGCGAATAATCTGAAGTATCCTAGCGTGCGATGGTATAAGCCCGTAGTTAGTGAGTCAAGACGCCTTTGCGTTTCCGATAAGGTTGTATCGGGCACAAACAGAATCATCGGAATTTATGGCAAGGAAAGCGGTAGCTAACCCGCCTGACTGGTTGCGAGAGCGAATTGGTCAAGCGAATAGTCTTCAGGATTTAGTCGAATCTGATCGTACAGTTCAGGCTTTCGGAAAGCAGGCACTGCAGCTCTTTAAGCAATTTCGCGAAGAGTATAAGGCCGTTGTTACCAAACCGGATTTCTTCGAGAGCCCTGACTATTCTGATCTTCGAGATCGATTCAAAGCGGCCTTGAATAAGCGGACCGACAATGTTTGCCCGTTATTAGTCGAGTTCGTAACTTTCCCTTCAAACAAAAAAGGTCTCGAGGAACAACTAATTCGGTTGAAGCATGACGCGAAAGCATTGCGAGAGCTTGCGGAATGGTCGAGCAATACACCGTTGTCTAGACGGCGATCGTTCCGATTCTTTCGTGAATATCTATTCATGGCCTTCAGTTTGGACGGCACCCTAAACAAGCTCCGAACCGGGCCGCTATCCCGAATTGCCGACGAAGGCCTTGTTGCGGACCGGCTGCGAATTTGTCCCATTTGCGATCGCATTTGTTGGATGAAAAAGACCACAAGCAAGACCTGCGGCAAGAAGCAATGCTCCGACCGGGCAGACTATTTGAAAAACAAGATCAAAGGAAACCGATAATGGCAATCTTCAAGCGAGCTAAGAGCAGATACTATTGGACAAAGTTCAAGTTTCAGGATCGGATTGTGCAGCGATCCACTCGATGCACCAACAAAACCGACGCCCGGAAATTTGAAGTCGCCTTGAAATTTCAATTGAATATGGAGCGGATCGGTATCGAAGATACCAGGCTCAATTCAAAAGAAACCATTCTTGTTAAAGATGCCGTGGCGACGTTCCTGAAATGGAGCAAGGTTCACCAGAAGCAAAGCACGTTTCGCCGATATGAGACGTCGAGCAAGGCGATCATCGAGATCCTTGGCGGTATCGAGATTGGAGCACTTCGCCGCGAAGATGTTGAGAGCTTTATCGAGCGTAGGCTTGGGCAAACGCGAAAAGCTCCGTTCCGAAAACTGAAGATCAAACCACGAACGAAAACCCGCGTTCTGATCAAGCCTGCAACCGTTAATCGCGAGATCGCCCTTTTGCGTTTTGTGTTTGGCAGACTGTTGGAAGATGGCAAGATTCGCAAAAACCCGGTGTTAGGCATCCGTAAACCGCCCGAGGATAACTCCCAAACGCGAGTAGTAACGAAAGATGAATTCCGGCTTTACACCATGGCAGCAAGCCAACCGCTCCGAGATGTTGCGGTGATCATGTATCAAACCGGAATGCGGCCGTCTGAAGTCCTTGCCCTGCGTCAATCCGATGTTGATTTCACACTGGGCAAGATCAAAATTTCAAGCGGCAAAACCAAGGCCGCTCGCCGGCAGATTCGAATGACAAGAACCGTTTTCGATATTCTGTCGGCTCGAGCTCAGACACGCAACGAATATTTGTTCCCTGGCGGTAAAGATGGCAAGGGCAAGGCTCCGACCGTTAATCTGCACAATGCCCATAGTCGAGCCCTAAAGCGGGCGAAGATTCGACCCTTTAGGATCTATGATTTGCGTCACACTTTTGCAACCGAATTCGTAGCCGCCGGTAACGACATTGTTACGCTTGCGGCCGTTCTCGGGCATTCTAATTTGTCGATGGTAACTCGCTATGCTCACCCAACGGAGCAGCACCAGGACGCTGCATTCGACCGACTGGAGCGTTTGAGAGATTCGTATCGCGGCCCTGACTCAAATGTCGTCTCGATCGCCGCGGTCAGAAAATGACTGTATACCGACGCTGTATACCGCACTGATCTATTTCAGCCTATTTTTGAGCTTCGGACAATGCAAACAAACACCAATAAAACACAGGCTAAAATGCTAGAAAATAACGTGTGTGGCAGTACCGATTTAGGTCTGCAAAACCTTTATTCATCGGTTCGATTCCGATCGCCGCCTCCAACATCACCCCGATTCCCCGACATCGCATTTCCTTTCCAAAGCATCATAAAGCTTGAGAGAAATTCTCTGCTGGGTGGAGTTGTGTCATAAGGGCAGAACTTTTCTTATGCATTTCTCGTTGGAGAGAAATTGAAAAGTGTTCTCCCCGAGACTTCTCACCGCTCTTCGCATTTGATGTACTTTTTGTTAGCTTTGGGAAAAATGAGAGTTTTAAGTGCGCCATTGTTCGCCGGAAGAATCGAGTGGTTAAAATACTGTCTTTTATTGACGGCGGTCCTGGCTTCGCTTTCGCTCAGCATCATTGGCCAAACGCCGGAGGTTCAAAAGCCGCGTGTGGTTCAGCCCGGGGCTCCGGGCCAGCCGACGCGTCAGCTTCCAAGCGAAACTAGAGGATCGTTGCCCGCCACGTCGCAAAAAGATGTCGAATTCATGCAGGGCATGATAATGCATCACGCGCAGGCCGTTGAAATGACCGCGTTGATCGCTGCTCGGACGACGAACCGGGACGTTCAGCTACTCGGCGAACGCATCAGCAAGTCCCAAGAGGACGAGATCGCATTCATGATCCGCTGGCTCGAATTAAGAAACCAACCAACCGAAACGAAAGCCCACGGCAGCTCATCACACGGCGGCGGCTCGCACCGAATGCCCGGAATGCTCTCTGCGGCCCAGATGAATGAACTCCGCAACGCTAAGGGTCGCGAATTCGACCGGCTCTTCCTTGAGGGGATGATCCAGCATCACGAGGGTGCTCTCGTTATGGTCAAGGACCTTTTCGAGACCGCCGGTGCCGGGCAAGATGCCGAACTTTTCAATTTTGCTACCGATGTAGATAGCGGCCAGCGTGCCGAGATAAAATCAATGGAAACTTTGTTATCAAGAATCCCGTAATTGCTAAATCATGAGTAAAGTGCAATCGCTAAAGTCGCTTATAGTTTTCGCCT
>SXGQ01149201.1_pt1 | contig 10736 bp, 20 predicted proteins | sample 3178371 | NCBI WGS metagenome assembly SXGQ01 (sample SAMN11356859, study PRJNA531348) | freshwater metagenome | isolation source: freshwater sample F1-20 | place: China: Fuxian Lake, Yuxi | collected 2017-12-25 | reverse complement strand
GGATGACGACAAACGAGAAGCTTTGAAATCATTGGAAGAAATTTCCAGAGTGTTTAACGAAGTCATGGACGAGATTGAACAACAAAGTGAGGCGTACTGGAACTCTCTGTCTAAAGAACAACAACTACAAGTCTTCTGTGCTGTAACGCGGCGTATCCATAAGGCGGAGCTTGTCGATAAAGGATCGTACCGTCATGCTCTTTATGGTGTGTTTGGTTTTGGACCTGAAAGCTATGCGCCAGCACAGATGGCAGGTTACTTGGACATCCACAATAGTATTTTTGATCATGAACATGAAAGTAGGCTACTCAAAGCGTTCTGTGCTAAGTACAATATTGAAGATGCAGACAAAAAAGTGATAGACTTCTTATGCTGAAAGATCACGTCATTATTGTAACAGGTGGCGCGCAGGGAATTGGATTAAGTGTTGTCGATGAGTGTTTATCATTCGGTGCATATGTTGTTGCCGTAGACATACACAATAACGAGTTGCAACGACTTCAATCATCAAGAAAAAATCTGCTTTGTGTATTTGGTGACGTAGCTGTTCCTACTTTTGCTTCAGAAGTTGTTCAGCAATGTGTCAAAAATTTTGGTCGGGTCGATGGGCTGGTAAACAATGCTGCTATTATCCAACCAGACTCTATTGAAAATATGTCTGTGCAACGCTGGCAGAGAGTGATTGATGTTAACCTGACTGGTTACTTTCTGTTTCTGCAAGCGGTCGGCCGTCAATTGAAGTTTCAGATGTCGACACAAGACATGACGACAGCATCAATTGTTAATATATCATCTGATGCAGGACTAAAAGGATCCAGCAATCAGATTAATTACGGTGCATCGAAAGCAGGTATCCTTGGTTTGACTATGAGCGCTGCACGAGAATGGGCTTCATCAGGGATCAGAGTAAACAGCGTTTGTCCTGGTATAATTCAAACAGAGATGACATCAAAGGTTCTTCAAATGGCTGGCCCATACTACATTGATCAAGTCCCACAAAAACGGTTTGGCCGACCTGAAGAAGTTGCGCGTGTTGTAACGTTTCTTCTTTCTCCAGCAGCGAGCTATGTTACTGGCCAACACATCTCTGTTAACGGTGGATTTCACATCACGTACAAGGAATAATTATGACTTTACCATATGAACGTACTAATGCTGTCAACACTACACGCAGCTTTCTTGAGGACCTGATTAATCCAAAAGCTACTCCTCGTATTCCTCGTGCAATACGACGACAGGCTCTTTGGTGTCTTCGTCACTACCCATCGGCCTACGATATGGAGGTTGTGTCAAACAAGGAAAGCGGTGATAATAGGTACAAGTTCGAACAAGTGTTTGGAACTAATCCGTGGACACAACCTAAACAGGAGAAGTAAATGCCAGTCCTTCATACTCAGTCTTCAAGCGCACCTCGTCTCAAAAACGAGACGCTTGGTAACGATGCGCTGACCGAGCTGTACAAAGCATACGAACTGATGAATTTTGATAACTTTCGGGTGTTTGCGGAGGGCGTGGTCATGGCAGGTGGCGGTAAGCAGCCACGTAAGCTCGAGATTATTAATAGCATGTATTCACCGACTGCAACTAAATCACAAATTTTGACTAAAGCACAGAATTTCATTCTTGCAGGAATGGGTTTGGGTGTTTGATATGACACATCCTGTCGTTCCTTTGCGATCGTTCCAATTTAGTCGCCGCGACCTTTCTCTTCACATAAGCAAGAAACAAGTTGGGGTACCAAATAGACTTACCATTGAAGGTCCAGTCAATAAGGTCGATTTTATTCCTGTGTATCCTGGCCACAGACAATACCGTGAAGACCAACCGGAAAATATTCATAGATACGTTCCGTGTCCTGAACAACGATGTGGTTGGGCGCGAGTCGTAGTTATACATGATGAGTGGGAATATGAGAACAGTTGATAGATGTAACAAGCTGTTGGAGATTCTTTTTCCTGGACAAACAGAACTTCAAGAGCGGTGGTGGCTTAGTCCTAATCGAGCGTTTGATAATAAGACACCAGAACAAATGGTTGATGAAGAACCAGGACGTGTAGTACAATACTTGCTGGGTCAATTTAACGGAGACTATTCATGAATGAGCATGACCAACGCAATCTTGAGTTTCTACTTGCCATCGGTGATGGAGAGGAATTTGATAAATTCATTAGCTCTGTTCCACTTGACGATATTAACTACGCTCTTGAACTACTTCAAACGCATACATCAATGATGTTGGTGAAAGAACTAGAATTGCAAGATGATGTAGAAGATATTTCCCTTGCCGCAACTGTGATTAATAAAATTAAGGAGAACAACAATGCTTGAATTTGCTTTTTTTCTGGACGCTTGGCGCTATTGCATGGATCATAAGATTCCGACAAACACCATCCAACGCAAGGATTGGAAAACGTGGGTTGTTAGTGAAAGTAAGATTGACCAATGGGTCCGCGTATGACATCAATCAACAATCTAGATGCTTTTAGTATTGCATACGATAGAATTGTTTCGGACACAAAAATGTTACCAGCTACAAGATTGCTGGCAAGTCGACTTCAAAACACTCCTTATCTGACTGTCAAAGATTTCCTTGAAGGACTATCAGACGAAGAAGTGTTTGATTTGCTCGAAGTTGCTGATGAAATGATGGCAAACCACGAGATGTGTGCTTACGGCAGAGATTTGGTGCTAATCAGCGAAATGCTTGTACGAGCTGAAGGCCTTATAAGCTCTAATGATCATGAGGTTGCTCAACGAACAAATGCACTATGCTCTTTCATTGCTTGTGAAGGATTAGCAAGACGCGGGCTTGTTAAAATTTTTCGTGAAAATATGTCGTTTGGTGAGGATATGGCAGACAAGATGATTGTTAAAGCTATTCCTGGAATAAACTATGACGACTTTGAATAATTAAATACTAGCCATGATGCCAGTAAACTCTTCGTCGCCGAGTTCGCGATGCATTATATCCTCAATTTTCCAGCCTATTGGTTGCATCCACGCATCAAGTAAAGTTTTTCCTTCACCTTCTGTCATCCATGTGTTGTAACTTGTTGCATCACTTTGATCATTAAAAATCTTTGAAATCACAAAATCATTTGTATCATCCTGAACAACAAGGTGATGGTCTTGCAAAATAAGATTACCACTTGATTTTAAAGATTCGTTATATTTCCACATTAAGTCGATTGGCGAATCAGGGGTGTTCAAACCGTCAAGAAAAGAAACGTATTCTTCCTTTGTTGCAAACGCTTGATTGCCTGTTGAAAGACGTACGGAAAAAAGATATTTTGCCATAGTGCACCTTTGTTGTTTGTTTGTTGCTATTTATATTGAGGAGATTTTATGAAAAAAAATTTTGCCGACTTTAGTTGGGATTTGATGTGTGACTATCTGACGCGTGGTTCACATGACAAAGAACTAGCAGAAGCTTTCAGCACAGAACTGACGGATGTTTTTTGCGCTCATGTGGAAAATAACACACCCCTACTTGTGGTTGGTTGTACATATCACAAATCAAAAAAACAGATCGAATAGGGCACATATATACCTACAAGCACTAGTAGGTATATTATGAAAGACAGCTACAAACTCTTTATTCTCCAACTTATCGCCCACCTATCGGTTATCCCAATGATATTGTATGCTCAATGGTATCATTGGGTAGCCGCTATTGTTGTATATTTTATTTGTGGAACATCAATTACAGTTATTTATCACAGATTGTTGTCTCACAAAGCCTGGCAAGCACCGCGGTGGTTTGAAATAGTTGGCACGTTGTTAAGTACTTACATCGCTGTGGGTAGCTCAATTGGATGGGTTGCAACACATCGTCAGCATCACAGGTATACAGATAAACAAGGTGACCCTCATTCACCCAATACTAAACCCTGGTGGTGTGTGCAGTGGTTCAGTATGTTTGAACCAGTCAACGTGAAGTATGCTGTAGACCTTCTACGTGATAAATTTCATCTAACCGTTCATCAAAAATACTTTCACATCCATGCCTTCATTGCATTTCTTCTTTTTTTTATTGATCCTTTTGCTGTTGTTTATTTGTACTTGGTACCTGCTGCCCTTGTATGGAACGCTGGCAGTGCCATTAATACGGTAAATCACATGCTTGGTTATCGTAATTACGAAACCAAAGACAATAGCACGTGTAATTTTGTTACGGGTTATCTTGTGTTCGGTGAGGGGTGGCACAATAACCATCACGCTGAGCCAGCATCGGAAAAATTCCAGCGTAAGTGGTGGGAATTTGATTTAGGGTATCAAGTAATCAAGCTGGTACGTAAAGATGCTTAATAGAAAACAGTTGCCTCCATTTGGAGTTCTAAACATTCCTGCGTTTGATATCGAAGAAATTCGTTCTTACTGCGAACAACAGGGATTTCTGGATATGAATTTATACAATGATGTCAAAGCAAGCGCAAACAGCGACATAAAGCAGATCCTTGAGGCAAATCACTACGCAAAAAACAACTTCTTTAAAGAAGATGAAGCGCCTCCGCTTGAAGGTGAGAAGTACGTACAGCTGTATTTAACAGGGATGGACCCTTCAAAACGTTCGAAAGAGTTTAAACTTGAGGAAGATAACGTCAAAATCCGTTTTCAACGATTAAAAAAGGACAGTCCTCACTATCTTCCTGAGGCTGACGAGCACAATTATGGTGTTCGAAACGAAAGAGTGGCTGGCCCTCTTGAAAAATTTCTTGATTCTTTCAAGGCTCCCCTTGCAAGAGTGCGATTTGCAGCCATGGCTCCGGGTTTTGAGATTAAACCGCACACGGACTACGACCCAACATACATTACTCGTTTCCATTTACCCATCGTTACAAACGAAAAATGCATGTTTTTTACCGAGTACAAGGATATTTTGACAGAAAAACATATGCCAGCAGATGGCAGAGTGTATTTTTTGAACTCAGGAATTAAGCATTGGGCTGTTAATCACGGTGACACGTGGCGAGTTCACATGCTCATTGACGTCAAAAACCAAGATGATCTTGTAAATTTGGTCAATTTTTGACGAACCTGTTGACCTGTTTGTGAAAAACACATATACTGAGCGTTCTTTCAACAACTTAGTGAGGTTTAATTATGGCACACATGGTCGAAACAATGGCTTATGCGGGCGAAGTTCCCTGGCACGGTCTCGGTGTTCAGGTTCCTAGCGATCTGTCTCCTGCTCAAATGCTTGACAAAGCCGGTCTTGACTGGCAAGTTCAGAAAGTTCCCGCCTTTTCAAACATTGGCGGCAAGCAAGTAAACGTTGGTTGGTCCGCTTTGGTACGTAGTTCTGATGAGCGAGTGCTGTCAGTTGTATCCAATGACTGGAATCCTGTGCAAAACACGGAAGCGTTTGAGTTCTTTCACGAGTATTGCGCTGCTGGTGACATGGAAATGCACACTGCAGGCTCGTTGCGAGACGGTCAGATCGTGTGGGTTCTTGCAAAGATCAAGGAGTCGTTCGAGCTGTTCAAGGGGGATAAGGTTGAATCATTCCTGTTGTTCACTAATCCACACAAGTTTGGTCAGTCGCTTGATGTTCGTTTTACGCCCATTCGCGTAGTTTGCAACAACACACTGGCTCTTTCGCTTAGCCAGCAAGTTGAGCGTATGGTTAAGAAATCACACCGTACTCAATTTGATCCTGCGCAAGTTAAAGAGCAGCTTGGTATTGCTACAGATAAGCTCGCTAAGTATAAAGAAATGGCTGAATTCCTTGGTTCTAAGCGTTACACGAGCGAGACTTTGAAAGAGTACTTCAACAAAGTGTTTCCTGTGCTTGCATACAATAAGGAAAAGGGTCCTCAGCGTAAAGAGCTGTCCAAGTCGGCTACTCTTGCTCTTGAGACCGTTGAGACTCAGCCTGGTGCTCAGTACGCCGAAGGTAGCTGGTGGCAAGCATTTAACGCTGTCACGTACTTGACCGACCACAAGATCGGTAAGTCGGCTGACACGCGTTTGACGTCTGCCTGGTTTGGTCCTAACAAGAACCTCAAAGTGAAGGCTCTTGAGACTGCAGTTGAATTTGCAGAGGCAGCGTAACATATGATCTACATTGAACAATATAACTATCAAAACGACTTCAATGTAGATCAGTTCTTTGGCCAGTTTCAGGCTGGGGTTCATTACCAGCCTGACTGGCCAGCCGTTCTTGTATCATCAACGCGAGCCAATTTCGAGGGGCACGAGGTGATGATGCAAGATTACATGGCTGGAAAGAAGAGGTCTAAGCCTTCCTTGTGTCTAACCGGTGGTCTTGAATCGGTTCATGCACAGATCATTAAGATTTTAGGACTCCGTGGAGCTACTTTCTCTGTCTTGTCTGCATGTACGTCTGGTGCATATGGGATATATCAAGCAGGACTCCTAAGTGAAGCATTTGGAACCCCTGCAATCGTTGCTTGTGCTGATACGTTCTCGCCTGTCGACATGCACTGGTTCAATTCGCTTGGAGCTGTATCACCTGAAACAGGAATTCCTTTTGATAAAAACAGCAAAGGGTTCCGGCCAAGTAAAGCGCAGGCTCTGTTTATTGTGTCTGCATTGCCAAAAAATCCTATTGCCTATATTCAGACAATGAGATTTATGACTCAGCCAAACGAGAAGACGGCGGTTGGATCTTTGGATGATATCGAAAAGATGTTCTACGGCATACATACACCAGCTATTGGATGGTGGAATGCACATTCGCCTGGAACGCCAATGGGTGATGCGGCAGAGTTTAACTTGTTCTCGAGATTCAAGATGGATGTCCCCATTTCTTCTCTCAAAGGTAGGTTTGGACACGCTTTGGCTAGCTCTTACCTTCTTGAGTTAGGGGCTGCGCTCGATTCTATGAGGTCACGAACTATTCCTGGTAATGAGAGACTCGAACAAAAAATCGTTGACGACCCTCGCATAATTACAGACAGTGCGAGTGCCAACGGTAAGGATCTGTTTATTAAGTTTAATATGGGTTTTGGCGGTAAAAACGTTCTGTCTGTAATAAGGGTTCTAGATGCTTAAGAAGATAAAAGGTTGGCACAGTTACGAGCTGTTGAAATTTGTACAGGCAACGAATCTTTTAATGCTACCTGTTGCGTTGTATATGCTTGCAGTAAATGTAAGTTTCTGGTATGTGTTTGTAACAGTAGTGTCAGTGTTGTTGATTTCCAAGGTGGGACACTCGATTGGTCAACATCGGTACTTCAGTCACCGTAGTTTTCAGACTGGACCGAAGCGAGAATGGTTGATGGCGCTACTTGCTACGTTGGGAACAACGCATACAGCAATACATTACTCAGCGCTCCATCGTTATCACCATGCTCACAGCGATACAGATCTAGATCCACACTGTCCTAAGCAGTTGGGATTTTGGCGATCGTTTTTTAGTTTCGTAGATCGAGAAAAAACAAAGGCTATTCAAACAAAACACATTCGGGACCTTCTTGTAAAGAAGCCTGTCACATTTTTTCACAGTTGGTACTGGCCAACCATTGCCTTGTATTGCGTGACGCTGCTTGTTATCAATCCTTACTTGTTCCTGTTTTGCTATGTTATTCCTTGTGGGTATGTTCAGTTCGTTGCAGGAACGCAACTTAGCTTAGGTCATATGTGGGGATATAAGAACTTTGATACTAAAGATGACAGTATTAACAATAAAATTTGGAATGCGTTGACTTTGGGTGAAGGTCTACATAATAATCACCATGCTCGTCCGTATGAATACAATTTTGCGTATGCAAACAAGCCTGGTGAGTGGGATTTCTGTGGATGGATTGTGCAAAAATTCTTTGTTAAATAAATATTACAAACAAAGGATAATAAATGCTAACTTTTGCACGGTTTATTACTGAAGAAAACAAAACGACATCAGAGTGGATGTCTGGGCATGAGCTGGCAAAGCACATTCCAAAGACCGCTGTAAAACATATTAAGCAAAGCAAGGAGCATGGTATTCTTACGAACCATGACCTTGCACATGGTGGCAGTGGTAATCTACATTATCGGATTCACACGAAGTCGTATGGGAATTATAAAACCCATACAGTACAGGCAGCATCTTCGCAAGAAGACAAAGAAGGGTTTACCCATCACGTGTCTTATGATATAATTCGTAATAGTGCGAAAGCACATAGCCATATGAAGACAAGCACAGCAAAGAAAATGACCGTGCCGTATCATCAAAGGGTAGATAAGTAGTTTTACGATCGTATGAAGTAGATCGAAAGGTGTTCTGGACGGGAGTTCGATTCTCCCCACCTCCACCATAAGGAGATTTGTAATTATGGCGTATTCTGACAAAGTAGTTGACCACTATGAAAATCCAAGAAATGTCGGTTCATTTGATAAAAATGATGCTGATATTGGAACAGGTATGGTTGGTGCACCTGCTTGTGGAGATGTAATGAAATTACAGATAAAGGTTGAAGATGGCATTATTACTGATGCTAAATTCAAAACTTATGGATGTGGTAGTGCTATTGCTAGTTCTAGTCTTGTAACCGAATGGGTTAAGGGCAAGACATTAGATGAAGCAATGTCTATAAAAAATTCAGACATTGCTGAAGAATTAGCATTACCTCCAGTGAAGATTCATTGTAGTATTCTTGCTGAAGATGCAATTAAGGCGGCAATAGAAGATTACAATAAAAAAATCTCTTTATGATGGGGGTGACCAGGTTTCGACAGGGCAATAAGTAGAGACATGGACGATCCGACACAGAGAGTCGTTAAAAGTAAATTAAGTAAACGCAAACGATGAACGTTTCGCATTAGCAGCCTAAACACTGCTTAGGGTTTCGGTGGGTTTCCTCGTAACAGAATAACCCACCACTTTAAAAGGAGAGATAAATGAGAGCTATCCTGATAGGATTCCTGCTTTCAACATTTATACTCTCAGCAGTCGCGGCAATTCCTTCAAATTTGCCACTCTCACCGAGTTTTCATGAATTAAGTAAAGAATCACAACGACAAGTAACGTGTCTTGCTGAAAACATTTACTTTGAGGCGGCTTCTGAGTCAATAAATGGTAAGTTAGCAGTTGCTTTTGTAACTATCAACAGGGTTTTATCGTACAAGTTTCCAAGTACGATATGCAATGTTGTTCATCAAAAGCAAAACGGCGTATGCCAATTTAGCTGGTTGTGTGATCCTTCTATTGCGAAGCGACGCACCGCCATCAAAAACACACAGATATATCAAGAGATTGTGAACTTCTCTATTTTAGTCTTACTTTACCATGAGCTAATTGATGATGTCACAAAAGGAGCTACATACTTTCACAGTGTAGCTATAAATCCAAAGTGGCGGCTGTATAGAACTACACAAATTGGTAATCATATATTTTATAGACAAGCGAGAGATCGACATGAAATATCAACTAGCAGACGGATTTATATTTACTGATTTTTTCAATACTTTTCGCGAAGGAATGACTGCGGATTTTTTGAAAGTTTTTCCCAACTTTAGTGAAAAGCAGCCGACACCAGAAGAACGTGAGCTGGATCCAAAGTATAAGATGAAGACAGTAGGTCAGTGGAAAACCGCTGGCAACGCTGATGCAGGCGACGCGTGGAAAGTTGAAGGATTGAGATATACGGATCCTGGTGTTAACACTAAGTCTGCTACTAACCGCGACAAGTATCCAACCGCCTGGAAGCTAGTCGACTATTTCGATGATTTGTATCCTGATGGTGTTGAAGGCGGGCAAATAGCTTGCCCGATCGCCACATACAGTATTATGGAGGCACACAGTCGGATTGGTCGTCATACTGGTATTGAAAACCGACGTAAGCAGTACGTACGGTGTCACATTCCCCTTATTGTCCCTGAGGGGGATATTACGTTTGAAATCGAGCGAACAATATTTATTCACTGGGACGACGTATTTGCTTTTGACAACCAATGTGAGCACAGTGCGTGGAATAACTCTTCGTATCGTCGACTCGTATTCTTAATTGACCTTCATCGCTCAATAGTAAAATGGCCTCTGTTGTAAACAAGTACCATCATCATCTAAAAATACCGGTACCGTTCACGTTTCCCGACTATCCAGTACCTAATACACAGTTGCATTACCATTCTCGTTTTCATAAGGCTGATATGAGTGACGAGTTGAAAGGATGGTTGAGTTTACGAGGGTTGTACATCATAACGGGTGAGTATTTTTACACGCCTCCAGGACGAAGTTTAGAACCTCATTCGGATAGTCCACAAATCAATGATGTGGTTAAGCTTAACTGGATGAAAGGTGGCGAAGAAAGCACAATGGATTGGTATGAACTTAAACCTGGCGCCACGTTAAAAACAAACACAACTGTTATACATACACAATATTCTTATGCACCTCGAAAAGACCTTGTGCATGTTCATGCAGCAACAATAGGATCGCCTAGCCTTGTAAATGTTGGTCGGATACACGCGGTGCACAACAACAAATATCCAAGATACGTTGCGTGCGTTGTGCTCGGTGACTTAGAAACCAAACAAAGGCTACGGTGGGACAAGGCAAAAAAAATTTTTGAAGATTGTATTGTCGACTAAAAGAAGACATATATAGTAGTACTATGAGGATAAAAATGGTTCACCTTCACATATCATCGTTTATTGAGCGCAAGCAGCCCGGTCTGTTGACCGTCGCTCGCCCATGCGCCTATAATACATGGATTGGAGTGAGGGGAACCTGAAGCTGTAGCACAAGTATCTACAAACCAGGAACCCCGGAATCGAAAGAAACCGGGGTT
>SXGQ01411517.1_pt1 | contig 10739 bp, 8 predicted proteins | sample 3178371 | NCBI WGS metagenome assembly SXGQ01 (sample SAMN11356859, study PRJNA531348) | freshwater metagenome | isolation source: freshwater sample F1-20 | place: China: Fuxian Lake, Yuxi | collected 2017-12-25 | reverse complement strand
CCGCGGTCCCGCTTGATGGCGCTCATCGTCATCCCGCCGGCAAAGCCCATCACGGCCACGATCAGGCCGGCGAGCGCCGCCTGCCAGGGCTGAAAGGGCGGGGCGGCCCACCACAGCACCGCCGCCAGGAGCGCCGTGCTCGTGGCGCTGCCGAGCAGGCCCTCCCAGGTGCGGTTGGAGCTGACCGCCGGCGCCACGAGCCGCTGGCCCAGCATCCGGCTCCAGACGTACTGCATGCAGTCGGCGAACTGCACGAGCAGGATGAGGAAGAAGAGCAGCCGGAAGTTGGCGCTCGAGCCCGTGGCGGCCGCCGACTCGGGGATCGGCACCTGGAGCAGCGCCGGCGCGAACGACAGGCAGTAGACGCAGACCACGAGCCCCGCCTGGATCTTGGCCGTCCGCTCCAGGAACCGCTTGTAGTCGCCCGCCACCGCCACGCGGGTGAGCACGAAGAGCGTGGCGTAGACCGGGAGGAAGACGCTGAAGATGTCGTAGCGGTTCAGGCCCACGAGCACGTAGTGCAGCGGGGTGAAGGCGAAGAACACCCAGAACAGGGCCCGGTGGTCCCCCTTGCGGGTCGGCGTGAGCGTGATGAACTCCCGCAGCGCCCAGAAAGAGACGAGTCCGAAGAGCACGACCGTGGCGGTGGTGCCGAGCCAGAAAGCGGCGGCCAGCACCGTGCACAGGATCCACCAGCCGCGGAGACGGGCGTTGAACGTGCGGATGGCGGCCGGGTCGAGGCCGCGGTCGGGATGCCGCTTGAGGAACTGGCCCACGGCCGTGGCGGCCGTGAGCAGCGCGAGCACCCCGGCGATCAGGGCGATGGTGCGGGGATCGTTCATACCGCCTCAGCTACTCCTTCAACGCGAGCACGGCGCGGCGGGCCCGGGCGAGGAAGTCGAACTTCGTCTCGCCCTGCTCGAGCCACAGGGGCGGCCCGAAGCTGATGCAGGAGAGCAGCGGCACCGGCAGGAACTCGCCGCGGGGCAGGACGCGGTTGAGGTTGTCGATGTGCACCGGGATGAGTTCGATCTCCGGCCGCTTCTTGGCGAGGTAGAAGAGGCCGCTCTTGAACTCGCCGACCTCACCGGTGACGCTCCGGCCTCCCTCGGGAAAGACGATCAGCGAATGCGTGCCCCCGGCCTCGCGGAGCATCATGTCGACCGGGCTCTGGTGGACCTTGATGTCGGTACGGTCGATGAGGATGGCGTCGAACACCTCCTGGGCGAGCCAGCGGCGGATCATGCCGCGGGACCAGTAGTCCTTGGCCGCCACGGGCCGGGTGACCTCGCGAACCGCCTGCGGCAGCGACGACCAGATCACCAGGGCGTCGAGGTGGCTGGTGTGGTTGGCGAAGTAGACCCGCTGGCAGGTGTCGGGCTGGCTGGCGATCCAGCGGACGCTCGCCCCCGAGAGCAGCCGGGCCAGGGCCGCGAGCGACAGTCCCGCCGCGCGGCACAGCGTCGAGCGGCCGGAGCCGACGGTCCGCGCGGGCGGCGGCTCGGAGATGTCGGCGGGCGAGAGCATGGGAGAAAGTGTCGGCCGGATGCGGGGGGGCGGTCAATCGGACGCGGCGTCATGAACGAAGGGGTTGTGCCGCCGCTCCGCGCCCACGGTGGTCGGGTCGCCGTGGCCGGGGAGAACCACGGTGTCGTCCGGCAGCGTGTAGAGGTGGCGGCGGATGCCGGCCGACAGGGCGGTGAAGTCGCCGTCGGGGAAGTCGGTCCGGCCGATGCTCCCCTGGAAGAGGACGTCCCCGCCGACGACGAGCGCGGGCCGGCAGTCCTCCAGCCGCAGGACGACGTGCCCGCGGGAGTGGCCCGGAATCTCGTGGGCCACGAACCGCAGGCCGGCGTAGGCGAAGGCCTCGCCGTCGTCGAGCAGCCTGTCGGCCGGCGGGGTCGTCAGGGCGAGGCCGAAGGGGGCCGAGAGGTTACCGACGGGATCCGTGAGTTTCGACGCGTCGTTGCGGCCGATCACGATCGGCAGGGCGGGCCAGCGGTCCCGAAGAGTCGGGATGCCGGCGATGTGGTCCGAGTGACCGTGGGTCACGAGGATCGCCTCGGGCACGAGCCCCTCAGCCTCGATCCAGTCGACGATCGCGTCAGGCTCGAAGCCGGGATCCACGACCACGCAGCCGCGCGAGCCGGCGCGGGCCAGCACGTAACTGTTCTGGCCGAACGGCTGCGATTCGATCCGCGCGAGGCGGAGACCGGCCGGCGCGGGCAGAAGGTCGGTGGTGGCCATGGGAGGGACGCGGGGGGCGGGCGGGATGGCGGAAAGGCGGCCGATGGAGCATCGCTCGCGGGCCGGCGGGCGGCAAGGAGCGGCCGAGACGGGCTGTGCCGCCGAAAAAGCCGTGGTTGCGAGCCCCCAACTGGGATGGCGGGGCCGCGGAGCCACCGTTAGACTCCGCCCCCTCTCCGGCGTTCGGCCCGACAGGTCGCGGGCGGAGAGGGCATGGCGTGGTTGGGTCCGTGGGGATCTGCGGGCCGTGCCGGTGAGCCCGTCTTCGTTCATGCGCCCGGATGGACCGGGCGATACTCACAAAGCAGCCTGCCGATCGGGATCGCGTGGCGGACACGGACTGCCGCCGTACCACGCCCGTCGGAAACAGGTCCATGGAGGGATCGATGGCCGGTCGTGCACGGATGGTTCGGCTGACGGTGGGCCTGCCGCTCGCCGCGGTGTTCTCGCTCGCCCTGGCCCAGGCCGTCCACGGGCAGTCTCCTGCCTCCCCGCCGCAAGGCCCCGGCCTGATGCCCAACGGCGACGTCGCCAAGGGCAACCTCGGTGCCGGTGATGCCACCGTCGCGGCCGTCGGCGCGCATCCGCTGCAACCCGCCCTGGAGTTGGCCCAGAAGGGGCTCGCGGGCCTGCGCACCAAGATCTCGGACTACTCCTGCACGGTCGTCAAGCGGGAGCGGATCGACGGCAAACTCAATCCGCACGAGTACATGTTCGCGAAGATCCGCCACGAGCCCTTCAGCGTCTACCTCTACTTCCTCGCCCCCGACACCGTGAAGGGGCAGGAGGTGATCTACGTGGACGGCAAGAACGACGGCAACATGCTGGCCCATGCCGGCAGCGGCGTCCGCGCGATGGTGGGCACCGTGTCGCTCAAGCCGCAGAGCACGCTGGCCATGCAGGGCAACCGTTACGCCGTCACCGAGATCGGCGTGGAGAACCTCGCCCGGCGGCTCGTCGAGGTGGCCGAGCACGACAAGCAATTCGGCGAATGCGAGGTGAACTTCTTTCCCAACGCCAAGGTGAACGGCCGCGTCTGCACCTGCGTGCAGGTGGTGCATCCGGTGCCGCGGCGGAACTTCCGCTTCCACCTGGCCCGCGTGTTCATCGACGACGAATACACGATCCCGATCCGCTACGAGGCCTATGACTGGCCGCAGGAGGCGGGCGGCCAGCCGGTGCTCATGGAGGAGTACACCTACATGAACGTGAAGATCAACAACGGCTTCACGGACGCCGACTTCGACCCGAAGAACACGGCCTACAAGTTCGGGAAGTGACCGCGGCCCGCGGCGGTCAGCGGCGGAGCACGATGCCGCCGACGCCGTCGAACCGCTGGTAGAAGAGGTGCGAATCGATCCGGTAGAGGTCGCCGTCGGCCTCCCGCCGCCAGGGCATGACCGCCGCGCCCTTGGTCCGCAGGAACTCGAGGAAGATCGTGTAGGTCTCGGGGCTCTCCAGCATCCCGCGGCACCAGCCGAACCGGGTGTTCCAGGCGAGCGGCTCGAACCGCTCGAAGACGTCGTCCGCGGGCGTGGCGCCCGGCCGGATGACCAGGGCCGTGGGGAAGTGCCGCACTCCGTAGCGGTCGAGCACCTGGCGGTGCTGCGGCTTGTCGGCATCGAGGCGGATCTCCACGAACCGCTGCGCGAGGAACGCGTCGACTTCCGGCTGCCGGAGCATCTGCTGGAACGTGCGGCAGGTGGCGGACCGGCTCGAGAGCACGTTGCAGACGAGCAGTTTGTTCTCGGCCCGCGCCCGGGCCCGGGCCTGCTCGAGGTCGGGGTCGCGCTCCTCGACCGGAGCGGCGGCCGCGGGCCGGAAGCCCTTCTCCAGCACGAGCACGAGCCGCGGCCGGCGGTCGGGGAAGCTCGGATGGTCGGCCGAGACGATGCCGACGTCGGACGCGAAGTCGGGCTGCTGCGGGTTGGCGAGTTCGAGCACGACGCCGTGATTCTCCAGTTCACCCCGCACCCATTGGCGGACCGTCGCGGTGACGTCGAGTCCGTCCCAGCCCGGCTCCGCGAAGGCGATCGTGCCGATCGGTTCCGGCACGCGGTCGGTCGGCCCCTTGGCGAACGGCCGTTCCCAAGCGATCTCCGCGCCGACAGGCAGCGGCATCTGGTGGAACCAGGAGATGAACGGATCCGCTGCATGGTCGCCAAGCGCCACGCGGCCGTTGGCCATGGTGTCGTGCCACCGCTTCCGCAGCGGAAAGACCGCGGTCGTCTTGTCGACCTTGGGCTTCACTTCGGCGGCGTAGAACTGCAGCACCGCCTTCTTCACGGCCGTGTCCGGCGGGAGCGGCGCGAGATCGAAGCGGATCAGCGTGCGGACGTTGCGGACCGTGCCCAGCCGCAGGTCGTTGCGGCAGTCGTGCGAGTAGCTCAAGGTGGCGCCCTGGCTTGTGGCGCCCTCCGGACGGCCGGTCGTGGCGTCGCCGGTGATGTAGATGTCGCGAGTGCCGTCGTAAGGGGCCGTGCCCCAGGCGGCGAGGTCGGCGCCCTGGAACAGTTCGACCACCGAGTCTCCGGGGAACTCGGCCCGCAGCGCCGCCGTCTGCGGCAGTTCTGCCACGGGCTTCCCATGGGCGGGATTCTCGATCTGCACGGGGATCCGCTGCTCGACGCGGCCCAGGTAGCCGTCGGGCGTGTCCATGCTGCACACGACCTCGGCGCGGCCCGGGGGAAAATCGGCCGGGATCAGGATCCGATCGACGTGCGTGCCGCCGCAGCAGGTGTTGCCGGCGAGGAAGATGCGATTCGCCGCGGAGGGCTGCTCGAGCGACACGAGCGCGTAGCGGGCGTGCGTATACCCGCCGGGCACCCAGCAGGCGGCGTTCTGAAACGGAACCTCCGGCGACGAGCCGGCGAAGAACGGCCGCACGGCGTCGATCGCCAGGGAGTCGCCCGGCTTGAACGTGCGGCCGTGAAGGATGTCGTGGTGGAACGCCCACTCGCCACCGCCGAACCGGTAGACGGGGGCCGTGGCCTTGTCGTGGGACCAGACGTTGCCCGCTTCCTTCATCCGCAGCCGCGCGTGCCAGCCGCCGTCCTTGACCTTCGTGTGGACCACCCATTCACCGCCCACCCACGTCAATTCGTAGGCGAGCAACGGGTCGGCGACGGGCAGCTGCCACGTCAGCGGCTTGGGGTCGGCCGGCGGAGCCGGCACGGTGGCCAAGGGGTTGATGATCCAGATGTCGGCGCCGGCCACGGCCGAGCCGGCGGCAGGCAGTGGGCACGTCGCCCCGGCCGCGCCGCCGCACTCCAGGGCACGCGGTGCCACAGACTTCGTCGCCAAGGCCGGCTTGGGGCAGACGAACTTCTCGCCGGCGCCGGTGAGTTGGCCGTCGAGGTCGAGGTCGACATAGACGACATCGTAGCCCTGGCCCGTGCCCTGCGACTCGTCGAGCGCCATCGCCAGCAGGCTCTTCCCTTCCGGCCCGAAGGCGAAGAAGCGGTAGGCCGGTTTCTGCGACGCATACGTCGGTTCCACGAGCGTGCGATCGATCTTCGAGTGATCGAAGGCGGGCGTCGGAGTCGGCGAAGGAACGATGGTCGTGCGGGTGATCGCGGGCACTTCAATGGGGGCCACATCGGCCGCCAGGCCGGCCGCGTTGTTCGCCGCACCGGCCGGCAGCATGCAGGTGAACGTGAGCAGACTTGCCAGCCAACCCCAGGCACGATGACGCACGGCTTGAACCTCGCGAGTTCGGGAGGAGTCGCTTCAGCGAAGCGACAAACCGGCCACGAATATAACCCGTCGTGTCGGTTCGCAGCACGCGGCGACGGCATTTTGCCGCAGCCTCGCCATGGCATGGGGGCCCGCGGCTCTAGGGCTGCGCGGGGAGCAGGTGCGGCCAGGCGGCAGAGAGTTCGGGCAGGGGCGGGATCTCGAGCGGCGTGCCCGGCGCGAGTGTGATCCGGGGATCGACCGCGCGGTTCCAGGCGAAGAGGGCGCGGTACAGCCGGCCGTCACCGTAGGCCCGCTCGGCGATCGACCACCACGTGTCGCCCGGCCGAACCACGTGGCCGCCCGCCGGCGTGACCGGCGCGAGCTCGCGGAGGGTCTCGGCCGACGGGCCGGTTGGAAGCCGCGCCGGTGACGCAGCCGGGCGTTCGTCCAGCGGAACCGCGGTGTCGAGCGGAATCGGCTGCCGCAGGTCGTCCGTGCCCCCGGCATCAGGCGGTGGTTCACGGGGTGGCGTCGAGGCCTCGTGCTCGTCCGGCTGCTCGAATGACGCGGCGGTCACGAACGGATCGCGGCGCGGCGGTGTTCCCGGCTCGAAGGACGGGGACGGATCGGTCGCCGGAGGTAGAAACGCGCTGCCCCGCGCGGCGTAGCGATCGCCACCTGTGACCGCGGTATCCACGGGCAGCGGGATGGCAGTCGCCTCGTCCGCCCGCGCCGGCACCAGCGGCGGCGCGGCGGCGAAGGCGCTGGTGGGCATCGTCCGCGCGGGTGGCTCGACGAGTTCGTGTGGCTCGTCTGCCACGAGGTAGGCGTGCACGTCGGGACCGGCGCCTGCGGGTGGCCTCGGCACGAGCAGCTTCATCGACAGCACGCCCACGAACGCGCCGGCGAGCAGGCCGAGGAAGCCGAGCAGAATCTTTGTTTCGCGTCCCATGGATCGGCGGTCGTTCCCGCGGAAAAGCGGCGGAGTGTCGCCGAAAGGGCCGGCCGCCGCCAGACGGGCCGGCCGCCGGCTGGCCAGGGGGAGAGGCAGGTTGGGCAGGCTGGCGAAGACCGCGTCAGCCGGCCACGAGTTGGGCGGCGCGGAGTTTCGCGGACCGGCTGCGCGGATTGCGAAGCACCTCCTCGGCCGTCGCCTCGACCGGCGACCGCGTCAGGCAGTCCCAGACCTGCCGGTTGCGAAACGCCTCCTTCACGAGGCGGTCTTCCAGCGAGTGGAACGAGATCACGGCCAGCCGGCCGCCGGGGGCGAGCCGCGTGGGGATCCGTTCCAGGGCGATCCGCAGGCTCTTGAGTTCCTGGTTGACGGCGATCCTCAGTGCCTGGAACGTCCGCGTGGCGGGGTGGATTCGCGGCGGCGGCGTCTGCCGGGGCACGGCGCTGCGCACGACCCGGGCCAGGTCGCGGGCCGAGCGGATCGGTTCCTTCTCGCGGACGGCGGCGATGCGGCGGGCGATCCGCCGGCTGAACCGCTCCTCGCCGAACTCGTGGATGATGTCGGCGAGGCTCTCGGGCCGCATCCTGTTGACCAGCCGCCAGGCCGGCTCCCCTTCGGTGGGATCGAACCGCAGGTCGAGCGGTCCCTCCGAGTCGAACGAGAAGCCACGGGAGTCGTCGGCGAGCTGGTCGCTCGACAGGCCGACGTCGAGCAGCACGCGATCGACCACGTCGAGCGAGACGGCGTCGAGGACCTCGGGCAGGTCACAGAAGTTGGCCTGGGCGAACCGCACGGGCCGCCCGGCGAACTCGCGGGCCCCGCGTTCGATCGCGGCCGGATCGCGGTCGATCGCGATCACGAGCCCCGTGGGCCCGACGGCGTCGGCGAGCAGCCGGGTGTGGCCGCCGCCGCCGAGCGTGCCGTCGACGACCCGCATCCCGGGCCGCACGTCGAGAAACGACATCACCTCGGCGGGCAGGACGCTCGTGTGGATGCTGGCGGAAAGCATGGGTTGCATGGAATTCAACTGCGGCCCGAGCAGTAGTCCTGGAAGACCTGCAACCACGGGAGCGTCCACGGGTTCCAGGTGGGGTAACTCGCCGACGCCACGCTGATCGCCAGCAGGCACGCGGCCAGGACCCGGCGGGGCCGGGTCGCCGCCAGCGAATCGGCCGCCGGGAGCATCGCGTAAAGCCAGAGCGGCGCGAACCACATCGCCCATCGGAATCCCGTGGCAACGCCACCGTAGTTGCGGTCCTCGAGCGGCCGCGCGACGTAGAACGCCAGGCAGACGATCGTGCAGAGGAGGATCGCCGCGGCGACGGCCCGCTCGTGGGGCTGCGCGGGATGGCGGCACGCCACGAGCATCGCCAGCCCGGCGAGGGCGACGAGCCACACCGGCGTGAGCGAGAAGATACCGTGGTGGCCGACGAGCACGTGAAAGGCGTAGGCCGCCGGCGACGGCTCGCCCCGGTCGATCTCGCTCTTGGTGACGGTGGGCCTCCAGTAGCTGTCGATCACGCGGTCGCCGCGCCGGAACTGGTAGTCGTACCAGCCCCCCGTGACGTGCCGCTCGGCGTAGGCTGGGCGGAGCGTGCCGTGGGCCAGGTAGTTCGTGCCGAGCGCGGCCGCGGCCACGACGACCGCCCCGGGCAGCGCCGCCGCGAGAGTCTGCCGCGGCGCCTGCCAGAGGAGCAGCAGGCCGACGAGGCCGCAGAACGACAGCGCCGGCAATTCACATGCGGCCATGAAGGCCGCGGCCACGCCGGCGACGACGAACCAGCGGAGCCGCCGTTCCCCCTCGCAGACGATCCGCAGCGTGGCGTCGAGGGTCACCGCGGCCGCGAACGCCGCCGGCCAGTGGTTGGTGAACACGATGGCGTAGGCGGAGAGCAGCGTGCCGAGGGCGGCGGCCGCAAAGACGAATACCCGGCCGAAGTCGCTCGCGCCGTATCGCTCGACGATCCGCGCGAGGATCGCCAGGTAGACCAGGAACGGGATCACGTTCCAGGTGAAGAGGAGGATTCGCCCCAGTTCGTGCGGATGGGTGCCGAGGGTCTTGCCGGTGAGCCGGTGGAGCAGCCAGTATTCGCCCGCCATCAGCGTCGGCAGGAGCGGCGGCTTGCTCGAATAGAGGTGGCCCTCGTCCGGCCCGGGGGCGGGGCTGCCGCGACCGTCGTGCTTGACCATGTCGATCGTGTCCCAGTTGGGCTGGGAGACGATGGCGTCGATCGCGTACGTGCCGTGCTCCACGAGCGCCCGCACGGTGCACCAGCGGCTGCGGTCGTTGCCGCTCAAGAACGGCCGCTGCAGGCTGCGGAGTTGGGGCTCGGCACCGGGAGCGGCCTGCTTGCGGGCCGCGTCGTTGAGGTGTCTTTCGAGGCGGACGGTGTCGACCGAGTTGACCGCGAGCAGGCGGCCCGTGACGTGTCCCGCGGCGATGGCCGCCAGCAGCAGGTAGACGCCGCGGCGGAGCGCGGCCCGCGGATCGGCGGCGATGGAGGGCGGCGGGGGCATGAACGGCCGTCGGACGGGGTTGGGGATGGCCCGAGAACTCTGGTTATAGTTGATCGAGATGGCCCCCGCGATCTCGTTCGTCATCCCGTTCTTCGACGAGGAGCCCACGCTCGTCGAGCTGTTCGACCGGATCGCCGCGGCGACCCGGCCGACGGGACGTTCGTTCGAGGTGATCTTCGTGGACGACGGCTCCCGCGACGACGGCGCCGCGCGGGTGGCGGAACTCGCGGCGCGGCATCCCGGCGAGGTGAAGCTCGTCGAACTGCGGGGCAACTTCGGCAAGAGCGCCGCCCTGGCCGCCGGGTTCGACCGGGCGGCGGGGGACTTCGTGTTCACGCTCGACGCGGACCTCCAGGACGACCCCAAGGAGATCCCGCGGTTTCTCGAGGCGCTTGACGGCGGACTCGACGTGGTCAGCGGCTACAAGCGGACGCGGCACGACCCGTGGCACAAGGTGCTGCCGTCGCGGGCCTTCAACTGGCTGGTGCGGCGGCTGACGGGCGTGCCCCTGCACGACATCAACTGCGGCTTCAAGTGCTACCGCGCCGAGGTGCTCGGCGACGTCCGCGTCTACGGCGAACTCCACCGGCTCATTCCGGCGCTCGCCGCGATGAACCGGTTCCGCGTGGGCGAGATCGTGGTCGAGCACCACCCGCGGCGGCACGGCGTCTCCAAGTACGGGGCCGGGCGGTTCTTTCGCGGGTTCATGGACCTGCTGACGGTGAGTTTCCTCTCCAAGTACGACCGCAAACCGCTGCACTTCTTCGGCTGGATCGGGGCGGCGCTGTTCCTGGCGGGCCTCGTGATCTGCGGCTACCTGACGGGCCTGTGGTTCTCGGGCGCGCGGATCGGGCAGCGGCCGCTGCTCACGCTCGGCGTGCTCCTGATCGTGATCGGCGTGCAGGTGCTGGCGACCGGGCTGCTCGCCGAACTGATCGTGCACGTGGCGGGCGACGCCCGGCCCTACCGGATCCGCCGCACGCTCGGCTGCGACGCCGACGACGGCGCGGGCCGCCGCTGACCGCTGCGATGGGCGAAGCCGACCTCTACGACTACGACCTGCCGCGGGAGTTGATCGCGCAGGAACCGCTCGTCGACCGGGCCGCGGCCCGGCTGCTGCACGTCCGCCGCAGCGACGGCACGATCGCCCACCGGCACGTCCGCGACCTGCCGCAGATCCTCCGGCCCGGCGACCTGCTCGTGGTCAACGACACACGAGTCGTGCTCGCGCGGCTGGTGGGCCGGCGGGCCGCGACCGGCGGCCGCTGGGAGGGCCTCTTCCTGCGGGTGGCGGAACTCGCGGCGCGGCATCCCGGCGAGGTGAAGCTCGTCGAACTGCGGG
>SXGQ01567302.1_pt1 | contig 10741 bp, 13 predicted proteins | sample 3178371 | NCBI WGS metagenome assembly SXGQ01 (sample SAMN11356859, study PRJNA531348) | freshwater metagenome | isolation source: freshwater sample F1-20 | place: China: Fuxian Lake, Yuxi | collected 2017-12-25 | reverse complement strand
GTAGCCCGCCAGAAAATATGGTCGTCGGTAGAATCTTTCTTTATATAATATGATATGAAAATCCCAGAACTAAAAATAAATAGAGCAAAAGAACTAATTTATACAAGTAAACATATTTCACTTGCTACCACAAATGCAGACGGTTCACCCCACAATAGTCCTGTAAGATTTTATTACGATGAAAAAATTGAAAATATATATTGGAATTCAAACACTGAAGCATTACATTCTCAAAACATATTAAGGACAGGTCAGATATTCGCGGTTTTATTTGATAGAATAGAATTTGGTGGTGTTTATATAAAATGTGAAGGTGGTCATATACTTGATGGAAAAGAGTTGGAAGTTGGATTGGAGATTACTAACTCTTTTCGAGAAAAGACAGGGGAACAAAAAACTACTTTGGATTATTATTCAGCAGGAAGTGTTCAAAAAATGTGGTCAGCAAAAATTACCAATCTTTGGATAAATATGCCGGTGAGAGACGAGAATGGTTTTATACTAAGAGATGAGAGAGTAGAATTAGAAAGAAATATTTTACTAAAAGATATTTAAATAGATGGACATCTTCTTTTCCGAATGCTCTTCAAGATATTTTGCATATCGTTTATCAAAATCTTCTGGAAACCATAGGTCTAGGTCAATCATATATAGTCGGGGCTAGATTTAAATTGTTCCAAAAATCCTTCATTCACTAAGATATTAAGAACACCTTCAAGACGAGTAGCATCCATATCTAATTCGTTTGCCCAAGCCCGCCATCTCGGCTCTGGAATTTTCACATCACATTGACGCACATACCGAGAATAACCATCTCTCTTGCGAGCCGGAAAACCCTGTCTTTTAACTATTTCAAATTCTTCAGAAAGTTTCTCTAAAAGAAGTTTGATACTTTTATCAATATCTTGGGCGTTCGTAGACATATTAGCGTTCATAAATTGGATAATATTCCTTATTTTTACTATTTTTTAATAATTATACAACCTTCTCACGAATAGGGTCTGAAAGCGTAAATCTTAAAAATATTGTATTATTTATTCAACGAACGCCTATGATTTTAACAATTCCATCAAAATTTAAGATTCTTTTATCCCTATTATTTTTATTTATTGTTGGAGTTTCCACTTTTTATCTCCTATCTTTTTACCAACACAAGAAGATTGATGCTAAGGGGGTTTTTACAAAGAATATTTCAGCTTCACAACTTCCTAAAGAATTTTATGGAACAAAAAAGATGGTTCTGGTTCCGAAAGGTAGTTTTATTATAGGCGATAATAATTTAAAGTTTTCTGATGAAAAACCTGCACACGCTGTAGACATACAGGCATTTTATATGGACGAAACACCTGTTACATATGATGATTTTATAAAATATGTAAACGACGGAGGCACCAAGTCTCGCTATTGGGAATATGATAGTTATAATCAGCCGCAAAATCCTGTCTCTGGAATAAACTGGTATCACGCGGTTGATTACTGTAACTGGCGAAGTGAAAAAGAAGGTTTAAAACCTGCATATAAACTCTCTGGTCAATTAGATGCGTGGGGTTATCCTGCTTATGAGTTAGATGATTCTATTGATGGCTACCGATTGCCAACTGAAGCAGAATTTGAATATGCCGCACGAGGGGGACTTCAGGGTAGGAAGTTTCCTTGGGGCGATAATTTTGATGCTTCTTTGGCTAACTACGACAATGAACGAGGTCTAATGACTGGTGATTGGTGGAGACTTGCAAAGGTGACTGATACAAAACCAAACGGGTATGGTTTGTATGGAATGAGCGGAAATGTATGGCAATGGACTAATGATTGGTATGGCCAAAATTACTACGCATCTAGCACAAGAAACAATCCTATGGGACCGAAAGTAGGCAGTGCAAAAGTAATGAGAGGAGGCTCCTGGGGTAGCATTAGTCCAGAATATCTTCAGGTAGATAAAAGAAGCTATATGGCACCAAGCAACTATAATTATGATGTTGGTTTCCGATGTATTCGTTCTGCAAAAAACGATAGTTTAAAGCCTGCTACAACCAATATTAAACCTCAACGAGAATTTTATAAATACGATACAGCGCATATTAGTCCAATAAAAATAGATTTATATGGTTCAGATTTTTTAGAAAGGCTAACTAAATATTTATCTGACTTCTATCCAAATTCTATTTATTTCCAGGTCAAGGTTGATAAACAGGAAGTTATTACACCGCATCAGATGGCGGAACTGATTGTTAAAGTATCAAAAGAATATTCACTTCATCCTTTATTTCTTACTGGAATTATGGCTTCGGAGAGCGGCTTTGGATGTTGCTCATTTCCAAGATGGTATAACAATCCGATGGCATATCATTGGCAAAACGCTCTAATGAATAAAGGTCTACCAACATATGATGCTGATGCCTCTCATAATAGGAAGTATAAAGATTTGGAAGATGCGTTCCGTCAGTTTTCAGCAGGAATAAAAAGAGATATTTATATAAACGCATCTAAAAAGGATTTGAACACCTTTCATTTGTTGTATGTGGGATATAAAGCCAATGAATGGATGTATACGCTCTCTAAGGTTTACAAAGATATGTTAGGTGTTCAACTAGAACCAAACATTCCCGCAACGAATGTTGGGCAATATATTTATGTCACTTCTAATAAGCCAGTATCAACTTCAGTTTCTAACTCTAACGATTTAAAAATCGTTGAGAAACCTATTAATTGGGGTTATGTAGTGCCTACCAAACCTCGTGCTATTGATACAATCATTATTCATTCTTCTTATGATACTTTGAGCAATGATGTTTATAGTGTTGATGGAGTTATTCACGAATACAATCTTTATACAGCAGGACCAAATTATCTCATTGGTAGGGGCGGCACAATCTATCGTCTAGTTCAAGAAAAAAACATTGGATGGCACGCAGGAGCAAGTAAAATGCCAGATGGAAGAACCAATATCAATGACTTTTCTATCGGGATAGAGATGATTTATAACGAAAATGAAACACCTAATGAAATTCAATATCAGCAGTTAAGTAAATTGGTAAAGGATATAAAATCAAGATATAATATAAAAAATATCTTGGGGCATTCCCAAATTGCACCAAAGCGTAAAACTGACCCTTGGAATTTTGATTGGGAAAAGCTTAATAGAATGACAGTTCAATAGAGCTTTGATAATTTCACCAAGTTTCCACAATCCTGAATTTAGTATCATCTGACAGCATTAAAAAGATTCTGACTTCGTCTAATACCCTCCGCAAAAAGTATTTATTATGGAAAAGAAAAGTCTAATAATATCAGCGAGACGCTTTGTTCGTGAGGCGCACAAAGCGATTATAATTACCACAGTATCTGGTGATGTAAGGCCTCAAATAGAACATTTACAAGAAGTAGCAGATCTAGTATGGGCTTCTGGAGGAAGTGATATCGAAATCACCTCCGCATGGTTACATGATAGTATTGAAGATACTTCTACAAATCTCGCTGATATAGAAAATAACTTTTGTGAAGAAGTTGCAAAAATTGTGCATGGTCTTACTGACCCAGAGGAATTGAAAGGTCTATCCAATGCAGAGAGGAAGCTTAAACAGGCAAAGAGGGTAAAAAATGAAAGTGTAAGTGTCAAAAGAATTAAGATTGCAGACCAGATTTCAAATATACGCTTTTTAACAACAGATCCTGAACCTACTTGGAGTTTTGATTCAAATCGAGATTATATTATTGGTGCAAAATTGATCGCAGACGAATGCAAGGGCATCAACCCTCTATTAGATCGACTGTTTGATAGTGAGTACAGAAAGGCAGTTGAGCTTTTTAGAATATAGATAACTTTTTCATGATATAATATCGACATGAAACCCCTCATCTCATGGGAAGCTCCCGAGCATCATCATATAGAAAAAAACAATGACTGGTATTGGGCAGTCAGCATTATCACTATTACCGCAGCAGCGCTTGCCTTTATCTTTAATAATTTTATTTTCGGCATTCTTATACTTGCAGGATCATTTGCTTTGGTAGTCCATGCCACAAAAAAACCTAGAATTGTAAAATGTGAAATAAACGATAGAGGAATAGTCATAGATTCAATACTATACCCTTTCCTTACTCTGGAATCGTTTTGGATTGACGCGCATATCCGTCCGGCAAAAGTAATATTGAAATCTCACAAAACATTTATGCCTTACATCACCATGCAGATAGAAGAGGTAGATCCAGAAAAGGTGCGTGATATCCTTCTAAACTATATAGCGGAAACAGAACATATAGAGCCACTTTCACAGAAAATCCTTGAGAGATTTGGATTCTAAGAAAAATATGCTAATGTAATTTCCATACGCCCCCGTCGTTCAATGGATAGGACGCAACTTTGCGGAAGTTGCAATGTAGGTTCGATTCCTACCGGGGGCACCAAATGAAAAGAAAAACCGGTCGCCCGGTTCTTTTCCCCTACCCCAACTTCTTCACCGCCATCATAATGCGGGACTTGTATCGCGACGCAGTATTCTTCTTTATAAAATTTCTCTTTGCAGCTTTGTCGAGTGCTTTGTAGAGTGCAGGAATAAGCGCCTGCGCGTCTTTTACCTTTTTTTCTTCTGTAAGCTTGCGGAATTTATTTAGTTGAATATCAATAGCTACCTTTGTGCGTAGGTTAAAAACTCTTTTTTTCTCGCCTGCTCTAAGAGCTTTATTTGCTGATGATGTTATTGCCATATATGTTTGATAGGTAAAAACTAACATATACCTTTAAAAAATACAAGGTTTAGGCTATTATAGGGCTATGATATCGAGACTTACCGGAGATATAGTGCATAGAGACCTCAAATACATAATAATGGATGTAAGCGGTGTTGGTTATAAGGCATTCACAACGGTTGATATACTGTCGAAGCTAGGACATGAGAAAAGCGCTGTGACCCTCTGGACATATCTTGCGGTAAGAGAAAACGCTCTCGATCTTTATGGCTTTCTTACCCTTCGAGAATTAAATTTCTTTGAATTGCTTCTTACTATCTCGGGAGTCGGACCAAAGACTGCTCTTGGAATATTGAATTCCGCATCAATAGAAGCAATAGAAACAGCAGTGCAAACTGGAGATTCTTCGCATCTAACCAAGGTTTCTGGAATTGGCAAGAGGGTAGCAGAGAAAATAGTAATGGAGCTTAAAGATAAAATAGAAAAAGTATCACATACACCAGAATCAAAGAGCGCAATGAAAAATGATAGCGATGCACTCGAAGCGTTGAAATCCCTTGGTTATAGCCAAAACGAGGCACGAGAAGCGCTCAAGGAAATACCGAAAACCACAACAAAGACAAATGAAAAAATAAAAGAGGCTCTGAAAATACTTGGAAAATAGAATAGTGACAGAGATTTTTCTTGATTTTTCTTACTTCAACTGTAGAGAATATTTTCCATTCAATATTCTTTTTGTCTGATCTCCGACCTTGTTTTCCTCATTTGCTATACTATATTGTCTTTGAAAATGAGAGAGGGCGTTTATTGTGCAAGGACCAAATCTTCCCGTTCTAGGACAATCATTCTTGGTTTTATTCTCCGGAGGATACATCCGTTCAAGCGTCAGGGCTGATTGCAAGGCAAGAATTGCCAATCTATCATTACTATCTTTGGTAATATCATTTCTCCAATCATAAGGAAGCATAAGAGTGTCATATGCGAGAGATACATCATTACCTGCTCCGAAGAAATCCTGAACACCGAGATAGGTTTGAAAAGCCAAATCTTTAAGAGTAGTGCCCCTTACCGAATCATCAATGAATTGCTGTTCGTAGATATAGCCATACTCTATAAGCATACTTGGAGCATCCAGAGTATTGTAAGAACCAATAGCTATAAGCTCTTGATCTTCTATAACACCACCCTCTTCATTTGGAAGATTACTTACTGCATTGTATTTTGATAATTTCTTAAAAACAGAATCAGCTATAGCTCTCGTCGTAGTGCTGTTTGAAAACTGTTTTTCTGGAACATAGATGGAAAATCCGGAATATTCACCAGCAATCTTTATATTATGTCTTGGATAATCGTTGAAATGTATATGTATAACCATATCTATCCTATTTTCATTAGCCCATTTATTTATTCCATATAGCCTTAGGGCTATATTCTTCGGAGCTTTATTGTGTGTAACAGCATCTTTAATCTTTTTAACTTCATTAGTATTTACAAGACGAAGCATTTCACTTTTGCTATTCTTCACAAAACCAGCTATTTCACTCCAATGATTATTGAAATAATTTTGCAATTCACTATTCCAAGCTGTATTATCTCTAGCGACAAAAACTTCGTAATGCGAATTATTTTTGAAAAATCCTTCCAAATATCTCGATAATTCCACATTCATTTCTCTTTCCTTCAAATCTGCAAATTCAGTACCCCCGAAGTCTGGCTCATGTCCAGGAACAAGCAAAATACGAACCTTTTCTTGTCCTTTAGGTGCTGTAACATATTTATCTTTCAATTGACCAACTGTTATGCTTTGTCTTAGGAAAACCGCTACAAAATTATTATTTGCATAGCTAAATATAGCATCAATAAAATCCTTACTCTTAGGATATGTACTGACAAGCCAAGGAGTGCCAAGAATGGAAATTGCAAAGATGGCTATTATGGTATGTTTGTAATATTTCATTAAAAAGCAAAAGGATTAAAAGTATGATATAAAAGTTATATTGAAATTATATGCCAGAATTACCAGAAGTACAAACTACAGCTTCAGGACTTGATCACTTTACAAGTGGTTTAATCATTACCGATATATGGACCGAATATAATAGCCCCTATTTCTATGGAACAGATACAATAAAAGATCCGAAATATTTCAAATATTTTAAAAAGAAGATACGGGGCGCAAAAATAATAAAAATCACTCGCCGAGCAAAAAATATTCTTATACATCTTTCAAATAATTTTACTATTTTGATTCATATGAAAATGACAGGACATGTGATGTATGGAGATTATGACAGAACAGATCCCTTCAATAGATTTATCCGACTTATATTCTATCTTTCAAACGGAAAAACTATGGAACTTTGCGATACAAGGAAATTTGCAAAAGTAACTCTATTACAGACAAAAACCATGCATGAAAGTGTGCATATCAAAGATATTGGACCAGAACCCTTAGAAGAAGAGTTCACTTTGAATATTTTTAGAAATCAATTACACAAAAAACCAAATGGAAAGATAAAATTAGTTTTAATGGATCAATCAATTATCGCTGGTATTGGCAATATATATGCTGATGAAAGTCTATGGCGAGCAGGAATACATCCGGAAACACTGGTCGAGGATTTGCTGAGTAGACAAAACAACAGAAGACTGATCGCCTTGTATAAAGCTATTCGTATAACCCTTGCTCATGGTATAAACCTTGGCGGAGACTCAATGAGTGATTATAGAAATATTCATGGAAAGAAAGGAAAATTCCAAGAAGAGCATATGGCCTATAGAAAAACGGGTTTGCATTGCACGAAAAGAAATTGTGGTGGGAAGATAATAAGGATAAAACTTGGTGGCAGAGGAACACATTTTTGTTCTTCCCACCAGAAGAAAATATGAAATTATTGTGATACAATGTATATAAGGTCGAATTACTTAATTTAATTTGATTCAAAACATGTCAACAACACCATGCACCACATGCGGACAAGAAGTAAAGACTGACGGAACTTGCGGATGTCCAGCGAAATAGTTTAAAACAAAAATCGCCTACAAAGCGATTTTTGTTTTAATTGGGATTTTAGTTAAACCATAGAGTACAAGACAATACCCGCCGCCACGGAAACATTGAGGGATTCTTTGCTACCATGCATGGGTATTTCTGCTATCAAATCACATTCACTTAATATTTCAGATGAGATGCCTTTTATTTCATTTCCAAGTATTATAAGAACCCTCTCTCCTATTTTCATATTTTTCCTTATCTCTTTATAGTCAATAGATCTTTTATCCTGTTCTATTGCCACTATCTTCACTTTTTCTTTTTTGAGTTTTTTTATAAGCATCAATAAATCTTCAGTATTTCCCCATTCTACTGTCTTTTCTGCACCGAGAGATGCCTTCACGATATCCTTTCTTTCCCTGCCGAAACGATCAATAGGCGCAGGTGTTATGCCACTTATATATATTTTAGTCACCTTTGTCGCATCAGCTGTGCGGAATATGGCGCCTACATTGTGAGTACTGCGTATATTATGTAATGCTAGATATATTTCGGGATGAAATTGTGATACCATATCAGTACTTTATAATAAATTAATTAAATATCAAAATGCTTTCACTTTTTCCATCTTTGCTTGCTTTGGAAGGATTTGCACCACTACTGCTTCGCCTTACTCTAGGTGCGGTCTTTATAGCATGGGCATATCGTGACTTCAAAGCTTCCCCGTCTACAAGAGACAAGGTATGGATTGTAGTTTATGATATTATCGCCATTTCTCTTATCATTGGGCTCTACACACAACTCTCAGCTCTTGCATCTGCTATTATATTGGGATCGAGATTATTTAAAAAGATTAGAGAAAAAGCCTTTCTTACTGATGGAGTGAATTATTACCTTATTCTTTTTATTATTTCTCTATCCCTACTGCTTACAGGTCCCGGTTTTATCGCTTTTGATTTGCCACTTTAGAAAGTTGAAAAAGGACAGGATTGTGATATAGTTTTTCGACATGTGCCTATAGCTGTTTTGGTAGGCCAAAATAAATTGCGCCCATAGCTCAGTTGGTAGAGCAACTCCCTTTTAAGGAGTGGGTCGTTGGTTCGATTCCAACTGGGCGCACCTTTCACCTCATTCGCAAAATAAACCCCTCAAACCCCGTCTCCAATTCATGCTTCCCCCTTCTCGCCTCATGATAGATAGTGATGAGCTCATCGAGCACAGCGAGCAATTCATCATTTTTCCAAACATAATTTCCACCGGAGAGGATCAGGCTTTTTATTTTCCAAAAGACCATGCCGTGGAGCGCTTCGGGAGCTTCGCCTTCATCTATAGCTTTTCTATAGAGCATCCATGCTTCTTTTTTACTTCTCTTGCCTATTGCATCAGCGAGTGCAAATGCATTGTTCCCGCTCTTGTCAAAAGCTTTTTCTGTTTCGACGATATCTATCTTTACCGTCTTCTCCGCTTTCTTTTCTATTTTTGTCGCCGTAGCCTTGTCTATTTTTCCTTCAAGGATTATGAAGATGTTTTCTGAAGTGGCGATTTCTTTTAATTTTTCTACAAATTCTTCTTTCACTTCCTTCTTTTCACAAAGCCTGTCAAGAAAAATAATATATTTATTTGAGAAAAGCCCTTGCCCTCCTATATATTCCTCGAGCATTGCAGAATCGAAATACTCAGAATCAAGTTTAAAGAATCCCGCATCAGGCTTTTTCTTGCGTAGAGAATCTATAAGCTCATGCGACTTTTTTATTGTTTTATTTATGTCTGTTCCGTAATAGAAGTAAATCATATTATTTCAAATCACCCCAATTCTTCCCTATGGCAGAGTTTGCCACGCACCGTATACCATAAACATCTTTTGGATCGATTACCGATTCCATTATTTTCTTTATTTCAGGAACTATTTTTTCAGCGATTCCATCTTTGATTTCATACACCAATTCATCATGAACCTGCAATATAAGAAATACATCCTTCTCCAATTTATTTTCCACAATATATTTATCAATTCTTTTCATTGCAATCTTTACAATATCAGCACTTGTTCCCTGTATCGGCGCATTGATAGCCATTCGTTCTGCCATAGCGCGTATAAAAGGCAATTTCGAATCAATACCTTCAAAATATCTTCGTCTGCCGAAAAATGTTTCGGTATAACCTTTTCTTTTTGCATCAGCTTTTACAGTATCGAGATAGGTCGCAAGACCTGAAAACTTTGTAAAATATTCATTATAAAATTTCTGTGCTTCGGCACGATTAGTGCCTTCACCGAGATTCTGTCGCAAGGCATTGACCCCCATTCCATAGAGTATGCCGAAATTTATAACTTTTGCCTTTCTGCGCATTTCCCTGTCTACCTTATCAAGCGGGACTTCGAAAACTTCAGATGCCACTGCAGTATGAACATCCTCGCCTTTTGTAAAAATCTCTATGAGTTTCGGATCAGCAGAAAGAAATGCAGCGATTCGGAGCTCTATCTGCGAATAGTCGAGTGCCGCAAGTACACAACCTTTTTCAGCAATAAATGCTTTTCTGATAGCTCTGCCAAGATCGGTTTTTATAGGGATATTTTGCAAGCCGGGACCCTTGGAAGCCATACGACCAGTGCTCGCACCGGCTTGTATAAAATGTGCGTGCAAACGGTTATTATTATCAACGAGCGGAGGAATGGCGTCTATATATGTTGAGAGAAGTTTCTGAAGTTCGCGATATTCGAAAAGAAGTGGAATCATCGGATGCGCATCGCGCAGTTTCTCAAGCTCGCTTTCACGAGTTGAACGCGCTCCACCTGTGGTCTTTTTCAAACCCTTTGCCGTCAATGCCATCTTATCAAAAATAATTTCACCGAGCTGCTTTGGCGAATTAATATTAAATTCCACTCCGGCATATTCCCAGATTTTCTTTTCAAGCTTGGTAAGTTCGGTATGATAGGTTTTTGAAAGATCAGCAAGAAAAGCAATGTCGATTTTTACACCCTTGCTATCCATTTTTTCTATTATGGGAATAATCGGTCCTTCTATATCATCATAAACCTTTTTCAATCCTCTTTTATCAAGCTCG
>SXGQ01536746.1_pt1 | contig 10742 bp, 9 predicted proteins | sample 3178371 | NCBI WGS metagenome assembly SXGQ01 (sample SAMN11356859, study PRJNA531348) | freshwater metagenome | isolation source: freshwater sample F1-20 | place: China: Fuxian Lake, Yuxi | collected 2017-12-25 | reverse complement strand
GTAGGCAGGCCGTTGTCATCCCAGCCCATCGGATAAAACACGGAGTAGCCCTGCATGCGCTTGTAGCGGGCGATGCAATCGGTGTGGGTATAGGAGAAGACGTGGCCGACGTGGAGCGAACCGCTCACGGTGGGGGGCGGAGTATCGATCGAGTAGACCTGATCCCGGGTCCGGGTGCGGTCGAAGAGGTAGGTGCCGTCGGCATCCCACGCCTCGACCCAGCGCTTCTCGATGCCGTCGATGCTGGGCTTGTCGGGGAGGCGGGAGCTCATGGGCGCTCATCCTAGGAGGCGCCGACTAGGGTGGAAGACGTGACCGAGTCGCCCGAGGATGTCCCTGCCGTCCGTGGCGGCTCGGCCCCCGGGTACGCCGAACTCCAGGCAGAGCTCCTCGGCCGCTGGCCGGAGAATGCCATCGACCCATCCCTGTCGCGCATCAGCGCGATCATGGACCTCCTCGGCGAGCCGCAGCATGCCTACCCGGTCATCCAGGTGACCGGCACCAACGGCAAGTCCTCGACGGCGCGCATGATTGCCTCCCTCCTGAGTGCCCTCGGCCTGCGTGCCGGTCTCTACACCAGTCCGCACCTCGTCGACATGCGCGAGCGCATCGAAATCGATGGTGAGCCCATCTCGGTCGAGCGCTTCATGGCGATTGCGGGCGACGTGGCCCCGTTCATCGCGAGCGTCGACGCCCGCGCGGAGCAGGAGGGCGGCACCCCTGTCACCTATTTCGAGACGCTCACGGCCATCGCCTACGCCGCCTTCGCCGATGCCCCGGTCGACGTGGCCGTCGTCGAGGTCGGTGTGGGCGGGACCTGGGATGCGACCTCCGTGTGCCAGCCGCAGGTGTCCGTCGTCACCAGGGTCGCCATGGACCACGCGGACATCCTCGGTGATCGCATCGATCTCATCGCGACGGAGAAGGCGGGGATCATCAAGGACGGCACCTTCGCCGTCATCGCCGAGCAGGATCCTGAGGCAGCCGACGTGCTCCAGGCACGTGTCGATGAGCTTGGCGTACCCGCTGCATGGGAGGGCAAGGCCTTCGCAGTGCTGGATCGCACCGTGGCTGTCGGTGGTCAGGTCCTCACCCTCCAGGGACTGACGAGCACCTACGACGACGTCTTCGTGCCCCTCTTCGGCGCGCACCAGTCGCGCAATGCAGCCGTGGCACTCGCGGCCACCGAGGCCTTCGTCGGGGGTGGTGCCCTCGCCCTTGATCCCGACAGCGTGCGCGAGGGATTCGCGGCTGTCATGTCACCGGGTCGCCTCGAAGTCGTGAGGCGCGGGCCGACCGTGATCATCGACGCCGCGCACAACCCTGCCGGTGCTGCAGCCCTGGCGGATGCTCTCTTCGAATCCTTTGCCTTCACTCACATCGTCGGTGTCGTCGCGGTGCTCGCGGACAAGGATGTCCTCGGGATCCTCCGGGCGCTTGAGCCCGTGCTCGATGAAATCGTGGTCACGGAAAACGACTCGCCGCGTCGGCTCGACGTCGACTCCCTTGCTGCGTTGGCAGTCGAGGTCTTCGGGGAGGATCGCGTGACCTCATGCCGACACCTGGCTGACGGTCTCGACGCCGGTATCCGACTTGCCGAGGAAGCAGACACGTATGCCGCGTCAGGCGTGATCGTCACGGGGTCCGTCGTCACGGCAGGGCAGGCGCGATCCATGCTGACGCGCCCGGGGCGTTGAGCGTGCCGCGATGAGAGTGCTGGGAGCTGCCGTCCTCTCCCTCGAGGCGATTGTCGTCATCCTCGCTATCCCCGTTGTCCTCGTCGTGGGGACCGTGCCGGTCCCGGCCTGGCTTGGCATCACCGGTGGAGTGGTCCTCGCACTCGCGCTGATCGTCCTCGCGCGCTACGTCACACGGCCCTGGGCCATCCCGGTGGGCTGGGGACTTCAGGTGCTCGTCGTGCTCACCGGGCTGCTTGCACCCGCGATGTTCATCGTCGGCGGGATCTTCGCGCTGCTGTGGGGCGTGGCCATCCGCCTGGGGCGTCAGGCCGATGCTGCCGGCTCTGCCGATCCGTCGGGCCCGGCCTCCGGATAGGCTCCTGACGCATTCCACCCCGAAGGAGTCTCCTTGTCTGAGCGCACTCTCGTCCTCGTCAAGCCTGACGGTGTCGCCCGTGGACTCGTGGGGGAGGTGCTGTCGCGCATCGAGCGCAAGGGCTTCCGGATCCTCGCGCTGGAGTTGCGCACCATCCCGGTCGAGGTGGCGCAGGCCCACTACGCCGAGCACGCCGAGAAGCCCTTCTTCAGCGACCTCGTGGACTTCATCACCTCAGGCCCGCTCCTCGCGGCCGTGATTGAGGGACCCGAGGCCATCGTGTCGTGGCGCACCATGATGGGTGCGACCAACCCGGTCAACGCCGCTCCCGGCACGATTCGCGGTGACCTCGCCACGGAGACGCAGTACAACGTCACACACGGCTCGGATTCGCCGGAGTCCGCAGCACGCGAGATCGCGCTCTTCTTCCCCGCGCTGGGCTGATGCGCGTGCATCGACGCACACGAATCCGACTGGGGCTTTCGGCCGCCGCCGCTGCTGCGGGTGGCTACGCCGCTGCACGACCGACTCTCATGTCGTGGCCGTCGCGGGTGCGACCGGGATTCGTCGCTGCGCTCACCTTGGCGAGTGGTGCAGCCGCCTACGTCGTGATAGGAAGCATCGGCGTCCGCGGCGGTGGCATGCCCAGCATGGAGCAGCGCGTACGTCGAGTCGTCGGAGTGAGCATCGCGGGAGCGACCGCGGCCGGCGCCTTCCATGCGGCCCGCGCGGAGGCGTCAAGCCGCCTGGAGGGCGGGGGTCGCGCTATCGAGCCGGGATTCGCCACGCCTCCGGCGCTCGAGACCGTGTCGGGCGGCCCCGGATCGCTCGTCGACTTCACCACCGTGGGCCGCGAGGGGGCGCGCTTCGTGGGCTCGAGCGTCCCTGCAGACGTGGTCGAGCGTGTGACTGGCTCACCCATGACCATGCCCGGCGTCCGCGTCTTCGTGGGCTACGACTCGGCGGGGACCCCGGAGGAGCGGGTGGAACTTGCCCTCGCGGAGCTGCGGCGCACGGGAGCGTATGACCGGTCGACACTGCTCATTGGCGCGCCAGCAGGCAGTGGTTACGCCAATCCCACTCCGGTCGACATTCTCGAGATCCTCCTCCGCGGTGACACTGCGACCGTCGCTGTCGGATACGGATTGCTGCCGTCCTTCCTCTCCCTTGACCGTGTCGAATTGGCAACACGCACGCAGTCGCTACTCCTCGAAGGCATCGCATCGGATCTCGCCGGGCGCGAGCGTCGTCCGCGACTGCTGCTCTACGGCGAGAGCCTGGGCGCGCGCGTGCAGCAGGCAGCGATCCCCGGTGGGACGAGTGACCTCGATCGCCTGGGTATCGCAGCGGCACTGTGGGTCGGCACCCCCGGGGGTCCCGACTCCGTGGCCTTCCATGCCGCGACTGCAAGGGAGTCCATCACGATCGACCGGCCCGAGCAGATCCCCGATGTGCTGCCGGAGCCCCGTCCGCGCGTGTGGTTCCTGGAGCATGACGGGGATCCTGTGGTCCGCTTCGAGCCCACCGTGGCCTTCCGGCGACCCCCGTGGCTCGCGCAGCGACCACGTGGCCGCAACATCCCTGAGGGGATGGTGTGGGTCCCCGGCATCACCTGGGCCCAGGTGATGGTGGACACCCTCTTCGCCACCCACATCACCCCCGGCAACTTCGACAGCCGCGGTCACGACTATCGCGCCGACCTCGGCGGGGTAGTCCCGGCTGCCTATGACCTGTCCATCGACCTGGGGACGGCGGCGCGACTCGAAGAGGCGCTGCGTGCCCTCGAGGTCGAGCGTGCCCGGCGTGTGGGCGAGGCCTGACTTCCCCGGGGCATTGGGGCGATTCGCCCCTGCCCCGTATCATGATTCACACCCGTCACGCCGCGGGCCCTGCCATGGGAGGGTGAGTGTCCAACACGATGTCGTTCGTCGGCCGAGATATGGCCGTCGATCTCGGCACGGCCAACACCCTCGTCTACGTGCGCGGGCGTGGCATCGTCTTGAACGAGCCTTCGGTCGTCGCCATCAACCAGAACACCGGCGGGATCCTCGCCGTGGGCTCCGAGGCCAAGAAGATGATCGGCCGCACCCCGGGCAACATCGTGGCGATCCGGCCGCTCAAGGACGGGGTCATCGCCGACTTCGATACGACCGAGCGGATGCTGCGCTACTTCATCCAGAAGGTCCACCGCCGGCGCCACCTCGCCAAGCCTCGCCTGGTCATCTGCGTGCCCTCCGGGATCACCGGGGTCGAGCAGCGCGCCGTCAAGGACGCCGGCTACGCCGCCGGTGCACGCAAGGTCTACATCATCGAAGAGCCGATGGCGGCGGCCATCGGTGCCAACATGCCGGTGCACGAGCCGACCGGCAACATGGTCGTCGACATCGGCGGTGGCACCACCGAGGTTGCGGTCATCTCACTCGGTGGCATCGTCACCTCTATTTCTATTCGCGTCGGTGGCGACGAACTCGACAACGCGATCATTCAGTACGTCAAGAAGGAGTACTCGCTGCTGCTCGGTGAGCGCACCGCCGAAGAGATCAAGGTCGCCATCGGCTCGGCGTTCCCGATGCCCGATGAGCCACACGCCGAGATCCGCGGCCGCGACCTGGTCAGCGGCCTGCCCCGCACCGTCGTGGTGACGGCCGAGGAGATCCGCAGGGCCATCGACGAGCCCGTCAACGCCATCGTGGACGTGGTCAAGACCACCCTGGACCGCACGCCCCCCGAGCTCTCGGGCGACATCATGGACCGCGGCATCGTCCTCACGGGCGGAGGAGCCCTCCTCACGGGGCTCGACGAGCGGCTGCGCCACGAGACCGGCATGCCCATCGTCGTCGCTGACGAGCCGCTCCACTGCGTGGCGCTCGGGTCGGGCAAGTGCGTGGAGGAGTTCGAGGCGCTGCAGCAGGTCCTCATCTCCGAGCCGCGCCACTAGGCGACCGCTCCCGCGCGCGATGAGGGACACCCGGCGATCGAGGATCGTCCTCGCCATCCTGGTGCTCGTCTCGATCACCCTCATCGTCTTCGACCTGCGGGGTGGGGAGAGCGGTCCCACACGACCACTGCGTGTCGCGGGGGAGACCGTGCTGGGTTCCGCCGAGCGGGCGATGGCGACCTTCGTGGTGCCGGTGCGCGGTCTCATCGAGTCACTCGGTGGGCTGGGCGACGCCGACGCGCGCATCGCTCAGCTGGAGGCAGACAATGCACGCCTTCAGGCAGAACTCGACACGGTGGCTAATGATCGTGCGCGCGTCGCCGACCTAGAGGCCCTACTCGGTCTCGTCTCGACAAACGACTACGAGACCGTCCCCGCTCAGGTCATCGCCGTAGGACCGGCACAGGGTTTTGCCTGGACGGTCACGATCGACGCGGGCAGCCGCGACGGCGTGGAGCGTGACATGTCGGTCATCAGCGGCGCGGGGCTTGTCGGGCACACCATCGACGTCGGCCCCACGACGTCCACGGTCCTCCTCATCGTCGATGCGACGTCGTCCGTGGGCGGTCGACTCTCGGGGACCTCCCAGATTGGCATCGTCTCGGGCACGGGTCGCCAGGACTCCCTCACGATGCAGCTCCTCGATCCGCTCGCCGTGGTGGACGTGGGGGACTGGGTGGTGTCATTCGGCTCCGTAGGCGGTCGCCCCTACGCCCCGGGCATCCCCATCGGGGTCGTCGCGGAGATGAGGGGCACGGAGGGCCAGCTCACGCGCTCGGCCATCCTCGAGCCCTACGCCGACATCTCTCGCCTGGACATCGTCGGCGTAGTGCTGCGAGCGCCGGAGTCACCTCCGCGCGCCGCCCTCGTGCCGCCGGTGGGGGGTGGCTGATGCCCGTACGCCGCGCCATCGTCTCCGCGATCCTCCTCGTGCTCGCCGTTCTCATCGAGGTCACAGTGCTCGCCCCCCTGCCCTTCCCCGGCGCCACGCCGACGCTGGTCCTCGTCGTCGTCGTGATCCTTGCCGCGCAGTTCGGCGCCGCGACGGGGGCTATCGCCGGTTTTGCGGGCGGACTGCTCCTCGACGTTGCGCCGCCGGCGGCCGGAACGATCGGGATCAGCGCGCTCCTGCTCACGGTGGTGGGCTACGCCGTGGGGAGATTCGCTGAGTCCGATGACCGTCCCTGGTGGTCCTTCGCGATCCTGGCCGCGCTTGCGGCACCTCTCGTCGTGCTTGCGGGCGCCGTCCTCGGCGGCCTCTTGGGCGACCCGCGTGTCCGATGGGAGGACGTCGTGGGCCTCATGCTCAGCGCGGCGGCGTACGCACTCGTGCTCGGCCTCATCCTCATCCTTCCCCTGCGCCGGCTGTGCCGGTGGGCCGTGCCGGAGGCCTACTCACGCTAGTGCGTGTTCACCGAATAACGGACGCCGGCGGTCGCGCCAAGGGGGACTCCCCGCCCGCCCGGGCGTACCGTGGACCGGGTTAGCCCGACCGAGGCGGCTTCGCCGGCCCGCCGGCGGGGCCATCGGGCGCGTCAGGGGCCGGACCAACCGAGGAGGGCGCGATGAGCGACAGGTCGCACCTGCGCCTGGTCGTCCTCGGGGTCCTCATCGTCTCCCTGGTGGGCACCTTGGTGGCGAGGCTCTTCTACCTCCAACTCGTCGTGGGGGAGGAGTACGCCGCCCAGGCCGCGAGCAACACCACACGTGAGGTCATCACGCCAGCGGTGCGCGGGCTCATCCTCGATCAGCGCGGACGCCCCCTCGTGGCCAACCGCACCTCACTCGTCGTCTCTGTCGACCGCACCATCGTCGCGCGTGAGGATGATGAAGGCGTCGCCGTCCTCGACCGCCTCGCCGATGCACTTAATATCTCGCGCGACTCCATCGAGCAGAAGCTCATGCCCTGCGGGACCGAGGGAGCTCCGCCCCTGCCCGTGTGCTGGGACGGCTCGCCCTATCAGCCTGTGCCGATTGCCAAGGACGTCGCGACCGAGACCGCGCTCACGATCATGGAACGCCGCGCCGACTTCCCCGGCGTCACGGCGCAGCTCGAGGCCGTGCGCGAATACCCGAGCCCCTTCGACACCAACATGGCGCACGTCCTGGGCTACGTCGGCCCGGTGACCCAGGAACAACTCGATGCGCAAGGGGAGAGCACTGACCCGGCCCGCCTCCGGTCACGCGACCTCGTGGGCCGCAATGGCCTTGAGGCGCAGTACGACCTGGAATTGCGCGGCATTCCCGGCATCACGACCCTGGCGGTGGACCAGGTCGGTCGCGTCACCGGCACGGTCTCGGAGTCTGATCCCGTGGCGGGCAACTACGTCGTCAGCAACATCGACGCCAATCTCCAGACCGTGGTCGAGAATGCACTGGCCGATTCCGTGGAGCGCGCTCGTGATCTCGGCGACATCGCCGACACCGGTGCCGCCGTCGTCATCGACGTGCGCACCGGTGCAGTGCTCGCTATAGCGAGTTATCCGACGTACGACCCGCAGCTGTGGGTCGGGGGCATCTCCACGCGCGACTACGAACGACTCCTCGCGGAACGTGCCCTGTCGTCGACGGTGACGCAGGGCACCTACGCGCCGGGGTCGACCTTCAAGGCCGTGACCACCGTCGCCGCAGCGCGCGAGGGCTACGACCTAGGCGGCACCTACCCGTGTCCGGCGGACTACACCGTGGGCTCGCAGCGCTTCCGCAACTTCGAGTCTTCGGGATTCGGTCCGATCGCCTTGCAGCGCGCCCTTGAAGTCTCCTGCAACACGGTCTTCTACCGGATCGCCGACGAGATGTGGCTCAAGGGCGGGGGTCTCTACGCCCCGCAGGGTGCGCCCGATCCCATCGCAGAGACGGCCGCTGCCTTCCGCCTCGGTGAATCCACGGGCATCGACCTGCCCAATGAGGCGGCAGGCCTGGTCTCGGGTCGTGACGAGAAGCTCCGCGTGTGGGAGCAGCGTCGCGAGCAATGGTGCTCCGATGCCAAGGAGGGCTTCTCGCAGCTGCGCGAAGACGATCCCAAGCTGGCGGAGTACTACACCGCTCTGGCCAAGGAGAATTGCCTTGACGGTTTCCGTTGGCGCAACGGCGATGCGATCAACGCGTCGATCGGTCAGGGTGACACCAGCATCACGCCGCTGCAGCTCGCCATGGCGTACGCCACGATCGCCAACGGCGGCACCGTCTACCAGCCGCAGGTGGCCAAGGCGATCCTCAGCAGTCGCGGTGAGGTGGTGCAGCAGTTCGACCCGGTCGTGCGGGGCGAGGTGCCGGCACCGGAGGGCACCTACGAGTTCTTGCGCGCCGCCCTTGCGGGCGTCACTTCAGAGGGCACCGGTCGCGTGCCCTTCGAGGGATTCCCGCTCGATGAGATTCCCATCGCCTCCAAGACCGGATCGGCTCAGGTCTTCAGCGACAACTCCACCACCGCGTGGTTCGCCAGCTTCGCGCCCGCTGACGATCCCCAGTACGCCGTCGTCATGATGGTCACGCGCGGCGGCACCGGATCGCTCACTGCCGGCCCGGGGGTGCGTACGATCTACGAGGCGCTCTTTGGAATCGTGGACGGCATCGTGGATCCGGCCAAGAGCGTGCTCATCGGTGGTGCACCATCGCGCACTCTCCCGGTCGTGCGCCCCGACGGCACCCCGGTCACGCCGGAGGCCACCCCGTGAGCCTGTCCGAGGCCACACCGGGTCGCCGTTTCATCGGTGCGCGCCAGGAGGGCCGTCAGTCCTACTGGCGACGACTCGACTGGTGGCTCCTCGGTGCCGCGCTCGTCCTCAGCGTCGGCAGTTCGGTATTCGTCTGGTCGGCGAGCCGGTCGGATCTCGCGGGCGACGATCCGCAGTACTTCCTCAACCGTCACCTGGTCAACATCGCGATCGGCCTCATCCTCGCCTTCGTTGTCTCGCGCCTCGACTACCGGCTGCTGCGCGCCTACGCACCGATCCTCTATGGCCTGGCGATCGTGGGCATCCTCTTGGTCTACACGCCGCTCGGAACGACCATTGCCGGCGCCCGCGCCTGGGTGCAGGTGCCGGGTGGCTTCACCCTCCAGCCGTCGGAGTTCGCGAAGGTCGCGATCGTCCTCATCCTGGCCGTGATCCTGTCGGAGAAGCGCGACGCCGAGGCTGAGCCGCGCGATCGCGACGTGGCCCTGGCCCTCGGCCTCGCTGCTATCCCCATCGGTCTCGTGTTGCTGCAGAACGACACCGGCACGGTCCTCATCATGTGCACGATCGTGGTGACCATGGTGGCCGTCTCGGGTGCGCGCACGCGATGGGTGGCCGGACTCCTCGTGGGTGGTGTCACGGCGGCGGTCATCGCCTGGCAGCTCGGCTTCGTCAGGGACTACCAGATCGCGCGCCTGACGTCCTTCGTCAATCCTGACGAGGCGACCACCACTGCGGCCTACAACGCCACCCAGGCGCGCATCGCCATCGGCGGCGGGGGGTTGTGGGGACGTGGGCTCTTCGAGGGACCGCAGACGCAGGGCAACTTCGTACCCGTCAACGAGAGCGACTTCATCTTCACCGTGATCGGTGAGGAAGCGGGCTTCATCGGCGCTGCCATCACGATCCTCCTGCTCAGCATCGTGCTCTGGCGCGGTATGCGCATCGCCTTGGGCGCGGGTGAGCTCTACGGTCGTCTCGTGGCGGCGGGCGTCGTCGCGTGGCTTGCCTTCCAGACCTTTGAGAACATCGGCATGAACCTCAGCATCATGCCGATCACGGGTGTGCCGCTGCCCTTCGTCTCGTACGGAGGCACATCCATGTTTGCCTCGTGGATCGCCTTGGGCTTGCTCGAAAACGTGCGTTTGCACCAGCAGCAACAGGTCTGAGAGCACCACGGGTACTCTCATCCCATGCCGTCGACGACCTGGCCCGGAGGGCCGATGCAGCCGCCCGTGGCGGGCTCGTCCGACTCGGTCTTCCCCGCGCTCGAGCAGCTTCTCCCGCGAGTGCAGAAGCCGATTCAGTACGTCGGCGGGGAGGTCAATGCCGTCGCGGCCGACTGGGACGAGGCCGATGTCCGCTGGGTGCTGATGTACCCCGATGCCTATGAGGTGGGGGCTCCCAACCAGGGAGTGCAGATCCTCTACGAGGTGCTCAACGAGCAGGCGGGCGTGCTGTGCGAGCGCACCTACGCCGTCTGGCCTGATCTGGAGGCCCTCATGCGCGAGCACGGGGTGCCGCAATTCACCGTCGACTCGCATCGACCCGTGGGCGCGTTCGATGTCCTCGGCCTGTCGTTTTCGACGGAACTCGGCTACACCAACATGCTCACGGCGCTCGACCTCGCCGGGATCCCGCTCATCGCCACCGATCGTGATGAGTCGCACCCTGTCGTCATCGCCGGGGGCCATGCCTCCTTTAATCCTGAGCCGATTGCTGACTTCATCGACGCCGCCGTACTGGGCGATGGGGAAGAAGCGGTGCTGCGCCTGACCGAGCTCGTGCGGGAGTGGAAGCAGGCGGGCCGTCCTGACGGTCGCGCGGGATTGCTCGAGTCGATCGCGCGCTCGGGCGTGGCATATGTCCCCTCGCTCTACGACGTGGAGTACCTCCCCGATGGGCGGATCCGCCGTGTCATCCCGACGCATCCGGGCATTCCGTGGCGCGTGGCGAAGCACACCGTCATGGACCTCGACGAATGGCCCTATCCCAAGGCACCACTCGTGCCTCTCGCGGAGACCGTGCACGAGCGCATGAGCGTCGAGATCTTCAGCGGCTGCACCCGGGGC
>SXGQ01814879.1_pt1 | contig 10743 bp, 11 predicted proteins | sample 3178371 | NCBI WGS metagenome assembly SXGQ01 (sample SAMN11356859, study PRJNA531348) | freshwater metagenome | isolation source: freshwater sample F1-20 | place: China: Fuxian Lake, Yuxi | collected 2017-12-25 | reverse complement strand
GAGGGTTCAAGTCCCTTCGCCCGCTCCAAAATATATAAATTTTTCCCTCAAATTTTCAAAAATTATTTCTTTTCTTGAAGATATTCGGTAATGTGTTTCATTAAATAATCTCCCGAAAGTGCAATATGAAAATCGCCGTCAATCTCAATAAAACGTTTCGGTGAATTAAATAATTCATAAAGTTTTTTACCCTCTGCGAAAGGCACCAAATAATCTTTATCAGCATGAAAAATCAACACTGGCGCCGATACTTTCGAAGCAATTTTATCCGATTCAAAACGATCTTTTAAAATTAGTGAAACCGGCAAAAACCAATAAGTTTTTTGTGCTATTGATAAAATTGAAGTAAATGGCGCTTCCAAAACCAAAGCACCAAAATCATGCTTTGATGCTAGATTTACCGCAACTGCAGAGCCAATCGATTCACCGAATAAAATAATGTCTTTACTTGAAATATTTTTTGATTTTAAAAATTCAAAAGCCGAATCGGCATCTTGAAAAAAACCATCTTGCGATGTTGTTCCTTCTGATTTGGCGTAACCTCGATATGAAATCGCCATCACTCCATATTGCGTTGCAAATTTTTCAAAACGATCGGATCGTCCCGATAAATTTCCAGCATTACCATGAAAATATAAAATGGTTTTTTGCCCTTTTTGTGCCGGGCGAAACCAAGCGTAAATATTGGTTTGATCGGCAGTTTTTAAATTAATTTCTTGAAAATCTTCGGGGATAATTAAAATTTTTCCAAATGGATAATATAAAAAATTTCTTTGAAAAATATACATAAAAGCCACTATAAAAATATAGAAAACTACAATTTTTATGAGTATTTTCTTGGCGAATATTTTTCTAAATATTTTGGTAAATAATCTTTTAAACAAATTTTATGAAATTAAATTAAAATTTTTTAAATCTTCACTATTTTGAATTGAACGTGATTTTAAATTTGGACAAGTTCTCGAAACCAAGCCAGACAAGACTTTGCCGGCTCCGAACTCGATCACTTCTTCAATGCCATTTTGTTCAAAACACAACATGGTTTCACGCCAACGCACTGAACCAGTAATTTGTTCGATTAATAAATTTTTAATTTGTAAACCATCTTTTGCAATTTGAGCCGAAACATTGGCGACCAGTGGAACTCTAGGCTGATTGATGGTAATTTGTGCTAAAGCTTGCGTCATTTTCTCTTGGGCTTCTTTCATTAAAAGCGAGTGAAAAGCACCGCTTACGGGCAATAATATTGCACGTTTAGCGCCTTTAGTTTTAGCAATTTCAAGCGCTCTATCAATGGCAATTTTTGAACCTGAAAGTACAATTTGTCCAACCGAATTATCATTAGCAACTTGACAAATATCGCCATTCGAAGCCTCTTGCGCAATTTCTTTAGCAACATCAATTTCAACCCCCAAAATTGCACACATCGCTCCTGAAGTTTGTTGTCCACATTTTGCCATTTCACTGCCACGAATTTGTAAAAGTTTGGCGGTATCTTCTAAACTTAAAGCCTTTGAAGCGCACAAAGCCGAATATTCGCCGAGCGAATGCCCCGCCGTTAAAGCACATAAATCTTGAAAATTTTTACCAAAATCTTTTTCTAAAATTTCAATTAAAGCAATCGACACCGCCATTAGAGCTGGTTGAGTATTTTCTGTTTTGGTTAATTCTTCTTGCGGACCTTCAAACATAATTTTAGTAAGATTTGCTCCTAAAATTTCATCGACTTTTTTAAAAACTTTTTTGGCAGAATCAAAATTTTCATATAAATCCTTACCCATTCCGACGACTTGCGAGCCTTGACCGGGGAAAACAATTGCGATTTTATTTTTCATAAAATTATTCTTGATATTTTTTAATAATATTTTTTACTTCCTGTTTGATATTATTATCATTTAATGCAAAAGCAAGATTGGCTTCCAAATATCCCAAAACATTTCCACAATCGAAACGTTTTTGCGTATTTTTTTCATAAAAAAACGGATGATCTTTGCACATGTCACGAAGCGAATCTGTGAGTTGAATTTCTCCGCCACTGCCAATTTGAAATTTTTCCAAATATTCAAAAATTTTCGGTTGCAAAATATAACGTCCAATTATTGCTAAATTAGATGGAGCCTTGTCAATCTCAGGTTTTTCGACCATATCAATAATTTTTTCAGCACCATCATTTTTGATAATTCCATATTTATTAACTTCACAAAGAGCAACTTCGTCAACGCCAATTATGCTTGAATCCGCAGGTTTTGAAACTAATTCTTCGATCATTTGCGTTAACAAATTTTTAGAATTATTTGGTGGAGGCATCAATAATTCATCGGCCAAAATCACCGCAAACATTTCATCTTTATTAATAAAATTTCGAGCACACCAAACGGCGTGACCAAGCCCCATAGGCCTTTGTTGACGCACAAAAGAAATTTGACCAGCTTGAGGCATCCAACCAATAACTTTTTTTAATTCTTCGGCTTTATTTTTTTCATCGAGCTTTGATTCAAGTTCATAAGCATGATCAAAATGATTGGCGATAGTATTTTTATTGCGTCCCGTAATAAAAATAAATTTCTCAATTCCCGCCTCGCAAGCTTCTTCGAAAGCGTATTGGATTAAAGGCTTATTGGCGATGGGCAACATTTCTTTGGGCAATGATTTGGTAGCGGGGAGAAATCTGGTGCCAAGTCCGCCAACGGGAAATATTGCTGTTTTAACTTTCATTATTGCTCACCTACAATTTTTAATTTACGATAAATAGTTGAACGTCCAATCTCGAGTTGTTTGGCGACCTCCGAAAGATTGCCGTTGTAAATGTTAACGAGGCGACGAATAATTTCCTCTTCGATTGTTTCAAGAGTTTTACACTTGCCCTCATCGTCAAAAATATCAACAAGTTCGCTATTAATATCGGAGCTTTTTTTAATAATCGCTTTGGCTTTTGTTAAACTACTGCTTTCTTTGTGAAGCAAATGCGGAAAGTGCTCGGGCTTAAGAATATCAGTATCACAAAGCACCACGGCACGAAAAATAGAATTCTTTAATTGGCGAACATTGTCTTCCCATTCATAATTATGAAGCAAATAAATCGCATCCAAAGTGATGGTTTTAATTTTTTTATTTTCATTAATTGCAAAGTCACGACAAAAATTTTCAGCTAGTAATGCTATATCGGCTTCGCCACGCTCTTTTAAATCGGGCACTTTAATTGGAAATGCGGCAATTCGATAATATAAATCTTCACGAAATTTTTTAATTTGAACAAGTTTTTGAAGATCGCGAGTGGTCGATGCAATAATTCTAACATTGGCTTTCACCGGATATTTACCGGATACGGGCACAAACTCTCCTTCTTGCATAAATCGCAATAATTTTACTTGAAGATCGGTGCGTAAAGTTTCAATTTTTTCAAAATAAATTGTGCCATTATTGGCTTCACGAATTTTACCAATATTTTTATATAAACCGTCGGAAACATATTTTTCAGAACCAAAAAGTTCTTCTTCGCCATTGGTAATTTTTAGTAAATCGCAATCAACGACAATAAATGGCTTACCCGAACTTGGACCGGAGCCATGAATAGCTCGAGCCAAAAGCTCTTTTCCCGTTCCACGTTGACCTTCAATTAAAATTGACACATTGGAATTAACAACTTTTTTAGCCAAACGAATAGAATTAAGAAGCGGTTCGCTCTGCCCGATTATATCAGAAAAAGCTACTTGATCTTTACCTTTTCGTGCCAAATGCGAAACTTGATATTTTAAATTTTTCTTTTCAATGGCGTTATTGATTGACGCGGTGACGCGAGCAAAAATATCATTTTCACCTTTGACGATATAATCAATTGCACCATAATTAATTGCGGTGATTGCCAAATTAACATCTTGATTGGCAGTTAAAACTATGACTTGCAAATCGCCTTTGATAGAATTTATTTGCTTTAAAACCGTTAATCCATCAAGATCAGGCATTGATAAATCAAGCAACATCACGTCAACATCATGGCATGAAATACCTTTTAAAACCTTGCGATTCATGAAAAAATCAACGACTTCCATACCGCTCGACATCACTAAATAATTATGACCAAGATTTTCAATAAAATGGCTAATTACTTTACGCTGTGTAGGCTCGTCATCAACAATCAAAATAGTTCTTTTAACCATAAAAATATTTTTATAAAAATTAATTTTTGTATTTTCAATTAAGCGCCTTTTCTTTCAACTTTTTTTCTTGTAAAAGTTGAATAATTTTTGCAGAAGTTTCTTCAACCGACCTTTTTGTAACATCAATTACAGGGCAATTTAGTCGATTGAAAAGCTTGCGCGATTCTGCAACTTCTTCTTTAATTGACTCAATTTCAGCATAATTACTCGAAGCCTCCTGGCCAATGGAAGTTAATCGTGATTGACGAATTTGAGCCAATTTTTCTGGATTAATTATCAACCCAACAATTAAAGGTTTTTTTATTTCAAAAAGTGAAGTTGGAATAGTCTCAATCGAAACAAATGGAATATTCGCAACCTTATATCCACGACATGATAAATAAACCGAAGTTGGCGATTTTGAAGTTCGCGAAACTCCAATAATCACGATATCAGCTTCATACAAATCCCAACTAGATTGACCGTCATCGTGAGTAATTGTATAACTTATCGCATCAACTCTTGAAAAATATTCATTATCTATCAAATGCTGTCTACCAACGGCATGGCTAATATTTTCTTTTAAATAATTTGAAAATTCGGCAATAATATGAGACAAAACTGGAATGCATGGCAATTGAAGTTTGTAGCATTCTTTGCGTAAATCTTCAACCAAATCATCATGCATAATTGTATAAAGAACTATTCCCGGTTTTTTTGCAATAGCCTCTAAAACCCTATCCAGTTGTGGCTTGGTGCGAATTAATGACCAAATAAAATCATTTGATTCAACCTTTTCAAACTGCGATAAAACAGCTCTGGCAACCGAGCTAAGAGTCTCTCCCGTGGAGTCAGAAATTAAATGTAAATTTATAATTTTTTTTTCCATTACAAAAATTTTATTTGTTTAACTCTAAGTTTTTTGTTTTTAGAAAAAAAATCAATCAAATTATTTATAAAAAGATATTATTTTTATAAATATCTCAACTCGACTATATTTTGTTCAATATTTATAAATAAAATAAATACGAAGATAGGTTTGGGCTGGTTTTTATATAATGATGGTGAGCACGGTTGGAATCGAACCAACGACAACCTCATTAAAAGTGAGGTGCTCTACCGACTGAGCTACGTGCTCTTCAAAGTGAAGAAAATTAAAAAACGAATTAAAATTAAAAACTTAAATAAAATCAATTCCAAGTTAAATTTTAAAAAATAAAATTAAGAAAAGAAATTTAATTATGTTTTTGTTTTTTAAACAAGGATCATATTTTTAAAAATCCAAACTTAAATTGCAATCACTTTTATAAAAATTTTCTTAATATCTTTAAATTCACTTAAAAAACAAATTTTAATTAATGAAAAAAAAAATCATAATCATCATTCCTGCAAGGCTAGCTTCAACCAGATTGCCTAACAAACCTTTGGCAATGATTGAAGAAAAAACCATGATTCAAAGGGTTTACGAGCAAGCTTTAAAAGCTAATTTAGGTGAAGTAATAATTGCGATCGATGGCGAAAAAATTGCCGATGAAATCAAAAAATTTGGTGGCAAATATATTTTAACTAATCCTGATTTGCAGTCGGGCACCGATCGAATTTATTCAGCTTACAAATTATTAAAACAAGATTTTGATATTATTGTAAATGTGCAAGGCGACCTTCCAAATATTGATCCTAAAGTCATTAGCGAATGCGTAAATTTAGCTTTGGAAAATGATTGCGATATCGCCACCGTTGCTTCGAAAATCAGCGATATTTCTGAAATTAACAATCCAAATGTAGTAAAAATTGCATTAGCTCAAAATGGTTTGGCACTTTATTTTTCAAGGTCTCCAATTCCTTTTTCTAAAAATATTAATGATGATTATTTTCATCACATCGGCATTTATGCTTATAAAAAAAATTCCTTGGAAAAATTTATTAATTTAACGCCATCGCCCTTAGAAAAACGTGAAAGTCTCGAACAGCTCCGAGCTCTTGAAAATGGCATGAAAATTGCCGTAAAAATTGTTGACGCTCATCCGCTTTCGGTTGATACAAAAGAAGATTTAGATAAAGTTATTAATCTCATTAAATCACAATGAAAACCGTCAAAAAAATCAAAAAAATTATCGGATGGAAAGAGTGGTTTAACCTTGATTGCCTTGCCCTGCCCGCCATTAAAGGCAAAATCGATACGGGGGCAAAAACTTCAGCACTTCATGCTTTTAATATTGAAACTTTTTACATTGAAGACGTTGAATATGTTCGCTTCGACATTCATCCTTTGCAAAAAAATAAACGCTTAGTTCGCAGTTGCATTTCACGCGTTATTGATCGACGGATGGTTTCCGACTCAAGTGGTAAAAAAGAAAAAAGAATTGTAATTAAATCCGATCTAAAAATTGGCGATAAAAAAATTCGGGTTGAACTTACTCTCACTAATCGCGATAACATGTCATTTCGTATGCTTTTAGGACGCGAAGCAATTATGCAAGCAAAAATGATTGTTGATATTTCAAAATCTTTTGTGCAAGGTAAGTTAAAAAAAAGTAAAGTTTTAAAACTTTATCGCGAAATAAAACCCAATTCATTAGAAATTTAATTTATGAAAATAATATTATTAGCTTCAAATCCGAATCTTTATTCCAATCAACGTATTCTTGAATCGGCAAAATGTCGTGGTCATGATGTTGAGTTTGTAAATGTTGGCAATTGTTATATAAAAATATCTTCAAATAATTGCGAAGTATATCATCAAGAAGGAAAAAAATTAACTAAAATTGATTATGTGATTCCTCGCATAAAACCTGCAATGACATTCTACGGAACGGCGATTGTTCGCCAATTTGAAGTGATGAATATTCGCTGTTTAAATAATTATTATGCCATCACTAAATCACGCGATAAATTGCATACTTTGCAAATTTTAGCTCAACATAAACTTGGCTTGCCCATCACTTCTTTTGCCAATTCATCTTACGATACCAAGGATCTAATCAAAATTGTTGGTGGTGCTCCTTTGGTCGTCAAACTTCTCGAAGGCACTAAAGGCGTTGGCGTAGTTTTGGCCGATACCACCAAAGCGGCAGAAAGCGTTATTAACGCCTTTCGAAGCCTCAAGGCCGATGTTTTAGTTCAGCAATATATTAAAGAATCGAAGGGGCAAGATATTCGTTGTTTTGTGATTGGCGATAAGGTCGTGGCATCGATGGAACGCACCGCGCAAGAGGGTGAATTTCGTGCCAATATTCATCTCGGAGCAACTGCCCGTTCAATCGAAATTAGTAATGAAGAACGTGATTTAGCCATTCGCGCCGCCAAAATTATTGGTTTAGAAGTTGCCGGCGTCGATATGGTTCGCTCAAATTCGGGGGCAAAAATTCTTGAAGTAAATTCGTCTCCGGGGCTTGAAGGCATTGAAAGCTCAAGCGGTATAAATATCGCCGATAAAATGATAGAATTCATGGAAAATAAATTTAAAAATAATGAAAAAAGTTGAAGCAAAAAAAATATTTCATAGCGAAATTGAATTCTTAACCGGCGCTCATAATTTCTCTCAAATCCCAAGGCATCATTATCCCGAAATCGCTTTCATCGGTGCTTCAAATGTTGGAAAATCAAGTTTAATTAATGCAATTTTTTCTAAAAAAATCGCCATCGTTTCCTCAACTCCGGGACGCACGAGGCAATTAAATTTTTTCAAAATTTCTGGTTTTCGTGATGGCTTCGTGATGGTCGATATGCCCGGATATGGCTTCGCCAAAGCTAAAATAGAAAAGATACAACATTGGCAAGATGTAAGTTTCGATTATTTAATCAATCGTCAAAATTTACTAAGAATTTTTTTATTAATTGATGCCACTAAAGGCTTGAAAAATAACGATTTAGAGGTGATTGAAATTTTTAGTCAAAATAATGTTTCCTTTCAAATTATTTTAACAAAAATTGATAAATTAAATTTAGAAGAACAAGAAAAATCAATTACCGAAATCACCAAAAAACTTGAATCTTTTCCATCATTTTGTAACAAAACTATTAGAACCAGTAGTTCAAAAAAATATGGAATTACTGAATTACAAAATGAAATTGTTGAAATTTTAAATAATTTATGAAAATTATTTTAACAATTTTAATTACGAGTTTTATAATTTTTTTAGCAGTGTTGATGCTTAATTATTCAACTTACAATGGCAATAATAAAACAAAAAATAACAATGAAAAAGAACGCAAAAATTGAAATTAAAAATTTTAATCAAGATTTAACGCCACGACAAATTGTTGAAGAATTAAATCGCTATATTGTTGGGCAAAATGATGCCAAAAAAGCGGTGGCGATCGCCCTTCGCAATCGTTATCGCCGTAAACTTGTTGAGTCTCCGCTTCGCGAAGAAATTATGCCAAAAAATATTTTGATGCTTGGACCAACCGGAGTTGGTAAAACTGAAGTCGCACGTCGCTTAGCCAAACTCGCCGACGCTCCATTTTTAAAAGTTGAAGCAACCAAATTTACTGAAGTCGGTTATGTCGGTCGCGACGTTGATTCTATTATTCGCGACTTGCTTGATGTCGCCATCAAAAATAATAAAAACGCGATGAAAAAAACCGTTTACGATAAAGCCGAAAAACATGCTAAGAAAAAAATTCTTAAAATTTTAGTCGGGGAAAATGCTCTCGATGAAACTCGTGAAAAATTCTCCAAAATGCTTGATAGTGGCGAGATGAACGACAAAGAAATTGAATTAGAAATTATCGATAATTCGTCAAATGCCATGAATAGTTTTGATATTCCGGGTGGGCAAGTTGGCATGATTAATATTTCTGAAATGATTGGCAAAGCCATCGGTAGCGAAAAAACTAAAAAGGCGCGAATGACGATCGAAGACGCCTTGAAAACCTTGATTGATGAAGAATCAAACAAGATGATCGACGAAGATAAAATCATTAAAAATTCTTTGAAAGCCGTCGAAAATGACGGCATAGTTTTCATCGACGAAATCGACAAAATTTGCGCAAAAGGTAATTTAAAAGGGGGCGATGTTTCGCGTGAAGGCGTTCAACGTGATTTGCTTCCAATCGTTGAAGGCACGACAATCAGCACTAAATACGGCATTGTCAAAACTGACCATATTTTATTCATCGCGTCGGGGGCATTTCATGTCGCCAAACCTTCGGATTTATTGCCTGAATTGCAAGGACGTTTTCCGATTCGCGTTCAATTAAAATCACTAAGCGAAGATGATTTATTGAGAATTTTAACCGAGCCTGAAGCCAGTCTTATCAAGCAATATACCGCTTTGCTTGCGGTCGAAAATATCGCCTTAACTTTTAGCGAAGACGGCATTAAAGAGATGGCAAAAATCGCTTTCAAAGTCAATGGCGAAATCGAAAATATTGGAGCGCGTCGACTCCACACCATGATCGAAAAAATCTTGGAAGAAGTGAGTTTTGAAGCTAGCGAAATGAAAGCGGGAACTAAAATCAATATCGATTCGACTTACGTGAATAAGCATCTCGGCGATTTACTATCCAGCAAAAATGATTTAATGAAGTTTGTGTTGTAGAGAAATTAAATAGGTTTCCATCATCCCATTTTTATATTTTAAAAAATTTTTCATCTTCGGAAAGCTTTAAAATAATATTGCCTCCATTATTTAAAACATCATTTGGTAGCTTATCTTTTAATACTGGCAATATATATTGGCAATTAGATTTATTAGCAATTTCTGTAAGCAAATTAGAAATTTGATTTCCGTGAATATTTTCAATTTGATCATGTAAAATAAAGTGTAAACATTTAATATTTATGCTATCAGCAAACTTAATATATGCTATATCAAAAGCGGCAATTTGCCCTTTCTTTTTTCCAGTTCCCAAATTTCCATGGATATTTGCAATATCCAATTTAAGTATATCATTAACTTTGTCAAAACTTAAAAGAAATTTTTCGCCATCAAGTTTTTCAGAAATCTCTGGGAAAAAAATATTAAATAATGTGATTCTTTCTTTAATAAGAGTTTCTTGGGAATTAATTTTATCATTAATTTTATTAAGTTCGGAATTTATATTTTCTAAATTTTTCTCAGATTCAATCCATAACCTTTTTTGCTCTTCCAATTTTCCTTTATCTTCATAAGCTTTATTAAGTTTTGTTATTAAAACTTCAATATTTTCTACAGTGTTTGATTTTTTTAATTTCTTGGTAAGAAAATTCTCTTCATCAAGCAGTTTAGATATTTTATTTTTTCTATCTAATAAATCTTTTTCAAGTTTTGGCAATTCATGAGTTATGTATTTTATTTTTTGGGCTGTCATTTGATTATGAAACTCTATTGTTTCTTCAAAAGTTTTTTGAATTTGCGGGATTAAAACTTTTGCCTCTTCATACAAGCTTTTAACAATTTGAGAATCAATTTTGGAAAATTCAGATTCCAAATCATGCTTGCTTTCTAATATCAAATTTTTTCTCATCTCCAAAGCGCTAATTTCTGTGCTTAATTTGTTGATATTTGATTTTAAATTATTGAGATTAGAGATGTCTGATGAATATGTTGGATTAAGATCAAAAGCTTCTTTTATTTTACTTAATTCTTCTATTTGTTTTTTAACAATTGGTAAAGCTTGT